>Ga0307506_10000114_pt1 | contig 31598 bp, 23 predicted proteins | sample 25_S_MG_FD_202175 | JGI IMG/M metagenome (GOLD analysis project Ga0307506, IMG submission 202175) | Soil microbial communities from Populus trichocarpa stands in riparian zone in the Pacific Northwest, United States - 25_S | ecosystem: Environmental > Terrestrial > Soil > Riparian zone > Trees... | reverse complement strand
GGTCCCCATTTCCCCGGGCCATAGACTCTCTCCCCCGTCACCTTGCTCTCTCGGCCGGCCCAGAAACTTTTTTCGTGCTTCAGAACGAGTCTGGACGAGGCAGAGGGTCATTCCCGCGCGCAGAGAGTCTTTTCTGCGATCAAATGACTTCAGATTCTGTCCACGCGGTCTTTTCTGCGCGGAAACTCGAGATAGCTCGCGCCTCTCACCCGTTTCGCGTCTCGAACTCCCGCATGAACGCCACCAGGGCGTCGATGCCCTCCTCGGGGAAGGCGTTGTAGATCGAGGCGCGCAGGCCGCCGACGGAGCGGTGGCCTTTGAGGCCGTCGAAACCGGCGGCGGTCGATTCCTTGGCGAAACGCTTTTCGAGATCCTCGGAGGGGAGACGGAAGGTCACGTTCATCAGCGACCGGCTGTCCGGGGCGGCGTGGCCGCGGTAGAAACCGGTGCGGTCGATCTCGGCGTAGAGCTTGCCGGCCTTGCGCCGGTTCGCCTCCTCCATCGCCTCCAGCCCGCCGTTGGCGCGCAGCCACTGGAGGACCAGGCGCAGGATGTAGATGCCGAAGACCGGCGGCGTGTTGTAGAGCGAGTGGTCGGCGACGTGGGTGGCGTAGCGCAGCATCGTGGGCAGCGACTCGGCGCCCTGCTTCGCCAGATCCTCGCGGATCACCACCAGGGTGAGGCCGGACGGCCCGAGGTTCTTCTGCGCGCCGCCGTAGATGACGCCGTAGCGGGCGACGTCGATCGGCCGCGAGAAGATGTCGGAGGAGGCGTCGCAGACCAGCGGCACGCCGCCCATCTCGCCTTCCAGCGTGGGCTCCGACTTCCATTCGGTGCCGAAGATCGTGTTGTTCGAGGTGTAGTGGACGTAGGCCGCGCCCGGCGTCAGCTTGAGCTCGTCCTGGCGCGGGATGCGGGCGAAGCTCTCCGCCTCCGTGGTCGCGGCGATGTTGACCTTGCCGACCTTCTGGGCCTCCTTGACGGCCTTCTGCGACCACACGCCGGTGACGATGTAATCAGCGGTCCCGCCAGTCGGGAGCAGGTTCATCGGAATCATCGAGAACTGCGTGCTGGCGCCGCCCTGCAGGAACAGCACGTGATAGCCCTCGGGAATGCCCGCCAGGGCGCGGAAATCGGCCTCGGCGCCCTGGATGATCTCGTCGAAGGCCGGCGAGCGATGGCTGATCTCGAGCACCGACATGCCGACGCCGGGCAGGGCGATGAGGTCGCGCTGGGCCTCTTCGAGCACCGGCAGGGGCAGCACCGCCGGCCCCGCCGAAAAGTTGAAGATGCGAGCATTGCTGGCGATGGTGGACATCGATCTCTCCAATTCAGAGTGCGATCAGTTGCAGGTCGAGCACGTCGGCGTTGCCGTCGCGGATCTCGTCGAGAAGCGCGGGCGCGGGCTCATGGTCGAGGTTGATGCGCGCCACGGCGGCTTCGGCTCCCTCGAAGACGATGTTCTCGGTCTCCTGGACGTTCACGTTCCCCGCGCGCAGGTGCTCGAAGACGTGCGCCAGGACGCCCGGGCGGTCGCGATGCCGGACGACCAGCATGTGCGAGGCGGGGGTCTTCCGGGCCAGGTTCACGACGTTGGGCACCTTGCCTGTCCGCAGGTAGGTGCGGACGATGCGGACCGTCTCGGCGGCGATCGCCTCCTGCGCCTGCGTGGTCGAGGCGCCGATGTGGTGCGTCCCGTAGACGCCGGGCAGGCGGACGAGCGGATCGTTCATCTCGCCGGTGGCGGCCGACGGCTCGGCGGCGAAGACGTCGAGGCCCACGCGCAGCCCCTTCTCGCGGACAGCGGCGGCTAGAGCGCCGGCATCGACCATCTCGCCGCGGGAGGTGTTGATCAGCATGGCGCCCGGCTTCAGCCTCGCGAGCAGCGCGGCGTCGACGATCCCCTGGGTTGCCGGCTTGAGCGCCAGATGCAGGCTGAGGATGTCGCAGCGCGCGGCCACCTCGGCGGGCGATGGTGCCAGATTGACTGCCAGGGTGGCGGGCACGGACAGGCCGAACAGGCCGAGCTCCTGCGCCTCCTCCTCGGACAGCGGCCGGTCCTCGCCGTCGAAGCGCCGGCTCCAGAGGACGACGTCGAGACCGAACGCCGCGGCGCGGCGGATCACCTCGACGGCGATGTTGCCGGCGCCGAGCAGGCCGAGGGTCTGGCCGTGGAGCCCGCGCGCCTGCGAAAACTCCTTTTTGTTCCAGCGGCCGGCGCGCAGCTCGGCCACGTTGTCCGGCACCCGGCGGTCGAGCGCCAGGATCAGAGCCATCGTCAGCTCGGCGACCGCGATCGAATTCTTGCCCGGGCAGTTCGACACGTAGATGCCGCGGCGCGAAGCCGCCGCCACGTCGATCGTGTTGTATCCCGCCCCGGCGCGCACCACGAGAGCGAGCCGGCCCGCGTTGAGCATCGCCTCGGTGACCTTGGTGCTGCGCACCACCAGGACGTCGGCCTGCGTCCCGGCGATCGCCTGCGCCAGCGCCTCGTCCTTGAGCTCGGGCTGGTGGATGACCTCGCAGCCGGCGGCCTGGAGCCCTTCGATCCCGCTCTTCTCGAAATTGTCTGCGATCAGTACCTTCATCAGTTCCACCACGGCCTAGATCAGATGCACGAGCAAGCCGTCGCGCAGCTTGGGCTCGAACCAGGTCGACTTTGGCGGCATGATGCCACCGGCATCGGAGATCGCCAACAGATCGTCCATGGTCACCGGGAAGAGCGAGAACGCGACCGCCGCCCGGCCGCTGTCGACGGCCTGCTCGAGCGCTTCCGTGCCCCGCGCGCCGCCGACGAAGTCGATGCGCGGGTCGGAGCGCACGTCACCGATCTGCAGCAGATCCGCGAGAACGGTCCGTTGCAGGATCGAGACGTCGAGCTGGTCGATTCGGTCGGTCCGATCGGTGCTTGATTGGTCCGCCGCGCTCAGATCGAGCGTGTACCACCGGCCATCGACGTACATCGAGGCCTCGCCCTTGCGCGACGGCGTCGGCTCTCCCGGCCGCAGCGGCAGCTTGGCCCGCACCGCCTCCAGGAACTCCGCCGGCGAGCGGCCCGCCAGGTCTTTCACGATGCGGTTATAGGGCAGGATCCGCACCTGGTCGTCGGGAAAGGCGACGGCGAGCATGGTGTCGAATTCGCCCGTGCCGCCGCCCTCGCCGCGGAGGACCGCCCGTGTCCGCGCGGCGCTGGCCGCCCGGTGGTGGCCGTCGGCGATGTAGAGCGCGGGGATCTGGGCGAAGGCGGCCGTGAGCGCCTCGGCGTCCTCGCCGACCAGGCGCCAGAGGGTGTGCGTCACACCGTCCTCGGCCGTGAAGTCATAGAGCGGGGGCGCCGCAGAGGCGCGCCGCGTGATCTCGTCGACCGCGGACGAGGCGCGATAGGTGAGGAAGACGACCCCGGTCTGGGCCCGCAGGTCGACCATGTGCCGTGTACGGTCGTCTTCCTTGTCGCGCCGCGTGAGCTCGTGCTTCTTGATCAGACCTTGCTCGTACTCGTCGACCGAGTAGCATGCCGCGAGCCCGGTCTGCTCCTGGCCGCCGGCGCCGCCGGCGCGCAGCCGATAGAAGTAGAACCCCGGCTCGGGATCGAGAGTCAGCGGCGCCGCGCGCCGCAGCGCCTCGAAATTCCGCTTCGCCCGCGCGTAGACCTCGTCCGCATGGGAGTCGGTGCCGGGGGGAAGGTCGATTTCGGGACGGGTGACATGGAGGAAGCTGAGCGGATTGCCCTCCGCCTGCGCTCGGGCCTCCTCGGTGTTGACGACGTCGTAGGGGACGGAGGAAACGCGGGCGGCCATGTCGGCCACGGGACGCAAGGCTTGGAAGGGTCGGATCGATGCCATGCGCCTATCCTATGCGCAGTCGGCGGCGCATGAGCATCGACAGACGAAGCTCCCCCGCGGCCGAGCCGCGGGGGAGCCAATTGACCTCTCGATGGCCTCACTCGTCGCCGTCGAGAACACCGTCCTCGTCGCGGTCGATGCCGATGCGCACCCCCGAGCCCGGCGGGGTGCAGGTGTAGGTCAGCTCGCCGTCGTTCTGCTGGGCGCGCTGGCGCAGCACGGCGTCGGTCAGCGGCGCGTCGCCCTGCCGGTTGCCGAGGAACCGGCTCGAGGCCACGTCGTAGACGTAGCCTTGCTCTTCGTGGTGATCTTCTCCCTTGACCACCAGATCGCACTCCCCCGCCCGCGCGCGGTCGATCAGGAGGTCGATCCGCGGTCCGGCGACGGCACCGTTGCCCTGGGTGAGCGTCGTCTGCTGCCCGACGATGGGTGCCATGTTGCTGTCGAAGGCGAGCAGGAAATCCTCCACCTGCCGCTTCTGGATCTCGCCCTCCGGCCCGTTGATGAATCCGCCGGGGGTGGCCGGTGACTGGTTGAAGCCCAGGGAGTCGGAGGTGGCGCTGACGAAGCGGAAGACCGTCGGGATGGACCCGTCGTGGTTGAAGCCGAAGCCGCGGACCTGATCGCCCAGGAAGGCGTCACTGCCGGGAAAGAACGGATTCGCCGCCATGCCGAACATGCCGACCTTCTGGTATTGATTGCGGAGATGCGGCGTCTTGATGCCTTCCGCTTCCAGGTCGAAGGTATAGCGCCCGTCGGTGCCGAAGAAGCCGGGAGCGGCGGCCTGCCCTTCGTTGGCGTGGGAATTGAGCACGTGGCAGGACTCGCAGGTGCCGCGAATGCTGAAGTCGGAGACGTTGTTGAAGAAGAAATCATGCCCCGCCTGCTGATCCGGAGTGAGCCGGTTGGAGAGCATGCGGATCGGATTGGGCGGATAGGTGACCTGGAGGATGAAGGTGGTGAACGCCGCCATCGCCTGATCGGGAATGGTGTCGTTGCGCCCCAGGAGGTTGGGGAAGGCGCCCGCGAATTTTTTGAATCCCGCGACCTCGTCGAACGTCCCGCTGTCCGGCTGCGCGCTCGGGTTGTCGTTGCCGCCGGTGCGGTCGCCGCGCCAGTGCATCGGCCCGTGGTTCGCCATGCCGCGCAGGCTCTGCGTGGTCATCGGTCCCTTCATCGGGTGATGGCTGTCCTGCAGGCCGAACGCCGAGGGCGGGATTTCGAACGGTCCCGGGATCGGTTGCACCGCGCCGTCCGGATTGCCGAGGTCCCAGGCCAGGCTGTCGAAATCGCCGAAGACGTGGCAGCTCGCGCAGGACGAATCCCCATGGCTCGAAGAGAAGGACGCGTCGTAGAGGAACGGACGCCCGGCGACCACGCTCGGCGGCTCGGGGTTGTGCATGGCGACGTGATCGATCTCCGCGCCGGAGACCGTGTCGACCACCGCGATCGAGTTGTCGAAGCGGGTCAGCGTGTAGATGCGGTGCTTGTCCTCCTGGAGCACCAGGCCGGTGAGACCGCCGCCGGAGACCTTGATCTGATCGGCCGTGCTCGGCGTGAACGTATCGTTTTCGAGGGCCTGGGTGTCGAAGACGCCGATCTTGGACGTGCCGAGCGTCGCGACGTAGAGGGTTCGGCCGTCGCCGGTGACCGCCATCTGCTGCGGGAAGGCCAGGCTCTTGTCGTTTTCGGCGTTCGGAATCGCATCGCAGCAGGCGGCGTAATTGATGTGCTTGTTGAGATGTCGCGGCGCGACGCTTCCCCCGGCACCGAGGACGGTGATCCGGCTCTCGTGCAGATGGCCGCGGATGCTGTGGCCGGCAAAAGTGCCGGGACCTTCGAAACGCTTTTCGTTCCCCGCCTCGGTGTTCGAGACGTAAACCTTGCCGTTCACCGGATTCACCACCATGTCGAAGAGGATCGTGCCGACGCCCCGGTAGACTCCGGCGGTGCCGGCGAGCTGCACCGGCGGATCGGCGTTGGCGTCGAGGACGAAGACGTCCTTGTCGGGCAGGGAGAAGCGGAGCTTGTCATCCCAGACCCGGTTCAGCTCGTCGACCCAATGGGTGCCGTTGAGCTTGACGATGAGCCCCACCTCCGGCCGCGGCGCGCCGGCGGCATCGGTGTCCGGCCCGGGCACGCCGCCCGCGGCGACACCGCCGTCCGGCACCAGCGACTCGGGGATCGTCGTCGTGCGGTTGCCGGAGTGGAACGCCGCCGCGTACACCCGGCTGCCGTCCGGCGTCACCGCCAGGGCGCGCGGCGTGTCGCTGAACAGCGTCACGATGGTCAGCGGGGTGCCCGCGAGCGTGGCGCCGAGATGGTCGACGTCGAACACCCAGACGTCCGCCCGGCCCACGCCGGGAGTGGTGAGCTGCGGATCGTAGGGCACGTTCTGGCCGCGGTGGGCGGTGGTGATGAACGCGCGGTTCCTCCCCGCGCCGGCGAAGACGACGTCGCGCGGCTCGTCACCCACGAGAAGCGTACGCACCACGTGGCCGCCGTGCCCGCCCTGGGTCAGCTCGACCACGCTGATGCTGTCCGAGAGGTGATTGACCACCCAGATCTCGTCATCGCTGCGCGCCGCCAACGCCACCGGCTCGAGGCCGACCGGGATCGAGGCGCGATGCTCCAGGCCATGGTTTTCGATTTTGAAGACCTCGAGCCGGTTGTCCGGCGTATTCACCGCGAAGAGGAGCTTCCCGCCGGGCGACAGAGCCAGAGGGCGGACCTGGCCGCTCTCGAAGAGCGTGAAGCTCCCCTGATGGGCGGTTTTCATGGCTCCTGATCCATCGACGGCAGGGGCGGCGGCAAGACAGGCGAAGACCGCCAACGGGGCAACCAGAGACGAGGCGGCACGGCGAGCGAGGGACGGCTTGACCATAGGACCTCCTTGTTCAGACGTCGCATCCGCTGTACCTGGGACCCTCTGGGGTGAACGCGAGATTCGCTCTGAGGAATCAAGGTGACAACGAATTGTCTGAGATATGGCAACGAGGAGAGCTCTGGTTTTCCCTCACCCGGCCCTCGCGTCAGGAGGATTTCCTTCAATGTTAGATTGCACGAAGACAAAGACGCGCTAGAATGCACTTGTCCCGGTCTTCCAGCAAAGGATGTATGCCCCATGTCCAGCCATGTCCATAAATTTCATGCTACGGCTTTTGTCGAAAAGCTGTCTATTCGTGAGCTCGCCGCCGTTTTCCCCGAGGCAATGACGCGGACGCAAGAGCTGAGGATGCCTCTGCAAGAGCTGAGGCTGCCGCTGGCGGACGTCGGCGAGGCCTTTCTCTTTGCCTTTGGCGCGGTGGTCTTCCGCGACGTGCCCAAGGAGCTCCGGGAGCTCCAGATGGCACGTCTGCGCCAGGCCCGTCCGGGCCTCACGGCGGAGACGGTGCTGGAGGATTTCACGGTGTGCGAGGAGGCGGGAGCCCTGGTGAGCGTGGGCCCGGGCGTGCTGACCGTGGACCGTTTGACGCCCGACCGCGCCGGCATCGTGGCGATGACGGTGGGCCAGAGCGCGGCCATGGAGTATTACGAACGGATCGTCGACCGGCTCTTCGTGCGCCTCCAGGACATCGCGGCGCACATGAAGATCCATGGCACCGTGCCGCTCAGGACGCGCTCCCTGCACCGTTTCATCGCCGAGGCCATCACCACGCGGAGCGAGGTCCTCTCCGTCCTCCACCTTCTCGACAAGCCGGACGCGGCCTGGGACGACCCGGCCATGGACCGCATCTACTCCGAGCTGCGCGCCGAGTTCGACCTCGAGGGGCGCTACGGCACCCTGGAGTCGAAGCTGCACGCCATCCAGGACGGTCTCACTCTCATCCTCGACGTCGCCCGGGACCGCCGTCTGGTGCTGCTGGAATCCGCCGTCATCTTCCTGATCATCCTGGAGGTGATGCTCGGTTTCTGGCGGGCTTGAGGAGGGGGTGCCAAAAAAAGACGGCCCCATCACGGGGCCGTATCGAGGGATGCGGCTGGCGCTTCGATTTCTCGAAGGCGCCGGGAGTGCCGCCTGTTGGGATTAGACTAATGGAAGATTCTTCCTGCGTCGAACATGAACATGCTCGATTGTAGGCGGGCTCGGTGGGATCAGGAAAAGGGGAGGGCTGGATCAGCGGGTGAGATCGGCCGGAGAGGCCGCGATGATCGCCTGCCGGTGCCAGCGGCGCAGCAGCGCGAGATCCTGGCAGCCCGCGATCAGGGCTTGCACGTCCTCGCCCACCGTCAAATCCCTGGCGGCGAAGACATCGAGGATCGCCTCGCGCAATCCAGCGGCCTCGCCTTCCGCCCGCACGGCATCCAGGCTCGCATAACCGTGGCGTTGGAGGAGGTTGCGGAAGCTCACCTCGTCGCTGACCTTGGCATCGTAGAGGGCTTCGACCGGGATCGGATTGGCGAGGATGCCCGGCGCCTCGAGCTCCGTTCCCGGATGCGCGACCCGCACCGGCTTTCCCGCCTGATGGACCTCGACCCGGCGCGGACCGGTCAGGCGGACCACCCAGACGAAGCGCGTGCCCGCTTCGAGAAGGTCGCGGATCTTGCCGGCCAACTTGGATTCATCCTGGCCGGTGTCGGCATACTCCACGGCGAGAGGCGGCGTCCCGGCGACCCAGCCGGGCTCATCGGAGATGATGCCGACTGCCAGATCCGGAGCGCGGAGCATGTCCGGCGCGGGGGTGAATCCGATATCGAAGCCCACGTCCTGGACCGCCGGATCGCTGGCGAGCGCCTTGGCGCCCGCGCTCATCGCCTTGGCTCCCCGCCCCCCCGTCGGCAGACAGAGAATCGCGTGGCCGTGCGACAGCTCGTAGGGGTCTCCCGAGCGGATCTGGTCAGCCCGGAAGGGACCCTGCGAGGACGGGAAGAGGGACGTTCGCTTCACCCGAAAACGATAGCATAGGAGGCAATCCCACCATACCAAAAATAGACAGCCCTCCAGGCCAAAAAAAAGTTGGCTCGTCCGTCCTCTTAGATAGAGTGATGCGCGAACCGCCGCGCGGAGGATTCGAGAATGCATGCGCTTTGTCGACTAAGATGTGGGTCATCGTTCCTTAGGCTTAGGAGGGCCGGCCATCCATCCCGACCGAAGAGATGCACAGGGGATCACCACGGATGCACGGCGAGACTTTACCGTCAAAGCGGCAACTCTCATCGGGCTGGGAGTGATGCTCCTATGGGTGGTGTACGTCGGTTGCCGGCCAACTGGCCGCAGCGGCAGGGCTCGGGAAGCCTACTCACCAGCTCACGCCGCTCTCCTCTGCCTCACTGGGCACTTCGAAGGCAGGCTCAGCGGACCGCCCTGCCCAACTCGCTCCGAGTCGGCTTCGGGCCGGACTTCCGCGGAGTTTGTCTCCCTGGCGCGCCAGATCGACTCCGAGCTATCGCGAAAACGTACCCCTGCTCATCTGGCGGCGGCCGGTGTCATGAGGCTACTGGCCGGGCAGCGGGACAAAGCGGTATCTCTTCTCGAAGAGGCGCAGGCCGCGTCGCCTCGCGATCCACGTATGGCAAATGATCTCGCCGTGGCTCTCCAGCCGACACACGGAGACGGTGACCCAGTGAACGCCCTACGCACTCTCGACCTGCTGCTTCAGCCCTTCGCATCGAGCTCCGAGACTCCTTGGCTGCACTACAATCGTGCCCTCTTCTATCGACGCGTGGGATTGCTCCAAGAAGCTTTGCCGGCGTTTGAGACGGCCTTCAACGAGGAGCGGGTCGAGAGCTGGCAGACCGCCATCCGCCGCCAAATCGAGCTCCTTCGGCAGGAGAGAACCACCGAGCCCTGGCCGCTGGCGCGACAGCGGTTGCTCGATGCTGCCGAGCGAGATGACCGCCCTATCGTCAAGAATCTGATCACACAGTGGACGCTGGGAGCCCGCGATGAGCTGGAAGAGGAAGTGCTCGGAGCTTGGGGACAGGACCTCCTTGAGGGCCGAGCCGATGACGCCGAGAGAAAAATGAGGATGGCGAAGCTCATGGCCGCTGAGCTGGCGCGTCTTGGCGACCATTTTGCGGCCGACGCACTGCCTCACCTCAGCCTCTTGGCCGAAGCTCACCGCGATTATAGAGATGCCCGGCGGGCGCAGATGCGCGGTGAGTTTGAAGAGGCGGAGAAGCGCGCGAGGGCCGCAGCATCAAAATTCAGGCGAGCGGGAAGCCCATTCTCGGCAATCGCTGACCGGGTCGTCGCCACCTGCCGCTACCAGCGTGGCAAGATCGACCACGCCCTGGCTGACTGCGAAAGGGCACTCCACGTCCCGGCGGTGCGGCGCTACCCCAGCGTTGCGGGCCGGTGGCTCTGGTTGAAAGGCATCTGCCTGGTCGGCCGTGGCCGCCCGGCCGAAGCATTGGAATCTTACTCCCAGGCACGTCGCCAATTCGAGGCGATCGGTGACGCGGAGGGAATCGCGCTGTCGGAAACCTTCTCGGCCGAGACTCTCAACTATCTGGGGCAGACCGGGGAAGCGGCGCAAAGACTTTCCCATGCCATGAGGTTGTCCGCTCAACTGCCCGGGCGGGCTCGACTCGAGCTCGTTCCGAGCGAGCTGGCGACGCTTTGCGCGAGACTTCACCTGCTCCGCGTGGCGCTGGCGTTTCAGGATACTGCCGTGAGACAGGGGCGGGCCTCTGGCCTTGGCTACTCTGAAGGCTACGCGCTGATGGAGCGGGCGCGAATCCATTTGCGCGCCGGATCTCCAAGGGCAGCAACCGCCGACCTTACGCGGGCCCGGCTCCTATGGAAGAAGACGGAAGATGGCGCTCTCCACGAGCGGATGCAAGCGGATCTCGAGGTTGCAGAGGGAGGTCTGCAGCTACTCTCGAATCCTCAGGCAGCAGTTCTCTCGTTCGAAAGTGCCCTACGGTATTTTGAAGGCGTCGGACGAACCTTTCAACCGCTTGCGGCGCGGTACCAACTCGCTCGCGCACGGCTCGCCGAAGGCCATGTCGAGGAGGCGAGAAGCAGCCTGGAGAGAGGGCTGTCGTCGCGTGAGACCTTGCGTGCGACGCTCCGCAGTGAAAGCCAGCGGGAAAGCTTCTTCGATGAGGCCCAGGCGTTCTTCGATGACCTCGTGCGCAGCGCTTTCCGAGCGGGCGACATGGAAGCGGCCTTCGATGCCGCCGAACGGTCACGGTCTCGAGTGCTGCTCGACCGGCTTGCCGGCGACACTCCCGTGGCGGCTGTAATCGCGGCGCCACCGCCGCTGGCGGAGATTCGCCGCCGCCTGCCCACCGGCACGGCGCTCATCGAGTTTCATCTCGATTCTGACAGAGTCAGAGCCCTCTTCATCGGCTCGACCGAAGTGGTGGGTAAAGATCTCGCATCGCGCCACGATTTGGCTGTCGCGTTGAGGGCTCTCGGGCGCCGGCATCACGATGACGAAGAATCCGAGACGATCCTCGCCACCCTCTATGATCTCCTGCTCCGCCCGTTTGAGAAGCAACTCGCGAACGCACGGCTGCTCGTCTTAGTGCCTCATCGCGAGCTGTTCGGGCTCCCCTTCGCGGCTCTCTACGACCGCCGGACCGGGCGTTTTCTTCTTGAGCGGAAGACCTTGACGGTCGCGCCGAGTGCGGCGGTGGCCCTGCCGGGAGAGGCTCCGGCTGCTGCGAGCAATGGCGCGTCCAAGGTGCTGGTGTTCGCTGATCCGCAAATCGATGTCCGGGATTCAGGCTTTGGTCTGTCACCCTTGTCAGGCGCCCGGGCCGAGGCGGCGCTCGTGGCAGCTCAATACGGAGAAGCTGTCGTCCGGGAGGGCTCCGATGCGCGGATCACCGCGTTTCTCCGTGAAGCCGGCCGGTTCGACGTCGTACACGTGGCAGCCCACGGTCAAGAGAATTCCCTACAGCCCGGGCGATCCTTTCTGGCGTTCGCCCGAGGTGAGGGTGACGAGTCGGGGTGGCTCACGGCGGAAGTGATCGCCGGGACTCACTTTGCGAAGACCAGGCTCGTCGTCCTGGCGGCTTGCGAGGGAGCGAAAGGCACGGCCACCGGCTCCGAGGGCGCCCTGAGCGTCGCGCGTGCGTTTCTTGCGACTGGGGTGCCAGGGATAGTGGCCTCGCTTGCGGTGATCGAAGACAGAACCGCGGAAGGCTTGTTTACGACGTTTCATCGCCACTTCGCTGCCGGAGAGGCGCCTGCGGAAGCGTTGCGCCAAGCTCAGCTCGAGCTGTTGCACAGCGCCGATCCGCATCTCCGCTCTCCCTCGCAGTGGGGCTACGTTCAATTCATTGGCCGCTCAGCGGCCGACAATGGAAGGAGATAGCCAGATGTTCAACACATTGCGCATGCAGTTCGGAGGGATCGTCTGTTTCGCACATTCCACGACTCCCGGAGGAGCCAGGAATGTTCACGCTCTCCTGGCGGACGCGCGCCGCTCGGTGCATGGACCTAACGGCGGCCACCACCCGCCCCACGTCGCCGCACTCCAGTTCTATACAGATCAGCTCAGCCCAAAGAATCTTCTCGAGCCGGATCTTCGCTTTCGGCGGCAGAACAGCAGCCGCGAGGAAGGGATCGTATTCTTGGTCCGTGAGCATCTGGAGCTCGAAGGGACCACGAGCTCGCCGCCTCCCCTCGTCGTCCATGGTCGAACCAACGACAACACTCCCGCCAGCGATGTCGAAGAGCGCGACTTCTTCTGGGTCGCCGACTTCGCACGCCTTGGCGTCGCCGGGCTGAAGGCGGGTTGCGTAGACATGAACGTGGCAGCTCCGGAGGGCCTCCTGGCTCGGTTTGCCCTGCGCGGCGGAACGCTCTCCACAGGAGCCGTCGAAAAATCCGCCGGCTCTCCCATCCGAGCCGTCTTCCTCAACCTCAGCGCCGTCCCGCCTGTTCCCCTGCAAACGTATGACCAGTCGCTCGCCTTGTGGTCTGAATGGGAGGTTCCGGTCGGACCGACGGAGGCCACGATCCTGCTGACGTCGTTCGACAACGGGACACACAGACGACTCGTTCTCTCCTGCGCAGGGCTGCCGATCGGAGACTCGCTTTGGGCTTCGGTCAAGAACGTCACCATGAACGACCTCTTCGAGGTCTCGGAGATCATCGAGCCCCAGATGGTTCCCGGGATGCGTGGCTCGCATTTCGACCTGCACTATCGTCTCGCGGATCCCGTGCCTGTGCCGGCTTGGGTTCCAGATATCGACACTGTGACTGATGGCAAACCCCTCTGTCCTCCAGGACAGCTCGTGGTGGGGCCTTGACCATGCCACGCCAAAACGCTGACCCCAATCGACTGGCCCTTCTGCGCGATGAGCTACTCGCCAGGAACCAGATAGAGAGACTCCGGAGTCGAGGCGAGCCTCCATCTGATTTGTTGAATTCCAGGTTACGGGAGGCTTCGCTGAGCTCGCTGCTCGAGAAGCTGAGCAACGAAACATCGATTGTGAATGGAGATGGTCGCGGCAATCTCCAGTCGGCACCTCCGGAGGTTCAGGACATGGGTGCTTCCGTAGCGTTGATCTGCTCCAAGCTCGATCTCGTCGAGCCGGTAACACCGCAGACGGAATGGAAGCTGAACAGCGCATCCTTCCTGTGCAGCGGGCAGAACTTCGACACAGAATTAGGCGTGTTGCCTCGCGATCACATACCCGCAACCGGCTTTCTTGTCGGTGCCTCTGGCCGTCACCTTCTGACCGCCAGGCATGCGGCCCTTGATGACTACGGGAGACTCAGAAAGGATCTGCATTGCGTCTTCGGATATCGCCAGGAGGGAACTACCACGGTGCGATCTTTCTCTAGCTCGGACGTGATTCCGGTGCTCAGCCTCGTTGAATGGGGTCGTGGCGAGGGCGAGGATTGGGCGTTGGTGGATTTGGTGGCTTCAGCCGGACGGGCTGGCCTCCCCCTTCGCGCTAGTGGCGTACCTACGCAGTCCGATCCCGTCATCGCCATCGGCCATCCCCACGGATTACCCGTCAAGACAGGCACTGGAATACTGCGCGATGTGAGCTCCACACGTTACCTGGCCGACCTCGACATCAGTCCCGGTAACTCAGGATCACCCGTCATCGCAGTAGATGGAAGCGGTAAGCCCTTGCACGTCGAGGGCATCATCGTTGAAGCACTTGACGACCTCATGTACGTGTACGAAAGAGAATGTTCGGTATGGGTAAACGCTCCGGACTTGCAGGTTTATTGGGCTAGCTTCGTACCGATCGCAAAGGTCCTGGCCGATGCGTCTTTCCAGAAGGCCGTGTTCCCGTAAACAGTTTCCTTGAGGCTCACCGCGGCGCTTCCGAGACGTTCTCTCAGTGCGCCGCGGCGGCCTTCTTCTCTTCGCGCGCCTGGGCTTCTTTCGCGGCGGTCACCAGGTCGAAGGCGTCGCGGCGCATGCGGGAGCGCTTGGCGTCTTCTTCCGGGAAGCGCGGGCGGTAGCCGAGCTGCTCTTCGTCGAAGGTGTAGGGCTTCATCAGGTCGCCCTTGCCGACGATCGACTGCTCGCGGTTGAAGTAGGCCATGTCGTAGTTGTTGCTCATGATGATGGCTTCTTCCGGGCAGGCGTCCACGCAGTAGCCGCAGAAGACGCAGCGCAGCATGTCGATCTCATAGACGACCGGGTACTTTTCGATGTTCTCGTCCTGGTGCTCGCCGGCTTCGATGTGGATGCACTCGGCCGGGCAGGCCTGGGCGCAGAGGAAGCAGGCGACGCAGCGCACCGAGCCGTCCGGACGGGTGGTCAGGATGTGGTGGCCGCGGAACCTGTGACTGTAATTGCGCCGCTGCTCCGGATACTCGATGGTGTAGCGCGAGCCCGGATTGAACAGGTTGCGCAGGAAGTGCCTCAGCGTCACCATCAGGCCGATGAACAGCGGCAGGTAGAGGCGCTCCCAGAAGCCCGGCCGGTATGGTTTCAGATCGGCCGGATGGGGCGATCGCAGCATCGGCCGGCCGGGACTGCCGGTCGGCGGGGTGGTCGTCTGGATCATCGTTCGAGCTCTCCGGCAATCACGTTGAGACCGCCCAGCGTGGCGATCGCGTCGGAGAGCGCGCCGCCGTTGATCAGCCGGGGGAAGGTCGAGAAGATCGGGAAGCACGGCGGCCGGACCTTGATCCGGTAGGGCTTCCCGGTGCCGTCGCTGATGACGTAGAAGCCGAGCTCGCCGTTGGCTCCCTCGACCATCTGGTAGGTCTCGCCCGCCGGCACCTGGATGCCGTCCATGACCAGCTTGAAGTGGTAGATCATGGCTTCCATCTGGGTGTAGCAGGCTTCCTTGGGCGGCAGCGCGACGTGCGGATCGTCGACGATGTACGGCCCCTCGGGCATGCCGCGGTCGAGGAGCTGCCGGATGATCTTGAGCGACTCCTTGATCTCCATCATGCGGATGCGGAAGCGGTCGTAGACGTCGCCGCCGAAGAGCACCGGGACCTCCCAGTCCAGCGTGTCGTAAAGGTCGTAGGGGTGCGCCCGGCGGACGTCGTAGGCGACGCCGCTGGCGCGCAGGCAGGGGCCGGTCCAGCCCCAGTTGACCGCCTCTTCGCCGGAGATCGCGGAGACGCCGACGGAGCGGTCGATCCAGATGCGGTTCTTGTCGACCAGCTTCTCGGCGTCCGCGACGAGGGGCGGGATCATCTCCAGCAGCTTCCGGCTGCGCTCCATGAAATCGGGCGGCAAATCCTGCGACAGGCCGCCGATGCGGCCGTAGGAGACGGTGAGGCGGGCGCCGCAGCACGACTCCAGGAGGCCGTAGATCTCCTCGCGCGGCTGGAAGAGATACCAGAAGTTGGTCAGGCCGCCGGTGTCGACCAGCGTCGTGCCGTTGCACACGCAGTGGTCCATGATGCGGGAGAATTCGGAGAGGATGGTCCGCGCCCACACCGCCCGCGGCGGCACCTCGACGTTGAGCAGCTTCTCCACCGTCTTGCAGTAGCCGACGTTGTTGATGAAGGAGGAGCAGTAGTTGAGGCGGTCGGTGTAGGGGATCACCTGGTTCCAGGTGTGGGTCTCCGCCATCTTCTCGAAGCAGCGGTGGAGGTAGCCGATCTCGACCTCGGAGGCGGTGATGGTCTCGCCGTCGAGGATCGCCATGAGGCGGAAGGTGCCGTGCATCGCCGGATGGGAGGGGCCGATGTTGATGGCCATGCGCTCGAAGAGGTCGTCGCCGCCTTCGCTGAGATTGAATTTCGGCTGGTAGATCTTGTCCTCGGTGAGGATCCAGCGCCGCGCCGCGTCGTAGTCCTTGCGCAGCGGGTGCCCCTGGAATCCTTCGTGGCAGAGGATGCGGCGCATGTTGGGGTGGCCGTCGACGCGGATGCCGAACATGTCCCACAGCTCGCGCTCGAACCAGTCGATCCCCTTCCACACCGCGATCAGCGAGGGGACGGCCGCGTCGTCTTCCTGGAGCGGCACCTTGAGGCGCAGGCGCGCGTTGCGCGGCAGCGAAAGGAGGTGGTAGACGGCCTCGAAGCGCTCGGCGCGGTCCGGATAGTCGACGCCGCACAGGTCGAGGAGCATGTCGTAGCGGGTGGCGGGGTTCGTCTTGAGCTCGCCGGCGAGGTCGAAGAGGACGTCGCGGTCGACGATCCAGGTCGTCTGGTCGAGACCGGCATTCTCCGGGACCGCCGTGATGCTGCCGGCCGGAAACTTGCCCGTCGCCAGGATGACCGCGAGGTCGGCGGCGGCGGCGGTGAAATCGGTGGCGGTCTCCTCGGAGACCGCGGGCGAGACCTCGGGCAGGGTCTCAGACGGTGGAGCCAGCGTCGACACGCTCGATGGTCTCCTTATCAGGTTCGGACTGCTCTTTGGCGTCGTGGCGAGCGTGCTTCCGGCGGTCGCGGAGGACCTTCTCCTTGAGCTGGAGGATGCCGTAGATCAGACCCTCCGGCGTCGGCGGGCAGCCCGGCACGTAGACGTCGACCGGGATGACCTCGTCGATCCCCTGCATGACGTGATAGGCGCGGTAGAAGCCGCCGGAGCAGGCGCAGGCCCCCATCGAGATCACCCACTTGGGGTCGGCCATCTGGTCGTAGATCTTCTTGAGGACGGGAGCCATCTTGTCGTTGATGGTGCCGGCCACCAGCAGCACGTCGCTCTGGCGGGGCGAGAAGCGCACTACCTCGGAGCCGAAGCGCGCCACGTCGTAGTGGCTGGAGACGGTCGACATGAACTCGATGGCGCAGCAGGCGGTGCCGAACGGGAACGGCCAGAAGGAGTTGCGCTGCGCCCAGTCCTCCAGGACTTCGAGCTTGGTCGTCACCCAGCTTTCGCCGACCATGTTGCTCATCGGGCTGCTCGTCGGATTCTTCGGGTTGCTCATCGGGCTTTGGTCCTCTCGCAGGCAACGAGTCTACCATGCCTTTGTGACTCCCGGTCACAAGCGGCGTAAGCCTTGCTGAGCTATCGACTTAGGGGTATCTCTGCCAGGCTCCGCCCGGGTGGGAATAGACGCTGCTTCAAGACAGTTTACTTCTTCGCTCCACGCTGACTGGTCATTCACCATGAAGGAGACTCGATGCAGGTGAACAGGTTCTTCCCCGCCGCCGTCCTCACTCTGTCCACGGTATTCCTCACCCCCGGGCTGGCGCACGCCCAGGCCACCCAGGTCTTTCCCACCGATCCCGTTCCCGCGGCCGCGCAGCAGGCGGCCGACGAAACCCGGACGAGCTGGTTCGTCGAGCTGCAGGGCAAGCCGAAGGCCGACGGCGGCACGGCGGCGGCCCTGGCGCAGGAGAAGCAGAGCTTCCGCGCCGATGCCGCCGAGGTCGGCGCGCGCTTCGTCGAACGGTTCGTCTATGAAGATCTGTTCAACGGCCTCTCGATCTCGATCAAGCCGGCCGACCTCGTCAAGCTCAAGGGCCTCAGCTCGGTCAAGGCGGTCTATCCCGTCGACGTCGTGGCGATGCCGGTGACGAGATCCACCTCCGACCCCGATCTGGCCTCGGCGATCACCCAGACCCAGGCCGACATCGCCCAGAATTCCCTCGGCCTCAACGGCGCCGGCATCAAGGTGGCCGTGATGGACACCGGGATCGACTACGACAACCCCGACCTCGGCGGCTGCTTCGGCACGGGCTGCCGGGTGGAGGGCGGCTACGACTTCGTCGGCGACGCTTTCAATGCCGACAGCACCTCGGCGACCTACAACCCGGCCACCGTGCCGGACGCGGATCCGGACGACTGCGCCGGCCACGGCTCGCACGTCGCCGGCATCATCGGCGCCAACGGCGCCGTCAAGGGCGTCGCTCCGAGCGTGACCTTCCGTGCCTACCGCGTCTTCGGCTGCGAGGGCTCGACGACGTCCGACGTCATGCTCGCCGCGATGGAGCAGATCGGCAAGGACGGCGTCCAGGTCCTCAACATGAGCATCGGCTCGTCGTTCCAGTGGCCGCAGTATCCGACCGCCCAGGCGGCCAGCCGGCTGGTCGAGAAGAAGGGCATCGTGGTCGTCGCCTCGGCCGGCAACAGCGGCACCTCCGGCCTCTATGCCACCGGCGCTCCGGCGCTCGGCCCGAAGGTGATCTCGGTCGCCTCCTATGACAACGTGGGCCTCCGTACCCTCTCCTTCACCGTCTCTCCGGACAATGCGCCGTTCGGCTACTTCCAGGCGACGGCGGCCCCCACCGCGCCGACGGCCGGCACCTTCCCGCTGGCGCGCACCGGCACCGCCACCGCGACGGCCGACGCCTGCACGGCGCTGCCGGCGGGCAGCCTGAGCGGCAAGATCGCGCTGATCCGCCGCGGCACCTGCAGCTTCAACGTCAAGGCGATCAACGCGCAGAACGCCGGCGCCGCCGGTGTCATCCTCTACAACAACGTGGCCGGCATCCAGAACATCACGGTGCTCGGTCCGCCGCCGGTCACCATCCCGACGGTCTCGGTCAGCGCCGCCGACGGCGTCGCGCTCAACAACCGGATCGCCGCCGGCCCGGTCAGCCTCACCTGGACCCCGAACGCGCTCCAGATCCCCAACATCACCGGCAACCTGATCTCCAACTTCAGCTCCTACGGCATGTCGCCGGACCTCGATCTGAAGCCCGATCTCGGCGCCCCGGGCGGCTTCATCTACTCGACCTATCCGCTGGAGCTCGGCGGCCACGCGGTCTTGAGCGGCACCTCGATGGCCTCCCCGCACGTCGCCGGCGCCGTCGCCCTGCTGCTCCAGGCGCGCCCCGGCCTCACGCCGGAGGAGGTGCTCTCCATCCTCCAGAACACCGCCGAGCCGAAGCGGTGGTTCGGCAATCCGGCCCTCGGCTTCCTCGACAACGTCCACCGCCAGGGCGCGGGCATGATCCGGATCGTCGACGCGATCCAGGCGCCGGCGCGCGTCACTCCCGGCAAGCTCTCTCTCGGCGAAAGCCAGAACGGGCCGGCCGTGCGCACGCTGACCGTCCGCAACGACAGCGCCTCCCCCCTCACCTACACCCTGTCGCACACGGCGGCTCTCGCCACCGGCCCCAACACCTTCACCCCCTCGTTCTTCGTCGCTCCGGCGACGGTCACCTTCAGCGCGCCCACCCTCACCGTGCCGGCCGGCGGCACCGCCACGTTCGACGTCACGATCAGCCCCAACACCGGCCTCGCCGACCTCAGCCTCTACGGCGGCTACGTGGTGCTGACGCCGCAGACGGGCGACCAGACGCTGCGCGTCCCCTTCGCCGGCTTCAAGGGCGACTACCAGGCGATCCAGGTGCTCAAGCCGACGGCCAACGGCTTCCCCTGGCTGGCCAAGGTGGTCGGCGCGAGCTACCAGAACCAGCCGGCCGGCGCCGTCTACACCTTGCAGGGTGACGACGTGCCGGTCCTCCTCGTCCATCTCGACCACCAGTCCGCCCGCTTGGTGGTGGAGGTTCGCGACGCGGCCACCGGCCAGCCGGTCCACCCGGTGTTCCACAATGCCGTCGAGGAGGAATTCCTGCCGCGCAACAGCACGGCCACGGGTTTCTTCGCCTTCGTCTGGGACGGCACCCGCCTGCACAGCAACGGCAACAAGCTCAAGACCAAGGAGGTGCCGGACGGCCGGTACGTCCTCGTCCTCAAGGTCCTCAAGGCCCTCGGCGACGAGAGCAATCCCGCGCACTGGGAGACCTGGACCTCGCCGGTCATCACCCTCGACCGGCCGTAAGGGCGGTCGCACCGATTGAAGGAGAAAGGCCGGCGGGGCAACCCGCCGGCCTTTTTCTTTATGATGCTTCTCATGGACCGTCTCACCCCCTTCTCCCGCCTCGTCCTCGCCTACAACGTCGCGGTCATCCTCTGGGGCGCCGTGGTGCGCGCCACCGGCTCCGGAGCCGGCTGCGGCAGCCACTGGCCGCTGTGCAACGGCGTGGTGATGCAGCGGGAGCCGCGCCTGGAGACGATCATCGAGCTCTCGCACCGGCTGACCAGCGGCCTGGCCCTCGTGCTGGTGGTGGCCCTCGCGGTGGCGGCCTTCGCCTGGCGGCCGCGCGGCCATCCGGCCCGCAAGGCGGCGGTGGCCGGTGTCCTCCTGATGTTGAGCGAGGCGGCGGTGGGAGCGGGGCTGGTGCTCTTCCGGCTGGTGGCCGACAACCAGTCCATGGCGCGGGCGATGTTCATGGGCACGCACCTGGTCAACACTTTCCTCCTCCTCGGCGCCCTCACCCTGACCGTCTGGTACGCGGGCGGTGTCGCGCCGCCGCCGCCGAGCCGTGATCGCGGGAGCCGCTGGCTGTCCTGGGGGCTCGCCCTCGGCGTCCTCGGCCTGCTGCTCGCCGGGGTGAGCGGCGCGGTGGCCGCGCTCGGCGACACGCTGTGGCCTTCCCAATCCCTCGCCGCGGCGCTGCGGCAGGACCTCTCCCCCACCGCCCACCTGCTGATCCGGCTGCGCCTCCTGCACCCGGTGATCGCGGTGGCCGCCGGGCTGTGGGCGCTGTTCCTGTCGATCCAGCCGGGGGGGAGCACGCGCTGGGGCCGCTGGACCGGCGCCTGCGTGCTCCTGCAATGGATCGCCGGGGCGGTCAACGTGGCGCTGCTGGCGCCGGTGTGGATGCAGGTCGTCCACCTGCTCGTCGCCGACCTGCTGTGGATCGCCTTCGTGCTCTTCGCGGCATCAGCGCTCTCCCTCGCGACGTCTCTCGAAGCCGACGTGGGTGTCGTCGAGCTGGTGGAGGTCCGCGGCGAAGGCTGAGGCCGGCGCCGGGACGCTGAAGAAATAGCCCTGGGCGGCGTCGAAGCCGAGCTGGCGGCAGGCCTCGAGAGAGGCCTGCGTCTCCACCCCTTCGGCGACGGTGACGATGCCCATGTCCGCGGCGCCGCGGAGCATCGAAGAGAGCAGGGTGTGCCGCGAGGCCGGCGCCCGCTCCAGGTCCTGGACCAGGGCGGCGTCGAACTTGAGGACGTCCGGAGGCACCTCGGCGAGCTCGAGGAGGCGCGACTGCCCGACGCCGAAGTCGTCATAGGCGAGCTGGACGTCGATCTCGCGCAGGCTGGAGCGCAGGGCGCTCAGGGAGGAGAGGCCGGCGACCCCCTTCTCGTGCATCTCCAGAGTCAGCGGCACCGCCGGCTCCGTCTCGCGCAGATGGCGCAGGTTGTCCAGGAGCTGCCCGGTGTCCTGGAGCTCCGCGGGGTGCGTGTTGACGAACAGCCGGCTCGCCGCCGGCAGCCGGCGCGCCGCCTCCACGCCGCGGACGCGGAAGAGATGGCTCAGAGTCGCCGCCGCCCCGAGGCGGTGGGCGATCTCCAGCAGCTCCACCGGATTTCTCGGCAGCCGCTCGTGGCAGCCGCGGCCGAGGACCTCGAATCCCACCGGCCGCCCGTCGGCGAGACGGACGATGGGCTGGAACAGCGCTTCCGCCGCGCGCGCCTGAATCATCTCGTTCAAGTGGCCGGACTGCTCGATGAGCTCCTGCGGCAGAGCGCTCAGACGGCCGGTGATCTGGCGCAGCTTCTCCGGGTACGCCGTGCAGCCGAGGCGGAGCTCGACAGCGGCGAAGTGCAGGACGTCCCCCGGCGCCAGCGGTGTCACCCCGTTGATTCTCCGGCCGTTCACGAAGGTGCCGTTCGTGCTGCCGAGGTCGTGGATCGCGAGGGCCTCGCCCGCCAGCGAGATCTCGGCGTGCTCCCAGGAGACCAGCGTCGACGACAACACCATCGGCAGATCCCAGCGCCGCCCGACGCGAAACGGCAGGGGGCGCAGCGGTGTGCACGTCGTGAGACCGCTCTCCTGAGCGGAGCTTTCCAGAAACCAGAGCATCTGCAGCCTTTCTCAAGACGCCGGTCGGATACGCTTCCGGGGGGTATCGTCGACTATCGTACCATCGAAATTGCGCTCTTGAGAGCCGCAGTCTAGCGCGCCTGGACCTGGTCCACTTCGGCGGGAAGGGCGACGTCGCCCGTGGCGGAGGTCAGAGCCCGGCGCAGCTCCTCGAGCTCCCGCAGGTGGGCTTTCTGGGCCTCGAGCAGTTGGAGGAAGACGTCCGCGGTGGCCTGGTCGACGTCGCGGACGATCTTGGGATAGAGCACGTCGTTCTCGTAGCGCTCCTCCTCGATGGCGGAGGTGAGATCGGCCGCTTCGCCGCGCACCTGGCCGGCCTTCCCCAGCAGCTTGACGGCGAGAGCGTCCTTGTCCGCGGCGAGGCGCTGCCAGCGGCGGGACAGATTGGGCCGGCCGTCCTTCTCGGCCTGGGCGGCATAGGCACGGAAGCGGGCGGCGCTCACGGCCTCCGCGGTAAAGCCGGTCTTCAGGTACTCCAGGGAACGCGGGATCCTCGACACGTGTCCTCTCCTCTCGATTGCGCTAAGATTCCGGACGGGTCTCCCGCGCGGTTTCAACCGAGGGGCAATTCTATGCAACTCGCCTCACCAGGCCAAACAGCCGAGCCCGGGGGGAAACTTTGGCTCCGCTCTCTCGTAATGCCTTGCGGAGACTCCCGTTGACCGGGACACCTCCGGGCCTCTCGTGAAAATACCGCTCCGCAGAGCCTTCGCCGCGACGGGCGCCGCCCTGGCCCTCGTCCTTTCTCTGCTGGGAATTCCCTATCTCAGCGTCTTCGCGCAGCTCACCCTGGCGGCCGGCTCGGTCCTCGGCCTGCTCTGGCTGCTGTGGAAGGCCTACCGCTCCTATCTCTGGAAGGTCGGCCGGCGGCTCGCCTTCTCCTACTTCCTCATCGGCGTCCTGCCCATCCCGCTGATGATCCTCCTGCTCGGCGTCGGCGCCTACATCCTGGCCGGCTTCTTTCTCGGCCATCTCTACCGCGACGCGGTGTCCGCCGTGCAGACGGATCTCGGCCACGCGGCCGAGGAGCAGCTCGACGTGGTGACCTCCGCCCAAGGTGGACAACCGCGGCCGGGCCCGCGGCGCTCCGGCGTCTCTTTCGCCTACTACCGTGACGGCCGGCGGATCGGCGGCGACCCGCAGGCGCCGCCGCAGTGGCCCGCCTGGGCGGGCGCCGCGGAAGGTATCGAGCCCCGCTTCTTCTCCCTGCGCGACGGCTCGCCGACACTCGCGGCCACCGTCAGCCGCGGGAGCGACGGCGTCCTCGCCCTCTACACCGGCGATCTCGACAGCGCCGTCAGCCGGCGCGCCGGCATCTGGGTGGCCATCCGGCGGCCGGACGATCCGGACCTGATCCAGGTCGAGGTCTTCAACATGAAGATCCCGCTGCGGCGCATCCGCAAGGAGCGCCAGCCCGGCGAAGCCGCCAAGCTCTTCAAGCAGCTCTCCCGCGGCGAAAGGGTGTGGGACGATCCGCTCCTCTGGTGGGCCGAGGTCACCGGCCCGCTCCTCGATCCGGCCAGCGCCAAACCGGGCGATCCGCTGACCGTCGTCCTCAACAGCACGCCGCGCACCGTCCTCCGGCGCCTCTTCTCGAGCGCGGGAGGGATCGACTCCTCGGTGTGGGCCGCCCTCGTCGTCTTCGCCGCCCTGCTCTTCGACGTCTACGCCGCCGCCACCCTGATGGCCCTGTTCATGATCTTCAGCCTGTCGCGGGCGGTGAACCGGATGAGCCAGGCCACGGACTCGGTGCGGCAAGGGGATTTCGCCGTGCGCATCCCGGTGCGGCGCAACGATCAGCTCGGCGAGCTGCAACGCTCGTTCAACGAGATGGCCGGCAACCTGGAGACGCTGGTCGCCGCCGCGGCGCAGAAGGAGATCCTGGAGAAGGAGCTCGAGCTCGCCCGCGATCTCCAGAAGAGCCTGATCCCGCGCGACCTGCCGGGCGGCGAGGGGATCGAGCTCGCCACCCTCTTCGAGCCCAGCGCGGCGATCGGCGGCGACTACTTCGACGTCCTCCGCCTCTCGGAGGACGAGCTCGCCGTGATCATCGCCGACGTCTCGGGCCACGGCCTGTCGACCGGCCTCCGCATGGCCATGCTCAAGGCCGCGCTGCTGATCCTCGTCGAGCAGAACCAGGAGCCGGAGGACATCCTGCGCCACCTCGACACCGTGGTGCGCAACGGCAACACCCGCGTCTTCGTCACCGCCACCCTGAGCCTGATCAACCTGCGCACCGGCACGCTGCGCATCTACAACGCCGGGCACCCGCCGACCTATCTCCTGCGCGGCGGCGCGGTGCAGGAGATCCTCCTCCCCGGCTCACCCCTCGGCGGCCTCGGCCGCACCTACGGCCGCGCCGACATCGCGCTGCACCGCGGCGACGTGCTGGTCTGGCTCTCCGACGGCCTGATCGAGGCCGCCGGCGCCGACGGCGAGCCCTTCGGCTACGACGCCGTCCTCGCCGCCCTCGCCAAGACAGGCAAAGGGGGCACGGCAGGAGAGAGCGCCGCCGACGTACGCAACCGCCTCCTCGCCGCCGTCGACCGCTATGTGGGAGACGAGCCGCCGAGCGACGACCGCACCCTGGTCGTGATGCGCTACCGCGGCCTCGCCGGCGTCTCCGGAGAGATGCGGATCACGGAGATGGCGGTGGCGCCGGTGTAACCCCTCACCTCGAAGGCGGTTGCGCAACCTGGGCCGGGCGGCGGTTTCCTCCCCCCTGGGCGGGGGAGGGTTGGAGCAGGGGGGAGGCCAGGAGGGGGGCGCCGTGTTACCTATGTCCCGGGCCGCTCATGTTACCTATGTCCCGGGCCGCTCAGAACAGCCACAACCGTCAGCTCTCAGCTTTCAGCATCCCTGTCGGTGCGTTGCCCTACACCCAGGATTAAAATCCTGGGCTGGCCACCCTTGTCCCTGCGGGACGGCTCCTGAAGCTGGGATCCTTCCGAGCTCTTTGGGTCCGTAGACGCGTCAGTCGTTTCCATTCCGACTCCAGTCGTCGTCAGTCCGACTCCAGTGGTCGTGTCCTAACTCAATGTTGGTGGTAGAGAGGGCATGGTGTCGGGAGCTGGACCGGGTGTGGTAGATTGCCGTTGTTGACGACCCACCACCAACAGTCCGATTTTGCTGCCTCGATACTAGAAGCTTTCCCGCGTGATCCCAGGAGCAATTTTCGCTTCGGCGGCGCCACCTGGGCTTGCAGCACGGCAGCGCCGGGGAAGAAGTCGGCTTCGCCGGGACCCTCAACCCAGGGCAACGCCCTGGGTTTGGGAGGGCGGGGTTCTGGTTCCCCCTCTCCCGGGCGACGGGAGTGCGGGTGGGAGAGGGGGCCAGGGGGTGAGGGTCCGCCGAAGGTCGCCGGAAACGCCGGGCTGGACTAGACTCCGTCACCGGTGTCCGACGACATTCCATCCGCCTGGGCCGGGAGGCTCGAAACGGCGACGCGGCAGCCCGCGGCGAGCCCGGGGCTCCTCGCGGCGGTGCGCGTGCCGGGTCTCACCGTGCTGGCGCATCCGGATCCTGGGCGGATCGGCGAGCGCGCCGCGCTGCCGGATCTCGCCTCCGGACGCGGCAGCGGCACCTGAGTCGCCGGCCGCCCGGCCTGGTGCCGGCGCAAGACGGCTTGCGCCTGCTGCGCGGCGACAGCACAACAGCAGTGAGCGCGGACCGCTTCCAGATCAGCACGGACAGCTTCGCAGCGGTACTCTCTGCCGTCCATAATAGCTACAGAGAAGCGCGTCGTCTCCGGCTCGCCCGATGAAGCGAAGGTTTGCACCTCGTACGTGGAGCGCCTCAACCTTTACGTGCGGATGATGAGCCGCCGGTTCACCAGGTTGACCACAAGATTCTCTAAGAAGCGGGACAACCTGCGGGCGGCGGTCTCTCACTTCTTTGCGGCAAGCTACAACCTCTGCTGGTCTCACCGAACGCTGGGCTGCACTCCCGCCGCGTCGCGGGGATCACCCGCAAGCCTTGGAAGGTGGGGGAGCTGCTTACAGGGGCGTGACCCGCAGGGTTGACCTCTATGTTGACTTTGTGTTGACATCCATGGGTGTTCCCATATAAGGTTACACCGTAGGACGGGAGGAAATTTGCCGCCTCCCGCCCGTCTCAGGAGGATTAGAGCTGCCGATCGAGGAGGAAATGAAAGGCCCGCTGGCTACCATTTTCCGTTACCGTCGGAAAGTGGGGCGTTGCCCATCGCAAGATTTCTTGAAGGGCTGCGACAAGCCTATGATGAAGAAGTTTCGCGGAGCTTTTTACGCTCTCACCTTAATGGGCAGTGAGTATGTCAACGACCAGAGATTTAAGCCCCTTACAAGCAAAGGGAAACCGCTCTGGGAATTTAAGGAGCATGACCATCGCTTGTATTGTGCCAGAACCGTCAAAGGGAACCGGGTGGAGATAGTTTTGCTGTGCGGCTGGAGCAAGGACAAGGAAGGGAAATCTAAAGAAGAGAAACACCAGGTTGCGACAGCGATTTCCCTCTACGAGGAACACCTAGCCGAATCGAACAAGGAGAACCGGTCATGAATCCCTGGCTTACTAGCAAGCAGGACTCCGTCCCCGACGTGGACGTACTTGAGGAGGCGGCGCTCGCTATGGCGCAGGCCGTCATCCAAAACGCTATCAACCGAAGCGGAATCTCTCGTGCTGAGCTGGCACGACGACTCAAGCGGCAGCGGTCGTTTGTCTCGCGAATGCTGAGCGGCGACCATAACCTCACCGTAAAAACGATGGCGCGGGCTCTCGCTGCGTGTGGCGAGGAGGTCCGTCTGGGTAGCGAGCGGATCAACTGGAATTGGCCTCAACTTGAGCATCCATTGGTGGTAATCGATGACGGGAAGTCGGATTGCCTCATTGCGGGTTGGGACGTTAATACTATGGCAGCTTAGGGAGGGGGTACTCATGGAACTCGCTGAAAGCGGACTCGACCTTGCTGCTGTCTCTCGCGTTGCGCGGAACATCGACCTTCGTGACATCCGGGTGGTTCAGGTTGCCGCCTCATGCTCGCCCGCTCCCGAGGGAGCGATTGAACCGCAGATAACTTTCAACTGCAAGGGGGCTTTGGTAACGGCCACCCAACTTAACGTGGCTTGCGACTACTTTTTCAAAGCAACGTCGGCGGGGGTCCAGGCGGCGCTCGTGAATGTTACCTACCTGCTGAGGTATGAGGTTGTGGGAGATGCTCTCGCAGAGCGTGATGTTGATCAATTTGCGAACGTTAACGGCGTCTATCATTCGTGGCCGTTCCTCCGGCAATTTCTCTTCGATATCACGGCCAAGATGGGCTTGCCGCCGCTAACGTTGCCGGTCTTTCAGGTCCTCCCCAAGAAGAAAACCGTAAGGTCCGACCAGCAACCTTTGCCAAAAAAACGGAAGCCTGCACCACGGAAGGCGCTAAGCGAGTAGGAGTAGGGTAACCAAAAAAAGGGGGCTGATCACCCGCCCCCATTCCGCTACTCGGTCCCTTTGGAGAGCCACGGACCGGAGCGCCCCCTACCGACAACATTGAGTTAGGACACGACCACTCCAGTCGTTTCCGTTCCGGCTCCAGCCGCCGCCGCTCTGATCCAGTCGTTTCCGTTCCGACTGCAGTGGTCGCCGGACCGACCCTGGTGAGCGAGCCGTTTGACTGGGTCGCCCTCGCGCCGACTGGAGTCGGCAGGGAAGATGCCGTGCTCCGAATCCTCCGCCCACCCAGGAGGGGGGCAAGCCCCTCCTCTACATGAAGAAACCACTCAAGTTAACGCCGGCTGAGCCCGCGCGAATCAAGGTCGCCGGAAACGCCGGGCTGGACTAGACTCCGTCACCGGTGTCCGACGACATTCCATCCGCCTGGGCCGGGAGGCTCGAAACGGCGACGCGGCAGCCCACGGCGAGCCCGGGGCTCCTCGCGGCGGTGCGCGTGCCGGGTCTCACCGTGCTGGCGCATCTGGATCCCGGGCGGATCGGCGAGCGCACCGCGCTGCCGGGCCGGATCTCGCCTCGGGGCGCGGCAGCGGCCTGTCTCGCCTGGAGCCCGGTTTTTCCGCTCCCGGCGACTCCGTGCGCCGCCCGCTGGCCGATCCTCACCTGAGCCGCCGGCCGCTCGGCCTGGTGCCGGCGCACGACGGCCTGCGCCTGCTGCGCGGCGACAGCACGACGGCCGTGCGCGTAGACGGCGAGCTTCTGGAGCAGGAGCACGCGGTCAGCGCCGCGGTGCTGGAAAGGGGGACCGTGCTCCTCCTCGGCGACCGCGTCGCCCTCCTCCTGCACCGGCTGAGCTTTCCGCAGAGAAATCGGGGCTCGGCCTCGAAGTCGGCGCCCCCCTCCTGACCTCCCCCCTTTCCCGACCGCCTCCCGCCCAGGGGGGAGGAACAGGCACGGCACACGAGAAGTCAACGCCTATGGGGCCGGGGGGTGAGGGGCTCAAAGCTGCGGCTTTCTCAGCCGGCCAGCAGTCCCTGCAGCTTCACCGGATCGACCGGCTTGACCAGGTGATGATCGAAGCCCGCCTCGCGCGAGAGCTGGCGATCCCTCTCCTGGCCATAGCCGGTCATCGCCACCATGAGGATGCCCGCCAGCGACGGCACCTGCCGCAGCCGGCGGGCGACCTCGTAGCCATCGATCCCCGGCAGACCGATGTCGAGCAGGACCACTTCCGGACACCAGTCGGCCGACTCCGAGACCGAAGCCAGCGCCGCCGGGCCGTCGTGGACGACGCGCACGTCGTGCCCCCAGAGCTCGACGAGCATGGCGATCGTCTCGGCGGAGTCGCGGTTGTCATCCACCACCAGCACGCGGCGCCCGGCGCTCATTTGAGACCGATCTCCCGCAGGCGCTGGTCGAGGAAGGCGCCCGCCGTGATGGGTGGGAACCGCGGCGGTCGCTCCGGCGAGACGAAGCGGTCGAGGACCGTCAGGTCGCACGCCGGGTAGGGATGGACGAAGAACGGCATCGAGTAGCGCTCCCGGTTGAGCGCCGACGGCGGATTGACCACGCGATGGGTGGTGGCGGGGACGACGCCGTTGGTCACCCGGGAGAGCATGTCGCCCGCGTCGACCACGATCTGCCCTTCGCCCGTCTCGACCGCCATCCAGGAGCCGTCGCGGGTGAGGATTTCGAGGCCCGAGTCGGTCGCCTCGCAGAGCAGGGTGATGAGATTGATGTCCTCGTGCGCCGCGGCGCGCACGGCCGGATCGAGCTCAGGAGCCACCGGCGGATAGTGGATGACGCGCAGGATGCTGTTGCCCGACTGCATCATCGAGGCGAAGGTCTCGGAAGGCAGGCCGAAGTGCTCGGCCAGGGCGCGCAGCAGATTCCCCGCCACCTGCTCCAGGCTCCTGTACAGGCGCAGCGTCGGCTCGCGCAGCTCCGGGATCTCCAGCGGCCACACGTTCGCCGGGTATTCCAGCGGATGCCCGGCGGATGACTCCTGCCCGACGTGCCAGAACTCCTTGAGATCGGGCAGCGCATGGTCCTTGGCGTGCTCGACGCCGAACGGCGTGAAGCCGCGCGAGCCGCCGCCGATCCCCGCGTACCGCCGCTTGACCTCCTCCGGGAGCTGGAAGAAGCGCTGCCAGAGCTGGTAAGTGGCGCGCACCGCGGCGGTGTCGATGCCGTGCCCCTCGACGTTGAGGAAGCCGAATTCCACCAGCCCCTCGCCCAGGGTCTTCACCATGCGCGAGCGGGAGGCCGCGTCTGCGGTGTAGTCGGCCAGATCGATCGTTGGAATCGTCAGAGTCGTGCTCATGGCCGGGGATCTTACAGCGCCTCGACCCGCGAGCGCAGCCGGACCAGCCCCTCGTCGACTCCGCGCAGCTCGCCGCGCACCTCGGTGAGGCGCTCGCGCTCGGCGCGGACGAAGCGGGTGTAGGGGCCGATCGCCTCGTCGATGCGCCGCAGGCTGGCCTCGATCTCGCGGTCGAACTGCCCCGTCAGCGAGGCCATGAGGTGGGTGCGCAGCGCCTCGATCTTCTCGCGCAGCTCCTTCTTCGCGTCGTGGCGGCGGTTGGGGATGATGAAGAAGCCGAGGACGGCGATGGTGCCGGCGGCCAGAATGCCGGTGAAGTCGAGGGCGGCGGTGGCCGCGAGGTGGGTGAGGATCGCGCCCAAGCCGATCGCGCCGACCTCGACGAGAGCCGTGCCGGCGACCGCCACCTGCACCGACTCCGCCACCCGGCTCGCCTCCGCGTCCCGGTCATAGGTCTCCACCGAGCGCTGCGCCGCGCGGCCGACGCTGTCGAGGAGGCGGGTGCGATTGAAGTCGAAGCTGCCGCCCACCTGGCCGACGATGCGGTCGGCGTGCTCGGTCTTCCTCTTCTGGAGGTGGTCCATCACCGCCTGCCACTGCCGCAGGTCGGCGCCGACCAGCCAGTCGATGACCTCGCCGACGCGGCGCTCGATGAGCTGCGGCGCATCGGCCACCACCTCGCGCTCGAAGTCGGCCTTCATCTTGGTCTTGTTGAGCAGATCGAGGAAGCGGGCGAGGCGCATGACCTCGTCGAAGTAGGCCATGCCGCGCTTCTCGAACTCCTGGAGGACGTTGTCGACGTCCGCCAGGCGGAAGCGGAACTCGCGCTGCATGTCCTCCTTATAGAGGGCGAGCTGGCGCTCGATGTCCTCCATGGTGGTGAAGTCTTCCTTGAGCAGCTCGAGACGGCTGTCGGTGACCCCCAGGTATTGCTCCGCCAGATGCTCGGCCACACCCAGCGGATTGAGCAGCTTGAGGCGGACCCGCTCCTTCTTGTCGAGCGTCGAGACGATGTAGCGCTCCAGCGCCTCGAAGCGGCTCTTGCCCAGGAGCTCGGCGTCCGGAGGGACCGACGTCTTGGCGCGCAGGGCGAGGCGGGCGGCGACCGGAAAGATCTCGGGTGTGGCGCCGAGGAGGGTCTTGGCATTGTCGGTGATGAACTTGACGACGCGGTCGAGATCCTCGGGAGTCTCCAGGATGTCGATCTTGTTGAGGACGATGACGATCTTCTTCCCCCAGTCGCGGATGCCCTGGAGGAAGGCGCGCTCGCTCTCGGTGAACGGGCGGTCGGCCGAGGTGACGAAGAGCACCATGTCCGAGCGCGGCACGAACTCGCGGGTGATCGCCTCGTGCTCGCGGTGGATGGCGTTGGTGCCCGGCGTGTCGACGATGTTGATGTCGCGCAGGATTTCGGCCGGGATGCTGATGCGGTCGAGCGCGGCCTCCAGCGCCTCCTGGTGCAGCTCGGTGCCGTGCCGGATGAGATGCACCCGCGTCGTCGTCGGGGTGACGCCCTCTTCCAGATACTTGTCGCCCAGGAGCGCATTGATGAACGCGCTCTTCCCCGCGTTGAACTCGCCGGCGATCACGAGAAGGAACAGCTCGTCGAGCTGGCGCGCCGACTTCTCCAGCGTCTCCTGGTCCTCCGCCGAGGCATCGAACCGCGCCAGCGCCTTCCGCAGCTCCGCCACCAGCCGGCGGTTCTCCGCCAGAAGCTCGTCCTGTCCCTTGTCAAGAATTCGCCGCAGCATGATTGTGGCCCCGGTTTTGGGCGCCCCCGGGGGCGGGGGGGCGGCGCGGGGCGGGGGGCCCCCCCGGCGGGGGGCGCCGCACCCCCGGGC
>Ga0307506_10000113_pt1 | contig 32008 bp, 20 predicted proteins | sample 25_S_MG_FD_202175 | JGI IMG/M metagenome (GOLD analysis project Ga0307506, IMG submission 202175) | Soil microbial communities from Populus trichocarpa stands in riparian zone in the Pacific Northwest, United States - 25_S | ecosystem: Environmental > Terrestrial > Soil > Riparian zone > Trees... | reverse complement strand
CCGGTTCCCACCCGGAAAGTTACTACTGCGACACGTCGTGCGGCCTGTGCGTCAACGTTTGCTCTCAGGCGTCCATATGCCAACCGAACGGCAACTCCTTCTATACGTGCGGCTCGTGCCCCTCGGGCTATCGGACCGATGTCCGGTTCTGTAACACCGCGTGCATTGTCTGCGGAGCGTCCTGCTTCGGGCTGACCAACGCCGGTCACTGCACCAAGATCTAAGCTGACGCCGAGGGACCAGGGGTGACTTTCGACCGGGCGGGGGGCGCTGGCGCCTCCGTCCGGTTTCGGCCAAGGACATCGAAGCGACGGCGGCCAAGCTCCGTGCAGAGCCGCGGTCGGCCGTTCTCGGCCCCGACGCAGTGCAGGCCCAGGAACACGAGAATCGGCCAGCCCGCTCGGGGAAATCTTTCGCTCCGCCCTTCCACGCTTTTTCCCGTCGCCTTCGCCGGGAGCTCTACAATGCTTACCACTTGTTCCGGACCGCTTTCCGGGACGCCTCTGAGAAGCTGCGATCTGGAGACCGCGACGCCAGATTTCCGACGGGCAGTCTTCCCCCCGGCCTACCTTTCGTGACCGGGCTGCCGCCCTCCTGCATTTCAGGATAGCGCGCCTACGAATCTCAAAGAATTTTCCTTGGCAAAAGCGCCGTGACCGTTGCGGAGCCACGTCTCAGCTCTGGGCGGATAGAGATTCACCACGATCGCGGTGCGCGCAGCCCCGTCACTTCATTGCTTGAAGGGGCTTCTGCGGTTCAAACGATCAAAGGGATGATCAGTTTCTCGATTGCCTCACCGTTCAAGAGGCTAGTGAGAGGCTGGTGGAGCTTCCTCGAAACCCGATCTTCCTGGGATCACGTGGCACCTATTGGGCAGCCGTCTCAGTCGTCCGCTCTACCAGCGTGCTATGCGACTTCTCATGTTCCGTCCTCAGGCATTGCTCCATGGCATACCTCAGGCCTCAATGCTAAAGTACTCAGCGATGCCTGTATATAACTCATTAGGCATACGACTGGGGCTGTGGTCTGCTCCTGTCCAAACCACTCCTTGTGCACCCTTAGCAAGAAGATGGCCATCTGAGTCTCTCGCAAACTCGAAACCAAACTCTACCTGGATTCTTGTCAATTTCTGTACGCTCGTTCGGATGAGAACGGGCTCAAACAAGAATGCCTCGTGGGCGAAATCCATATGAGCATACCTTGTCGCGAACCCTGTTCCTTTCCTCAAGTCGTCAGTGACTTGAGGATATAATAGCGCTAAAAGTAGTTCGCGGCATACGCCCTGCCAGCGGAAATAGGTTGCAAAGTAAACGTTACCCGCGACATTCGTGTCCTGGAAAGTCACAACGAAGCGCTGGTCGAAGGACTTAGCCATGTGCCCTCCCGCTGAGTACATTTCTTAGCTTCGAGGAAGCCTGTCGCGTATCGCTCGCATCTTAGCTGTAATATTATCGTAGGACTCAATCTGCTTCCGCTTGAACGCGTAGTCAGGATGTTTATCCGAGGCAGTAACGGCCTGTTTACTCTTGTCCAACGAGTCTATGATTAGATCCAGATCATCTCTCGTCAATTCGTCTTTCATATCCACTCCGACTCCGCCTGTTCTCTTGACACATAACCGCTATCGCACCCTTTGGCCGAATCCATCGCGGCAATCCACTTCTGGAAATCGCAGAGAACCTCTGGCCGGCCTCTCTCGGTAACCTCCTCACTCGAATGAGCTACCCGAACATACACTTCTTTCTAATCCGCGTCAATTCTATGCACAATGCTGCATAAGGCTCTGTGGAGAGTGTTCTACGGCACGTCCTGTCGTGATGGCGCACGGGAACCGGAAAGGCTGCCGTGTCGAAGTGTTTGTCCTTGAAGGTGTTAGAGAGGGAGCTTCCTTCTCCGGCTTGAGGCTTACACGACAAGCTCGTGTCGTGTTGGCACTCGGTTGGCACTCGCCCACGGGGCTTCTCTGGGAGGCGTTCAAATCTCTGCACACCGATACTCTGGCCGGGCAACAAGGATCTTGGCGTCGGCGACCTCGCAGGGGCAGGGTCGGTCCGGAGACGAAGTCACCACGACGGCCAGCCTCCCTGCGCTTCAGGGGCCGGTGTGAGCCCCGCATTTCCGTGAAGAGACCTACAATGGAAAGGCGAGGATCAAAGGAGGATGCGGTCGACGGCTTTTTCGATTCTTCTTTTGTTCGGGTTCCTTCCCTGTAGCGCGCTCGATCCGGCCAAAGCGTTGACCCAGTATGGCCACGACCTGTGGACGGCGGACGACGGTCTCCCCGTCACCTCGGTCGAGGTCGTGGCCCAGATGCCGGACGGCTATCTCTGGTCGGCACGGAAGACGGTCTCGTGCGCTTCGACGGGCTCCGCTTCACGCCGTTCAACCGGCGGGTCACTGGCGTCGCGAGTTCCCCGCGGTGTGTCTTTCGGATACAATGACCGTCCCAACCCTTCGAGGAGAGGAGGCTGACATGCCTTTCGGAAGCTTGTGGCTGCCTGTCGTCGTTTCCGCGGTCGCCGTCTGGATTCTGAGCGCCGTCCTGCACATGGTCTTGCGGTACCACAGAGCCGACTACAAGCCGCTCAGCGATGAAGAGTCGGTCGCCCAGGCTTTGGGAAAGTCCGTCCGGGGCCCGGGCGTCTACCCCGTGCCCTACTGCGCGGAGATGTCGCAGATGAAGGACCCCGCCATCCGCAAGAAGTTCGAGGACGGCCCGGTCGCCCTCCTCACCGTCCTGCGCAACGGTCCGCCGACCATAGGCAAGCAACTCGTGCAGTGGTTCCTCTTCTGCTTCCTGGTCAGCTTTACCGCCGCTTACATCGCCCGCCACACCCTCACCTTCGGCGCCCCCGGGATGGATGTGATGCGGATCACTGGGACGGTCGCCCTCGTGGCCTACGGCTACGGCTACTTTCAGGATTCGATCTGGAAAGGCATCCCCTGGTCCAACTCCCTGCGCGGCTTCCTCGACGCGGTCTTCTACGCCGTGGCGACGGGGCTGGTCTTCCGTTTTCTTTGGCCGGCGTAGGGGGAAGGGAAGAAGCCGGCTTCGCCGGGACCCTCACCCCCATCCCCTCTCCCACCCGCACTCACACCCTCCCGGGAGAGGGGCGCCACCACCCAAAAGATTGAGAACAAAGAGGCTGGGCGGTTCCCCCTCTCCCGGGCGGGGGGAGTGCGGGTGGGAGAGGGGGCCAGGGGGGGGCCAGGGGGTGAGGGTCAGGCCTGCTGCTGCTGCTCCGCTGGGGGGAACGCCTCCTCACGGCCGAGCGGCTCGCCGATGTGTTCGGCGGCTGAAGGCTGCGGCCAGTCCATAGCGTTCGCCTGAACCGAAAGGAGGGCTCGGGAGCCTTTTGCCGGGCGAAACTCAGAAACCTCTTTGCTGCTGATGTTTAACCCCCTGTTGCTCACGCAGTGAGCACCCCGCCATCAAAGATTCTTGTGAGATCGCGGGCCGATTTTCCGACTTATATAGGGGTAGGAGGAAATTCCTGCCTTGAAAAAGCATGACCGCAGCTACCGTCTCCTGTTCTCCCAACCTCGCATGGCCGAGGATCTCATCCGCCGTTTCGTCGCCGAGCCCTGGATCGAGAAGCTCGACTTCTCGACCCTGGAGCGGGTCAACGGCTCCCATGTCGCCGAGAATCTCCAGGGCCGCGACGGTGACGTCGTCTGGCGCCTCCGCGTCCGCGGCGATCCGGCGACGTGTGTCTACGTGCTCGTCGAGTTCCAGTCCGAGGTCCAGCGCTTCATGGCGCTGCGGCAGTCGGTCTACGTGGGGCTGTTCTGTCAGCAGCTCCTGAAACAGGGCGAGCTGACACCGGACGGCCTTCTGCCTCTGGTCCTGTCGATTGTCATCTACAATGGGAAGGTCGACTGGCGGGCTCCCCGCGAGCTCGCCGAGCTGGTCCAGGTGGTCGATGACGGTTCGGAGGTCTACGCGCCACGCCTGCGCTACCTCCTGATCGCCATGGAGAAGTACAAGCCGGCCGATCTCCAGGGGAGCAATCTGGTGGCTCTCCTGATTCGGCTGGAGAGGAGCCGGACGCGCGCCGGGCTGCGGCAGATCATCCGTGATCTCGTCGCCGCGCTGCCAGGCTCGGATGAAGGTGGTCTACGGCGCGCTTTTGTGGTCTGGTTGCAACGCGTCCTCCTGCCGGCCAAAGGCGAGGAGGACATCCCGGAGATGATCGCCCTGGAGGATTTTCGCACCATGCTGATCGAGAGAGTCGAAGAGTGGAGCCGGGAGATCGAAGCCCGGGCTGAGAAGAAGTGGCTGGCGAAGGGGCGGCAGGAGGGCAGACAGGAGAGCCGCGAGTTGCTCCTGCACCAGCTCCAAGTCAAATTCGGGCAACTCGACGACCGCACGCGGGCACGGGTTCTTGCTGCCAGACCTCAAAGCCTGCTCAAGTGGGCGGAACGCCTCCTGACAGCCGAGCGACTCACTGACGTCTTCGGCCGCTGACTCTCACCACGTCCGCGTGACCTTGCTCAGGTCACGCGGAGCTTCTGTATCACGAGCCATTCGGGCAGCTCAGCGGGCAAGCGGAGCGGAGTCTGGGCCAACGTCAGGGCCTGCTCAAGGTTGGAGACGGTGACCAGCCGATAGCTCGCGCCCTCTCACGAAAACCCGCTCGACCTCGAGCCGGGGCGTCAGGACCACGACGTCCGCGTCGTATCCGCCGGCGAGCTTCCCTTTGCGGTCTGCGATGCCGAGGATGCGAGCGGGGACTTCCGTGGCGAACGGCAGCACGGTCTCCAGGGGCAGGCCGGCCTGCTCGACCATGCATTGCACAGCGCGGTCCATGGTCAGCAGGCTGCCGGCCAGAGCGCCGTCTTCGAGGCGCGCGGCGCCGCCGCCGACCGTGACGTCGTGCTGGTACAGCTTGTAGATTCCGTCGGCGAGCCCGCAGGCGCGCATGGCGTCGGTGACGAGCGCGATGCGCTGCGGCATCGCTTGCGCCGCCAGCCTCAAGACGGCCGGATGGACGTGGATGCCGTCCGCGATCAGCTCCGCCGTCGCGCTCTCGGAGGTCAGCGCGGCACCCGCCACGCCCGGCTCGCGGTGGTGCAGACCGCTCATCGCATTGAAAAGATGGGTGAAATGCGAAGCTCCCCATGCCAGCGCCGCGACCGCCTCGTCATAGCCGGCCGCGGTATGCCCGATCGAAAACGTGATCTCGCTCCGGTAGCGCTCGACGAGCGCGCGCACCCCGGCGATCTCCGGCGCGACCGTCATCAGCCATTTCATTCGCGGCGCCTGGGCGAGAAGAGCGGCGACCTCCTGAAGGTCGGGCGGCCGGATTGAGGCCCTGTCCTGTGCGCCGGCCCGGTCGCGATTAATGTAGGGACCTTCGAGATGGACAGCGCAGATCTCCGCTCCTGCGCCGGGCGTGCGGGCGGAGAGAGCGATGGCTGCGATGGCTGCGACGGCAGCGCGCAGGTCGCCGGGCGAAGCCGAGAGCGTCGTCGCGGCGACCGCCGTCGTCCCGTGCCGCGCATGGAAGCGGAGGATGCGCTCGTTCGCCTCTGCGTCCGCGTCCATGAAATCGGCGCCGTCGCCGCCGTGGACGTGGATATCGATGAATCCCGGCGTAATGATTCCAGCGACGCGCTCAGCCTCCACAGGAGGATGCGCCACCTGCTCGATCTCCAGCCTGCCGCCGCGGATCGTCACCAGCGTGTCCGGCTCGATCGCGCCGCGCAGGAAGGCGCGCCCGTGCAGCTTCATAAGCTGATCTTGCCGAGCACCGTCGGCCGTCCGCCGGTGGCGCCCGGGATGTTGGTGTCGAAGCCGGCGACCGCGTCGTTGGCGATGATGGCGAGAGCGATCGCCTCTTTCGCGTCGCTGTCGATCCCCAGGTCTTCATGGCTCAGCAGCGGCACGCCGGGCAGGCGCTCGCGGAGCATCGCCATCATCGTCGGGTTGCGATTGCCGCCGCCGCCGACGATCACCTGATCGATCGGACCGCGCGGCAGGATGAAATCGCGATACGCGCGGGCGATGCTCTCCGCCGTCAGCGCCGTCGCGGTCGCCACGAGATCTTCGATCGGTGTTCCCTCCGCCTTGTCGAGAACGCGGCGGGCGAATTGCACGCCGAAACGCTCGCGCCCGGTCGTCTTCGGCGGCGCCAGCCGGAAGTACGGATTCTCGATCCATGCCGCGAGCAGCTCCGGCACGATACGGCCCCGCGCGGCGAGCTCACCATCGTGATCGTAAGCCTGCGCGCCATCGGTGGCCAGATCGATGAGCGCATCGATCACCATGTTGCCCGGCCCGGTGTCGAAACCGATCACCTCGCCGGCCTCGGCGGCGGGCGGCAGATAGGTCACATTGCCGATCCCACCGATGTTCTGCACGCAGCGGCCGAGATGGGAGTCGCGCAGGAGCACCCAGTCGGCATAGGCGACGAGCGGCGCTCCCTGGCCACCGGCGGCGACGTCGCGGACGCGGAGATCGCCGATCGTCGTGATCCCGGTCCGCTCTGCGATCACCGCCGACTGTCCGATCGCGAGCGTCGAGCGCGAGACGAGCGGGTGATCGATCCAGTCGACGCCGGCCTCTTCGGCCACCGGCCGCGGATCGTGCCAGATCGTCTGGCCGGCCGAAGCCACGAGATCGACCTCGGCGTGCGTCCGCCCGCAATCCGCGAGCAGCCGGTCCACTGCCGCGGCGAACACTTCGCCGAGGAGAAAATCGAGATGACAGATCTCGTCGACCCGCGCCTCTTTGAGGTCGAACAGGCGGAAGACCCGTGCGCGCAGCTCGGGAGGAAACGGATAGGTGCGAAAAGCGATCTGTTCTACCTGCGCGCCCCGCGCTCCGACACCGTGCCCCGTGATCCTGACGAGCACCGCATCGATGCCGTCGACCGAGGTCCCGGACATCAGGCCGATCACCAGACGCGAAGGCTTGGCGATGATCTGCAGAAGGCGGCCGATCCGGCTCATGGGTCCAGCACCTCTCTCAAAGCCTCTCTCAAAACATCGCGATGCTCGGCGAGCGCACGCCGAGCGCCGTCGCGGTCGAGTTTCCGCCGCGCCATCACGGCCGCCAGCTTTACATTTCCCTCTGCATCGCACAGCGCCCGCGCCGCCTCGTCCTGCGGCACCTCCGCCGCCAGCTCGACCATCCGCACCGCGCGCCGGCGCAGCTTCTCGTTCGTCGCCGGCATGTCGATCATCAGATTCGACCAGACGTGGCCAAGGCGGATCATCACGCCGGTCGACAGCGTATTGAGGATCAGCTTCTGCGCCGTGCCGCTCTTCATCCGCGTCGATCCCATGATGACCTCGGGGCCGGTGTCGGCGACGATCGGGATGCGCGCGATCCGGGCGAGCGGCGATCCGGGCGTCGAGGTCACCCCCACCGTCAAGGCGCCGATCTCACCGGCGCGCCGCACCGCGGCCACGGTGAACGGCGTCGTGCCCGAGGCCGCGATCCCCACGAGAGCGTCGCCCGCCCCGACCTGCCCGTCCACCGCCGCCACCGCCGCCTCCGTGTCATCCTCCGCCCCCTCCACCGCCTGCGTGAACGCGCGCTCTCCGCCCGCCATGAGCACCCGGACCAGCCCGAGATCGACCCCATACGTCGGCGGGATCTCCGAGGCGTCGAGGAGCGCGATCCGGCCGCTCGTGCCGGCGCCGGCATACACCAGCCGTCCGCCGCGGGCCAGCCGCGCGGAGACCTCCTCGATCGCCTCCGCGATCCGCTCCGCCGCCGCGGCCACCGCCTCGGCGACGAGCCGGTCCTGCTGCTGGATGATCCTGACGATCTCGATGGGAGAGCAGCGATCGATGTCGAGGCTCGCCGCAAGGCGCTCCTGGCTCATGCGGCAACGATACCACCCGCCGCCGGTTCGACGAACCGCGCAAACGAGGGTACAATCAGCTCTATGGAAGAGAGTCGTTCTCTGGCGGATTTTGTTGTCGAGGCGCCCGATCGTGGCATCCGGCTCGTCGTGGAGGCAAAGAACACCGTCGCCCCCACACCGGAGTGGCCCCTTCGGTTCCTCCGCAACCTGTTCGTCCACGCGGCGATACCGCGGAGCGAATATTTCCTGCTCGCGCTCCGGGATCACCTCTACCTCTGGCGCAGGCCAGAACCGGACGGACAGAGGCCGCCCGACTTCGTGGGGGACACGGCGGCGATCCTCGCTCCCTACCTTCGCGGGGTGCCGAACCGCCTTGAGACGATGAGTGAGCGCGGCTTCGAGCTGCTGATCCATTCCTGGCTGGCGGATCTGATCGCAGGTGCCGAGCCTGAGCCCGAAGCCGCGAGCTGGCTCGATGCCTCGGGGCTTCTGGATTCCATCCGGAACGGCACGATCAAGGCTCAGATCGCCGCGTGATCGTCTACGTCGAAACAAACTTTCTGCTGGAAATCGCCTACCGGCAGGAAGGATACGAGAGCTGTCACGCGATCCTCGAGCTCGCGAGGCAAGGAGATCTTGCGCTGGTCTTGCCTGCGTTCTCTATCGTGGAAGCGCGGCAGACGTGGGACCGTCGAAGCTCCGAGCATAATGCTCTTCAGAACCAGCTTCAGCCCATCATCCGGCAAATCGCACGTTCCGAGCCGTTCCGAACGGTTACTGAAAGCTCTCGCGAGCTCCTCTCCGCGCTGTTGGCGAGTGGTGAAGATACGCGGCTCCGGCTCGAAGAGACGATTACCGCTTTGAGCTCCGCCGCGACCATTCTGCCTCTCGACACTGACATCGTAGTCCGTGCGCGCCAGAAGGAGCTTGACTTGGCTCTGTCGCCTTCCGACGCAGTGGTCTACGCGACGGTTCTATCTCACTTGCAAGCTGCCCCTTCGGGGGTGAAGCGTTTCCTCAATCGTGACTCCAAGGGATTCGCCAATCCGAGCGTCTACGATGAGCTGGCCAGCTTCGATTGCAAGCTGATCGTCAGCTTTGAGAAAGGGCTCGACTTTATTCGTAGCGAGATGAGGTCGGATCTGTAGGCCTCACCCCGCCGCCTTCAAAATCACCCCCTCCCCCTTCCGCCCGTTCATCTTCACCAGCACAGGCTCGTCCAGCCGCAGATGGCGGACGTGCGCCTCATCGCTCTGGTGAGGCTGGGCGTCGAGCCAGGCCCAGTCGAGGACATCGTCGCCCGCGCCACGATCCTCCGGGTTGATCGTGAAGTAGCCGACGTTGAAAGACGTGAGGTTCTGGAAGAAGTGGCTGCCTTGGGAGGGGGTGACTTTGAGGTCGCGCAGGCCGGCTTCGACGATGACGCGAGCGCCGGCGACCTGGTCCCAGGTGACGGGAATGCCGAGCCACGGGTCGCGCGAGCCCCAGCGGCCGACGCCGATGAGGATGTAGGGGGTGTGCCGCGCCAGGAGGCGGCTGTTGAGGCGGCCGATTTCGGCGGCGGCCTCCTGGCTGCGGGCTCTCTCGAAGCGCTGGAAGTCGACGACGACGAGGTCGCGGATGCTTACGAGGCGGCCGTTGCCGAGGACTTTCCGGCTGCGGCAGAGGAGCGCGGCCTGCTGGCCTGGCACCCTTGTCTGCCGGAACCCGGGGTCGTCCGCGCGCGGACGCGAGACGATTTGAGTCCATGAGGAAGGGCGCCGGGGGTGGGCGACGCCTCAACAAATTCACCATAGGGGTGTCTATCTATCCATAGAAGCGTCCCGCTGCTCAACCGAAGTCGGCAACTGAAGGCGCCTGTCAGGGAGGATAGATTCGAGGTAGCAAAACGAGCACGCCGCCCTGCATTGGGTGGAGTCAGATCGGCATAGAATTAGACTGGACAATTGACAACGAAAGCACGCTGAAGTACGCTCGTAGCATCGCCAATTCTTTCAGACGCTCATCGCGTCGTTCGAGGAGGGGAAGCCCTATGGCGCAGAACTCTTATCTTGGATCTGGTCTTCTTGACGATCTGCCGGAGACGAACTGGCCGAGCCTCCGGGGCGGCTTGCAGGAACTGGCAGACAGCGTTGCGGAATTGGCTCCCTTTCTTCCTGCTGGTAGACCTCTGCTACTTTCGGGTGAATGGGGAAGCGGAAAGACCACCCTGCTTCTGGCGATGAAGAACCGGCTCGACGAGAATAAAGTTCCAGTAGTCTGGTTCGATGCTTGGCGCTATGAGAGAGAGGCTACCCTCCTTGCCTCCCTGATCCGCGCTGTCTGGGAGCAGAGCACCAAGCCAGACAAGCTGAAGAAGACTGTCTTCGAACCACTCTGGCGAAGTGCCCTGACCATCGGACTGCAGTTCGCCCCAGAGATCGCCAGCTTGGCGGGGTTCGGGTTCTTGAAACCCCTGCTCAAGCTGCTTGATCCGGCCGCCCTCCAGAAAGGATTGGACGCTGTGCCCACACTGGAGACTATGGTCCCACCGGACGATGAGGCCTCTGAGTTGCAGAAGAAATTTCAGACCCTTCTGGAAGAAGGCTGGCCGAATCGTCCGAAAGAGCAAAAGGTCGTCATCCTCGTGGATGACCTCGACCGGTGCAGCCCAACCGGTATGGTGGCCCTGCTTGAGGGTATCCGCCTGCTCCTAGTGGGCACCTGCGATACTCCCTGCAGCTTTGTCGTCGCGCTGGATAAGGACGTTCTTGCTCAAGCGGTAGCCATGCACTATGCCGGCATTTCCGGTTTCGACGGCCATCGCTATCTCGAAAAGATTTTCTCCATTCACCTCTCGGTCCCATTGCCCGGCCCTCAAGAAGTGAGCAGCCTTGTTTCGCAGTTCCTGACCACAGATCCCAGTGGGGATCAGCGTGATGCCCTGGCGTCTGTGCTGGCCGACCCACTGTTTGCCAATCCTCGTTTGATGAAACGGTGCATCAACCGTTTTCGGCTTGTCGTCAAGTTTGAAGAAAGGGCCGCTCGTGCTTCCGGTTCGCCAAGCTCCTTGGCACCCCGGAACGATCGTACGCTGGCACGCTGGATCGCAGCCACTGAGAGATGGGCCACTCTACGCGGGCTGCTGCTCAAACGCGAGGATCAGTACTGGGAGAAGGTGGCTCATTCCCTCAGGGAGTCGGGAGCCCCTTTGCCCGACCAAGAGATGGAGGTGCTGCTGCGGGAGCCGGGAATCCGGCCGTGGCTACAGCGCGAGATGCTGGGAAGAATTCCGACTGTCACCGAATTCCGTGAGGCCGACCAGCGGCTCCGGCGATGGGGTCTCTGACGGTCATGCCAAAGGGAACTCCCGACCTCCTTGGCACTCTCAACCTTTTCGCCAGGGTTCTCCAGCAGGAAAAGAAGCCCTGGCAGACGTTGAGCGAGCTCGCATCTCTTGTGCGCGACTATGCCTGTGCTGATCATGCCAAGGTGATGGTTGTGCAACGGATGGACGGACGGCCAGGTCTGGAACAACTCTGCAGAACCGATAAGGACATGCAGGCGTTTCCACGCAATGTTGTTCCCATCAGCGAAAACGGTCTTGCGAACTGGGTAGTACGCCACAATGACTGGCTCATCGTTGAGAAAGTACCGGAAGAGTGGCCGAAGCGGAGAGTACCATTTCCGGTTATAACCGGAAAGCATGGGAGGACCAACGTTACGGCGGTGTACGAGGACCCGTACATCTCGAAAGGCCACGAACAAGAGAAAGAAACTCGCAAGGACAACGAGCAGACCATGTTGATGGTTCCTATCGGTGGCGACAACAATCCGGCTGGCGTGCTGGCCTTGTGGCGGGACCGTCCCGTGCCGGGTTCGGCCCTGCCACCCTCTTTCCAGTCACCCAAGGATGCCAAGGCGATCCTCAAGCTGGCCCCGTTTCTCGCTGCCGCTTGCCAATTGGTACTGCAGCATCGCCCTCTTGAGGATGAGCTCAGAGCGGTAAACGAGCTGTCCAAGAAGCTTTACCTGGCCGAAAGCCTGGCCGCCGCTTATGCTGCCATCGCCGAAGGCGTCGGAAGCTTGGGGGCTGCGGCCCATGCCCTCCTCCTCCATCCAGACCCAGACCGCCCAGGCCATCTCTACCATCGCGCAACTTGGAGCGCCAAGGGGCAAGGATCCAAATTGGCTGAGATCTGCAAGGGCCTCCATGTGCGCTACTTACCCGGCAGCCACGAAGACTGGCGAGAGGTCGTTTGTGCACAAGTGGCGCAGCACCTCAAACCATTTCCCGACCTCAGTTTCGTCGCATTTCCGGCGAGGCTGTTGGCGGTGGACGAGGACCGAGGACCTGCGATGGTCGCCGTTCTTCTGGATGAACGAGCCGCTCCCGAACAGCCCCGTTTCTTCGCCGAGGATCGTGCCCGGCACGCGGGCCTTTCGTTCCTGCACTATGCCGTCTCCATGTTGCGGAATCACCTCCAGACCTATGCCCAGAAGCTGCTCTATACTCTGGGGACGGTGGAGACCACCTCGGCATGGGGGCCTGATCAGGTACTCCGCAAAGCCTCCGAGCTCCTACGAACCGCGACCGCCGCCAGTGCCACGTTGGTCTACAGCGGGCCTGCCACAGATCTCCGCATCAGCAGTGCCACGCCCGAGAACACCGTGCTTATTGGACGGGACATCGGCCCCAATTCATTGACCCGGAAATGTGTTGAAAAAAAGAAGCCCCTCCGCGTCATCGATACCGGCGACCCAACCGATGAGCAGGTGCATGCCATGGACCGGGCGCGTCTCGAAGAGACCCGCGTGTCCTACAACTGGAGAGAGATCCGCTCATGGCTCGTCTGTCCCGTGCTCGACCGCGGTCGATGTGTCGGTGTCCTCAAGCTCTTGACTGCCGACCGTGACGGCTTCCTTGGCAAGGACCACGAGGATCTTGTCGAGAGAGTCGCGGAGCGGGCCGCCTGGGAGATCCGTAAGCTGAATCGTCGCCTGCAACTAGAAGAGCTTAACAAGCTCGCCAATGAGCTCACCCAGACGAGGGGACCTGCCCTGGGGGACAAGATCGTCTCGAAGCTTCGGCCATGGGTTGCCCGCTATATACGCCCCGATGTGGAGATCGCTCTTTTCACGCGCACCTCTCCTGATAGGCGTTTGACCGACGCAACATCGTCGGGAATTACTTCTGACTTGGCTAACTCGCTGCGACTCCTTTCTAAACAGCTCGACGACAAGCCCGGGAGCTGGAGGCGGGACGAAGCGATCTCGCTTCCTGAGCAAGAGACGGTTCGAATTTCCAACGCCTTGGCCGCACTTCCTATCCAACTCCCCGGGCCCAAGACTCTCCAAGGCCACTTGATGCTTCTTCACGCAGAACCCTTTGGCGATGAGGAACGCGAGACTGCCCAGGAGGCCACCCGCGAAATAGGTATTGTCCTCCACAGCGAGCGACTCAACCGGCACTGGCAGGAGCAAGCCGGGCGTTTTCGCCACGCCGTTCTCGGGCCGGTGCAGGGTCTGCAATCAACTGCTCTTGATCTCATCGCAAGTCTTGCTGAGGCCAATCCCCTGATGAGCGCGCCAGCAAATCTTGAGGAGCTCCGTAACCAGATCCTGAAGGAGAGCGAGCTCATACGCGTGTGGAGGAACAACCAACGCCTCTACGCCATGGAGAAGGTCGAGATCAAGCGGCGAGTTCAGCCGTTCAAAGACGTTTTTGATCGCTGTGTCAGGAGATCGGAGCCGCTCTTCGCGGAACGGAAAGTCCGCCTGCGGCCCGACTGGAAGCCTTTTGGCCAGGCCCACTTCGCCTTCGACGAAGCCGGCCTCGATCTAGTGCTTTCCAACCTCTTAGATAACGCCAGAAAATACGCCTATCGAGACACCGAGGTCATTGTTGGCCTGGAGACGACGAGAGACCAGCTTCTACTGTGGGTGGAAGACATCGGCCACCCCATCCCCCCCCGCCTGGAACACCGAATTTATGAGGTTGCCACACGCCTGAACTGGGGTGACCCTTTCCGCACCATTGAGGGCCAAGGCCTCGGACTGCCTATGGCAAAGGCTATCGTTGAAGCGCACCATGGCAAGATCTCGCATCGCAGCACTCTTTATATCAAGGGCCAGAGGCCGCAAACAACTCAATACAGGGTTCGGTTTACGGTGAAGTTGCCCATCCAGCAACCAAGTAGGAGCTGAGCGGAATGGTGACCGACAACATGAGACTACTGTGGGTAGACGATGACGGCGAGAAGAGGTTTCGCTATGAGAGGCGCATTCTGCAGCAACAAGGGTGGGAGGTCATCTGGGCGGAAGACATCGACATGGCCTGTTCTCTTCTCACGACAGAAGAGTTCGGCGCTCTGATCCTCGACCAGAGCCTTCCCTTCATCAAGGAGTTTACTCCAACAGGAATCGAGGGAGGTTACCTACTTCTGCACTGGCTCCGCCGGGGAAACCTACCGGAACAGTTTGACCTGCCTCAAGGTGATACACCATCTCAGCCTGGACCGCCTAGGCCTGCCAATCAGCGCCTGCCTGTACTCTTTGTTTCTGCATACTATGACGAGGAGCTCCGATGGCAAATGGAGAAACTAAACGGCGATAGCGGTCCGGTTGATATCGTTTCGAAGCCAGTTGACCAGCAAGATCTGCATCGCTTTGTCGCTAGAGTCGCGGAGCTTCGAGAGGCTAGGTGAAATTTCCATGCTGCACATTCCAAGACCTATTAGTCAAGATTTTAAGGAAGAATTCCAGGCGTTTCTTCGGCAGTTCCGAAGAGAGGCTGCACGATACGGTAGACCTCTCGAGGAATCTCTAGCTGAATCGTTGCAGCGTCTATTTCTATTGGTTGAAATTGTCGTAGTCGTACAACAGGGGAATTCGAGGCGCGTTCGGGCGGCGCGAAGTACAGATGTCGGCAGCGCCCGCGGTCTAACTGAGGAGGAGGCAAAGGGAGCTCTTGAGACACTTGTCCCAGCGGGTTTCTCTCTCAGCTCCCTCCCCACGTTCTCTAGAGGTGTAATGGGTTCCGAGCGCGGCTACGTCATCTGCCTCTCGGGTTCCGAACAGTCCGGCCAGCCCTGGAAAGACGAACCTCTTCGAGCAGACTTCTTTTGGGTTCTGCTGTCTAAAATCAAGAATGAGCGAGATTTTCTCAACTTGCATGGACTCGAGTCAAATAGCGAGGAGCTCGGTGACCTTTATGGCCATCTGCAAGCCACGCTAAACATCGCACGCGTGCCACGATTTCACCTTGCAGCAGAACGGTTGCGTCAGAACCGCGAGATCCTTTTGTCCGAGCGTTTGCAGAGGGCCACCAGTCTCATCGTTGAGATCCAGGCTTACCTTCACCCGTCTACGTTCGGAACTATTGCGAGAGGCTGCGATTCGCTCGGTCGTTGGGTAGTTCAGGAAGTCGTCGGCACGGGCTGGTCCATTTCCCTGGGAGATGGAGCTGTCCATCGGCAGCATCTTCACAATTTTTTCTGTGAGCTCAAAAAGATCCAGGCGCCATTGGGTGTAGATGGACAGCCAGAGGGAGCGCACGGCAAAGACTATCCCCAGCGCTTTGAAGCTTACGAGCTCATCGCCTGCAATCAGGAAGGTTGGGCTGATGCGGAGAGCCTCGATCTCGGAAAGGCCGAAACCGACCTCCTTTCCCTTCTTGGCCGGTGGACACGGCTGCAGAGGTTCTGCTCCGAGCTGAGCCGCCCCACGCGTAAGCTGAACTCAAGGTATGAGGAGGCTTGGGCTAAGTCGGTTGATTTAACCTTAAGGCCTCTGACAGCTCTGCTTGCTCAAGGGTGGAACTGGGAAGACGAGCCCTCAGAAGCTGGCCAAGACAAAGCTCAGAAACTCCGCGGCTTCTCCGCGTGGCTCGCGGGCTGGCTTTCGGCAGAGATGCTAAAGAGGATGCAGTCAAAGAAGGGAGAGAGCGGCGCATTTGAATACGGTGACTTGGAGATCCGTCTCCTTCCCTCTGAACGTTGGCGGTTGCGCTCGAACCTGAGCTTGTTAGTGCGGGAGTGCTTCCGGCAGGTAGAGTTCGGCGACTTCCCTGACTTCAACTTCGATCCCAGCCTCTATCTGCCGGCGCTCGCGGCGGTGGTGGAGCACCATGCCCATGGCGTGATTGGAGTGCCTCGCGAAATCGACCTGCGAGATCTTCTGAAGACTATTGGCGAGGCCCGCGACGCCGATGATTACCCATTCGCCGCCAGTCATCTTCAGCATGCTCTCCAGGTTTATCTTGCCGGCCACTTTTTGGCAGGTTTGAATCTTGAAGGAGTTTCCTGGAACGCGCGAGCCAGTGAAGGACAAAACGGAGAGAGGCCTTGGACCTTTCTTGAAGCACTGGCTGGTCCTACCCAACTTCGCCCAGGAGAGCAAACTCTCAGGGAGCTCCGCCAGGCTTTTAGTCTAGCGGCTCTCTTTCATGACACGGGAATGCTACTTTTCCCCAGAGTCTTTTACCCCGCCAAGGAGTTACCGCGTGGGGACCGCCTCCTCAAACAGAGATTGGATCGGGTTCATCAGGAGGTCGACCAAGCGGCCAAGGAGCTGATGGCAGACTGCGAACGCGAGTTGCGGGAAAACGAGTACTTTGACCCGGTGCGAGAACGGCCGCTCGCGCTCTGGCTGCAAGAGGAGAGGGACGCTGCGCGACACGATCATTCCTTACTCGGCGCCTGGTATCTCCACCGAATCGCCAGCGCCAGCCGAGATCTCTCTCCTGACGTCGTGCGGCAAGCGGTACGCGGCGTCCTCCTGCATCAGGTAGTGACGCAATCGATCGACTCTGCGCGGGACCCGGTGGCAGCCCTTCTAATCCTCTGCGACGAGCTGATGGATTGGCGACCTAGTGGACGCCCCAAAGGAGGTCTGCCAATCGGGCGACCCCTGCTCGGCCGGCGACAGCTCGATGTACGGCCGGAGGGCTCGCGGGCACGACAGATCCGCTTCCAAGACCTGTACTGCGAGCTAGAGACCTGGGCTCTCCGGCTGCCTGAAGGAGAAAAGTGGCCAAGGATTGAGGTCCGACTTCAGGAGCCAGACCACCTCACAATGCCGGTCTATCAAACCTGGCTGCTGATGTTCGAGAACCTCGCTAGACTTGGAGTGAGTCACCCACTTGGCTGGGCACCCGAGATCGATGTAGTTTCGACAGTGCCGGGCCAGCTATTAGCCTTCAAAACAAACCACGAAGACGTGCTGAGCGCATTGGCGCGGATCACTCGTTTACCCTGCCGGGTTCACTTGGTCAAGTGGCTTGAGCGGCTAGATGTGAGGAAGGAGAATGGCAAGGAACATTTTCTTATCAGCCCATCCAACGGAGATCGTTGGCGGGAAAGCGTTCTTCATTCCTTCGAAGAGCTCGGTAAGGAGATCGAGAAGATCCAGCTAGAGATCGCACACATGTAGATGCTCACCAGACCTTCGTAGAGAGGCCCGAGTGAGCTTTGCGAACTTCAAGGTCGCGGTTGTCCTCAGCCGGTGTCATTAACCAGCAAAATCACCCCCTCCCCCTTCCGCCCGTTCATCTTCACCAGCACCGGCTCGTCCAGACGCAGGTGGCGGACGTGGGCTTCGTGCGTCAGGTCGGGCTGGGCGTCGAGCCAGTCCCAGTCGAGGAAGCTGCCCTTGCCGTCGGCGTTGATGGTGAAGTAGCCGATGTTGAAGGCGGTCAGGTTTTGGAAGAAGTGGCTGCCTTGGGAGGGGGTGACGGTGAAGTCGCGGAGGCCGGCTTCGACGATGACTTTGGCTCCGGAGACCTGGTCCCAGGTGACGGGGATGCCGAGCCAGGGGTCGCGCGAGCCCCAGCGGCCGACGCCGATGAGGAGGTAGGGCGTGCGGGTGGCGAGGAGGCGGCCGTTCAAACGGGCGATCTCGGCCGCGGCTTCGCGGCTTTTGGACCTTTCGAAGCGCTGGAAGTCCACCACCACGAGGTCGCGGATCCCTTCGAGGCGCCCGTTGCCGAGGACGGAGCGGCTGTGGCAGAGGACGTGCTCGCCCTCGACGTCGCCCAGCTCGATCGCTTCGTGCTCCTGGGCGAGGGCGAGCGGACGCATCTGGAGGATGCCGAATTCTTTCGGCTTGCCGCGCGGCGGGCTCAGGTTGACGGCGAATTCGATCTCCACCGGTGCTCCCATCCCCTCCTCGCCTTTTTCCATCAGCGCCTCGAGGATGCCGGCGAGCGGGAAGAGACCGTGCTTGAGGAGCGGCGCGAAGGTGACGATGCGCGGCCCGGGGCGGGAGATGCCGTCGTAGACGGCGTCGTTGTCGCGCGAATAGGTGGAGGCCACGGCGGCGAGCGTGCCGTCGGCTTCGGCCACGTCGAGGCCGAAGGCCTCTTCCCGCATCTCCGCGCCGCCGGCCAGCGGCAGGGCCCAGAAGGTGCGCTGGGTCGAGCCGAGCATGTCCGGCACCGTCGCGAGCTGCGGGATGTGCTGCGGGGAACGCGGACAGAAACGCAGGCAGTCGCCGCCTTCGACGATGGCCCGGCCCAGCCCCAGGGCGACGGCGGCGACGCCGTCCCCGGCCGCCGTCGGCGGCGCGGGGTAGAAGTTGTAGGAGCGGGCGACGCCCGAGAGGTCAGGATAGAAACGCGACCGGTGCGCGGCGCCGACGATCCTTTGCAGCATGACCGCCATCTTTTCCTCCTCCAGGCGGTAGGAGGTGGCATTGAGATACATCTTGGCGTTCTGGCAGAAGGTGGAGGCGTAGACGCGCTTGACGGCGAGGATCACCTGATCGCGGCGCTCTTCGAGCGACGGCGCGTTGTTGGGCAGCATCAGCGTGTCGTAGACGCCGGTGAACGGGTGGTGTTGCGAGTCCTCGAGCAGGCTCGACGAGCGCACGGCCAGCGGATCGCGGACCTTGTCCAGCCAGGCTTCGACGTCGCGCCGCGCGTCCTCGGGGAACGCCGCGGCGGCGAAGCGCCCGGCGATCTCGCGATCGTCCGTGCAGTCGATGGCGAAACGGCGCAGGTGATTGCTGTCGAGAAAGTGATCGAACACGTCGGTGGCGATCACCGCCGTGGTCGGGATGGCGATCTCGACGCCCGGGAAGCGGCGGCGCATCGCGTGCGACGACAGCAGGCGGCGCACGAAGGCGAGCCCGCGCGCCTTGCCGCCGAGGGAGCCGGCGCCGATGCGGTGGAAGCCGCCCGCCGGATCGAAGGTGGCGCGGTCGAAGTCGGCCACCACCCGCTGCCCCTGCTCGTAGCGGTAGGCCGCGATCGATTCGATCAGGTCCTGCCGCAGCTCCTCGGCGCCCCCCTTGTAGTGCTCCGGCTTGCGCGGCCGCAAGGCCTCGGCGAGGGCGAACTCCGTCCGCGCCTTGAGCCAGCGGGAAAAGTGATTGCGCGCGCCGTGATACTCGATCGCTTCGCCGGGGACGGTGCGCAGGTTGTCTTCCAGAGTCCGTAGATTGTTCGCGCGGCCGACCTCCTCTCCTCCCTGCTTGCGATAGAAGACGAAATCCCCGAAGCTGAAATCCTGCAACATGATCTTGTGCAGGTCGTCGAGCATGTTCGCCGAGCCCTTGAGGAGAAATCGCGCCTCGACCTCGCGCGCGAGCTGTGCATATTCCTGGTGTGAGGAGTGGAGCACGACCGGGATGTCGGGATAGCTCGCGCGCACGTTCCGGGCGAGCTGGACTCCCGCCTCCGGGAGCGGCTTTTCGCCGTGCCGCAGCGGGAATTCGACGTCCGAGATGATGCCCAGCACGTCGTCGCTGTAGGCGTCGAACGCCGCCTGCGCCTCCTCGAACGTGGTGCACAGGAGGATTTTGGGGCGCGCCCGCATGCGCAGGATCTTCTGGGAAAAATTGAGCGCTTCCGAGATCACCCGCTGCGAGTGGTGCAGGAGCTCGGAGTACATCGCGGGCAGGAACGAGGAGTAGTTGCGGACCACGTCCTCGACGAGCAGGATGACCTGCACGCCCACGGCCCGCGTGTCGTGACCGACGTTGCGGCGGTCCTCGACCGATTTGATGATCGCCTGGAGGATGCGGGCGTCCCCCTGCCAGAGGAAGGCGCGTTCGATCGCCGCCTCCTTGCCATGGGCGCCGCCGGCGAATCCGTTGAGCTCGCCAGGGTCCCAGGCGAGCAGCACGACCGGGATGTCGCGCACCTTTTTGACCGCCGCCGCGAGGCGAGCCGGGCTCAGATCGGCGACGTGCGGCGTGGTGACGATCAGGTTGATGCTGTCCTGGCGCTTGATCAGCTCCAGCGCTTCGGCGCCGGTCGAGACGCCGGTCAGGCCGGGCGCGTAGTGGAGGTCCAGGTTGCGGAACTCCCCCATCATCCGCTCGCTGAGCTCGCCGGCCTCTTCGAGAAGGAAACGATCATAGGGGGTGGCCACCAGGAGGATGTGCAGGATGCGATACCGCATCAGGTCCTGGTAGTCATGAAACAGGGGACGGACGGGCCGCCCCCTGTTGTCGCTTCTGCTGTCTCCCGGCACCGCCGCCCTCTACACCAGCCCCTGGTCCATCATCGCGTCGGCCACCTTGAGGAAGCCGGCGATGTTGGCGCCGTTGACGTAGTTGCCCGGCGTGCCGAAGCGCTCGGCGGTGTCGACGCAGGCTTTGTGGATGCTCTTCATGATCAGGTGGAGGCGATTGTCGACCTCTTCCCGCGTCCAACTGTAGCGCATGCTGTTCTGCGCCATTTCGAGCCCTGAGGTGGCGACGCCGCCGGCGTTGGCCGCCTTGCCGGGTCCGAAGAGGATGCCGGCGTCGACGAACTGGTTCACGCCGTCGACGTGGGTGGGCATGTTCGCTCCCTCGCCGACCACGAAGACGCCGTTGCGCAGCAGGTTGCCGGCGTCTTTGCCGTTGATCTCGTTCTGCGTCGCGCTGGGGAAGGCGCACTCGGCTTTCACGTCCCACAGCGGATTGTGGTCGGCCGCCGGGTCGAGCGGGTGGTAGGAGGCGCTCTTGAACGTCTCCGCGTACTCCTCGATCCGGCCGCGGCGGACGTTCTTGAGGTCGAGCACGAACTGGAGGCGCTCGCGGTCGATGCCGTGCTCGTCGACGATGAAACCGTTGGAGTCCGAGAGCGTGATCGGCCGGGCGCCGAAATCGAGCAGCTTCTCGACCGTGTACTGCGCCACGTTGCCGCTGCCCGAGACGAGGCAGGCCTTGCCGTCCAGGCTCTGGCCCCGGGAGGCGAGCATCTCCTGGGCGAAGTAGACGCAGCCGTAGCCGGTGGCTTCGGGGCGGATCAGCGAGCCGCCCCAGTTGAGGCCTTTGCCGGTGAGCACGCCGGTGAACTCGTTGCGCAGCCGCTTGTACTGGCCGAAGAGGTAGCCGATCTCGCGGCCCCCGACGCCGATGTCGCCGGCCGGCACGTCGGTGTTGCCGCCGATGTGGCGAAACAGCTCGCTCATGAAGCTCTGGCAGAAGCGCATGACCTCGTTGTCGCTCTTCCCCTTGGGATCGAAGTCGGAGCCGCCCTTGCCGCCGCCCATGGGGAGAGTGGTGAGCGAGTTCTTGAAGACCTGCTCGAAGGCGAGGAACTTGAGGATGCCGAGGTTGACCGAGGGGTGGAAACGCAGGCCGCCCTTGTAGGGGCCGATGGCGCTGTTCATCTCGATGCGGAAGCCGCGGTTGATGTGGATGCCGCCCTGATCGTCCTGCCAGGGGACGCGGAACAGGAGGACCCGCTCGGGCTCCAGGATGCGTTCGAGGATCTTGGCGTGGCGGTATTCGGGGTGCCGGTCGAGGACAGGCGCCAGCGACTCGGCGACCTCCTGGACCGCCTGATGGAACTCCGGCTCGGCCGGATTCTTCGCCTTCACCTCCGCCAGCAGAGACGACACGTAATCGTTCATTCGATCTCCTGTCAAGGATGGGTGATTTCCGCTGGACGGGTATTCTGAGGCCAAGACGGACGAGAGCCAACAGGAAAAAGTAGGATAGGCACCAGGCGCCTGCTATGTCTGAAGACGAGCCCGAAGAAAAGAAAGCAGCGATCCCACCCCGGCGCCGGCTTCTACGCCGCGCCGTTCCGGGTTTGGCCGCCGCCCTGGTCCTGCTGCCCCTCCTCATGCTCGTCGGCGGCCGGCTGGCTCTGCGCTCGGCAGGATTGCGGCGCGCTCTCCTCGACCGGGCCGCCGTCGCGGCGCGGCAGCTCGGGATGGAGCTGGCGGTGGCGGACTTCAAGCTGCGCGGCTGGAACGGCGTCGAGCTGAGTGGGGTTCGCGTCGGCCGGATCGGAGGGGTCGGAGGGGTCGGCGCGCGGCCGTTCGCCACTGCGAAGACCGTCATGGCGACGGTCGATCTCGGCTCGGTGCGCAGCGCGACGGTGGTGGTGCGGTCGCTGGAGATCACCGCGCCGCGGATCGATCTCACGGCGCCCATCCCCGAGATCCCGCAGACGCAGGGACCGTCCGGCTTCGCGATCCGGCGCCTGGCGATCCACCGCGGCGAGATCGCCGGCGCGCCGCTCGCCGGGGCGGCGGCGGACTGGGTGCGGAGCTGGCGGGTGGCCGGCCTGGAAGCCCACGGCGCTTTCGTGGCGGAGCGCTGGGGATTGACCGTCGATCATGCCGAGGCGGTGGTGGAGCGCCCGGGCTTCGCGCCGCAGAGCCTGCGGATCTCGGGAAATCTGGCCTACGCGGACGGCGGGCCGCTGGAGATCAGCGGCGCGGAGATCCATGGCGACGGTCTTGCCCTCAGCGCGTCGGGAGCCGTGGGCCTGGACGAGAAGATGCTGACCGCCTTGACGTTCAAGGCCACTGCCGAGCCGCGTCTCCTGGTGGCGGGGACGCCGCCGGGCGGCTCCCTGACGGTGGAAGGGCACCTCCGGAGGCCGACCGGCACGACCACGGCGAAGCTGACGGCGCGCGACGTGCCGGCCGAAGCCCTGCGCCCCTTTGTCGAGGCGAAGCTCTTCACCGATCTTGCACTGGCTGGCACGGTGGCGGATGTCCAGGCCGATCTCCTCCTGGGGCCGGACCGGCTGGAACGGTTGACCGGCAAAGCCGAGGCGGCCTGGCACCGCGGCGAGCGCCGGCTGGCGCGGGCGGTGGTCCAGGTCGGCCCGGGTGGGAAAGGCGAGCCGGCCATCCGGCTGACCTTCGCCGCCGATCTCCTCCCCGGCTCGCCGGGCTCCCGCCGCGCCACGGGCACCGTGCAAGCCGAGCGCTGGGAGGATCTCGCGGCAGCTCCCATCGCCGCCGCCGGGTCGCTCCGCCTGCCCGACGTCGCCGCCGCGCTGGCGGAGGTCCGTTCGCTCTGGCCGCGCCTGGTGCCGCCGGTCCCAGCCGGCGTGCCGCTCCAGGGCATCCTCGCCGCGGATCTCAAGCTCGACGGCGTGCTCACGTCTCCCAAGGCGGCTCTCGACGCCCTCTGGACGCCACAGCCCGGAGCCCGCGTCCGTCTCGTCGCCCAGGGGAGCCCGCGGACCCTCGCCGGCAGCGCGCGCGCCGAGCTCGAGAATCTGCCGCTCGCGCTGCTGTCGCCGGTGGTCCCTGGGCTGACCGGCAACGCAACGGGAAACGCCGAGATCTCCGGCGTGCCGGGTGCGTACAAGGTCCAGGCGGCCACGGAGGTCTCCAGCGTGGCGTTTCCGCCTCAGCTTCAGAGGCTGGATTCGGCGCGGGTGGAGGTGCGAGGAGTCCTGAAGAGGGAGGCGTTTGCCGGCACGATCGGGGTCGACGGCGCGGGCCTGGACATCCCCGATACCGTCGAAGCTCCATCCTTCCACTTGGCCGCCGACGGTGTTCTGCCGTTGGGCGGTGGCGCCCTCTCCCGCTCGGGGCGGGGGGCGGTGGACGCGCGGGGGAGGGTCGGGGAGGGGGCCTTCCGCCTCGACGTCCCGCAAGCTCTCCTCCTCTCCGCTCCCGCCGGCTTCACCGATCTCCGGGATCTCCACATCATCGGCAGCGCCGATGCCCGCGAGGTGCGCATCGCGACGCTCGCGGGCTCCTTTCCCGGCGGGCCGTCTTTCTCCGGCTCCGGCCGTGCCCTCCTGGAGCCGCTCCTCGCCGAGGCGGACCTCTCTCTCTATCTCGCCCGGCCGGTGGACGCCGTGCGCAGCGCGGAGGTCAGCGCCTCCCTCCGCTCCGGCCTCCTGACGGTCGTGGCGCCGCGCATCGACACGGACGCCGGGCCGGCGAGCCTTCGCGCCGCGGTTCCGCTCGGCGCGCTGCGCCGCATCCCGCAGCTCACCGAAGCTCTGTCCGGGCTGCCGTTCGCGCTGGCGGAGGGGCCGGTCGTGCTGCATCTCTCGGCTCCGTCTCTCGATTCCATTCCTCTCCTCGCCGCCTTAAAACAGCCGCCCCGGTCCGAGCACGTACGGACCGGCGTCGAGGCCGACCTGACGTTCGATCCCGCCGCTCCGGCGGCGGGGGAGGGCACGGTGCGCCTCGACGGCTTGACGGCCGAGACGCCGGACGGCCGCATCGCCGCCGAGGGGCCGCTGACGCTGCGCCTGGGGGAGGGGAGGCTGGAAATCCTGCCGGTCCGCCTGCACATCGCGGCGGCGGGTCTGCAGGGCGCCGGGGTCGACCTGCGCGGCCGGGCCGATCTCGCTCCGGCGTGGCGGCCGTTCGACGATCCGCCGGCCGCCGCCGTGCGCAGCGTCTCCTTCGCGGCCGGCGGGACGATCGACGCGGCGCTCCTCAATCCTTATCTGCAAGGCGGCGCCGCCTCCGGCACGCTCTCCTTCTCGGTCGACGCCTCCGGTCCGCCGGACCACCTTGTGGCTGTTCTGAAAGCGAGCGGCCCCGGTGCTTCGTTCCTCTGGGCGGCGCCGTACGCCACGCGCGTCCAGGACCCCGACCTCGCCGCCTCGCTGCGCGACGGCCACTGGACGATCGACCGCGGCCGGCTCCTCCTGAACGACGGCACGGTCGACCTCGCGGGGCAGGGCGACCTCGGCGGGTCCGCTTCCCTGGAGGCGGCGCTCTCCGGCGTGCGCTACAGCTTCGACTACGGCCTCTCCACCGTCCTCAGCGGCCGCCTGGCCCTGGCCGTGCCGCCGGAAGGGCACATGCGCCTCGGCGGCCGGCTGGTGGTCGATCGCGGCCTGCTCGACCGCGACGTCAATCTCGACCGCGAGGTGCTCGACATGCTCCGCCGGCCGGTGACGCCCGGCACCGAGGAGAGCGTCCTCGACGCGATCGACCTGGATCTGGCGGTCGCCACCGTCGACGGGGTACGCATCCGCAACAACGTGGCCGATCTCCGGGCGGCCTGGTCGCCGCTCTCCGTCACCGGCACCGCCGCGGCGCCCGTCATCAAGGGCCGGATCGAGATCGATCCGGACGGCCGCTTCACGGCCTATGGGCAGATCGTGCGCATCGACCGCGGCGCGCTCGTCTTCACCGGCGATCCGCAGCTCGATCCGCAGCTCGACGTGGCGACCACCAGCTCCTTCGAGGACCCGACGATCGGCCCGCTCAGCAGCCGGGATCGTCCGCTGGACCTCCTGACCGCCCATGCGGTGGAGAAGACGGGAATCGCCGCGCAGAAAATGGCCACCACCGGCCTCGCCAGCTACCTCGGCGACCGTTTCGCGGCCTCCGTCGGCCTCCGGCGCCTCTCCGTGCGGCCGGTGCTGGTCTTCGGCGAGACCGATCCGAGCGCCCGCCTCTCCGTGGGCGGCGACCTCTCCGCGAACGTCTCCTTCGCCCTTTCGGTCGACCTGCGCAACGCCGAAGCGCGCACCTATCTCCTCGACCTGCACGGCTTCCGCGAGCTGCCCGGCCTCACCCTCCAGGGCTTCACCAACGACGCCGGGCACGAGGGCGCGACTCTGCAGCAGGCACTGGACTTCGGAGGCAGCAAGCCACGGGAGGCAGGGAGACGCCTGCGCCGTCTCCGCATCGACGCGCCGAAGGGGATCTCGAAACGCGCCGTCCGCCGCGCCATCCGCCTCGAAAAGAAGGCACCGGTCCCCGCCGGCGCCGCCTTCGACGTGGAGATCGACGTCGCCGACTTCCTGCGCCGGAAAGGCTATCCGGACCCGCGCGTGAGCGTCGCCGTCACGCCGGTCGAGGGCAACGGCGAACGGGCCGACGTCGCCGTGACGGTCGAGCCGGGTCCACAGGCACGCTTTCTGTTCACCGGCGACCGCCCGCCGCGCAACGAGCGGGAGGCCATCACCACCCTCTACCGCACCGATTTCTACGAGCCGGTCTCCCTGGAGGAGATGAAGAAAGCCGCCGTGCGCGCCTTCCGCAGCCGCGGCCACCTCGACCCGCAGGTCGAGGTGACGGTGGAGACGACCGCCGGCCCGCGCTCCGTGACGATCCACACCGCGGCGGGGCCGCGGCTCTCTCTGGGTGAGCTGGCGATCACCGGTGTCGAGCCCGAGCCCGGCGCGCTGGCGGCCGGCCGCTTCCCGGGCGTCCTGGCCCGTGCCGAGCTCGCCGCGGCGCTTCCGGCGGCGGACCGCCGGCTGCTCGACGCTCTCCGCACGCTCGGCTATCCGGCGGCGCGGATCACCGGCCGCGCGGTGGAGAAGGGCGGCGACCGGCTTGCGGTGCAGGTCGATCCCGGCGAGCGGCAGATCCTGGGAGCGGTGACCGTCGCGGGAGCCGGCGACGAGACGGAGCGGCAACGGCTGGCCGGCCTGCTCGCGCCGGCCTCCCTGCGCCCCGGCGCCCCGGCGCGCCTCGACCTTGCCGCGGCGGGCGCCCTCCTCCTGGAGCGCGACCTGCGGGACTCCGGATTCCCCGATGCCGCCGTGCGCACGGTCTTTCGCGCCGCCGATCCGGCCCGGCCGCGCGTCCTCGCTCTGACCTACGAGGTGACGGAAGGGCCGCGGGTCCGCGTCGCGGACGTCGGCTTCTCCGGCGAGCGCTGGAGCCGCCCGGCGCAGCTCGCGCGCGTCGCCGGCCTGGAAACGGGAGCTCCCTTCGATGCCGGAGCCGTCGACGCGGCGCGCTCCCGGCTGCTCGACAGCGGCGTCTTCTCGCGCGTCACCACGAACGTCGAGCGCGCCGCCGACTCTTCCCAGGCGCGGGTCACCTTCTCCCTCCTCGAACGGCCGCGGTTCCACTTCGGCTACGGCGTGCGCTCCGAGAGCGGCGGCTCGACGGCGGGCGTCCTGGACTTCATCGACAGCAACTTCCTCGGCCGCGCCATGACCCTGGGCCTGCGCGCGCTCTACGAGCCCGACGACCGCAGCGGGCGCCTCTACCTGCAGACCGGCGGGCTGTTCGGTACCCCGTCCTCGCTGGAGAGCTTCGTCCAGGCACGCCGGCAGACGGCCGGCGACAACCTCCTCGAAGACAGCCGAGAGGCCGCCCTCCAGCTTGCCCGGCCCTTCGGCCGCGCGGCCACGGGGCGCCTCTATGCGCGCTATCGCAGCACCCATCTCTTCGAGAAGGAGCCCGACCTGTTCGTCCCCTTCGACATCCGCATCGACCACCCCTATCTCGGCGCGCAGGCGCTCTGGGACAGCCGCGACAATCCGGTCGATCCCGCGCGCGGGCTCTTCGCGAGCGCCGACCTGTCGGGCAGCGGCTCCTTCCTGGGCAGCGACTTCGAGTACGCGCGTCTCTTCACCCAGGCCAGCCTCTACCGTCCGCTCCGGTTGGCGGGCCGCCCGCTGACCTGGGCGCAGTCCGTGCGCCTCGGCGTCGCCCGCGCCTTCGCCGGCCAGGAGCTGCTGCGCGACGAGCGCTTCTTCGCCGGCGGCGCCTTTTCGGTGCGCGGCTACGACACGAAGAGTCTGGGACCTCAGGAGACCCTGGGCACACTGGTCCGCCCCCTCGGCGGCGAGGCGCTGCTCCTCGTCAACGAAGAGCTCCGCGTCCCCCTCCCCTTCGACCTCACCGGCCTCCTCTTCGCCGACATCGGGCAGGTCTGGGACCGCCTGCGCGACGTCGACACCAACCTTTCGACCTCCCTCGGCCTCGGCCTGCGCGCCCGCACGCCGGTCGGCCTCGTGCGGCTGGACGTCGGCTTTCCGCTGGACCGGCGGCCGGGGGATCAGAGCTACCGGCTGTATTTCGGGTTTGGAAATGCGTTCTGACTGAGTGAAGCCGGCTTCGCCGGGACCCTCACCCCCTGGCCCCATAGGCGCTAACTGAAAGTAGGGGAGGTGCTTGCCCCCTCCCGTGTGGGCGGAAGGCTCGGAGGAGGCAACAAAGCCTTTCCACCGCCCGGGCCCTCTCCCCCGTCCCCTCTCCCGTGCGTCCCCCATCCCCCACCCCGAACGGGAGAGGGTTGGGGAGGGGGCGGGCGGCGGAAGGCTCGGTCTTCGTGACTCGGCTCCAGATGGCGAACAGCCTTGAGCCCTACCGCTGTGCCGCCCGCAGCACCGCTTTCGCCCGGTCGGCTTCGGGCGCGTTGGGGGCGAGGGCGAGGAAGCGCTCCATGTCGTTGACCAGGAGGTCCTTGCGCCCGAGCTTCTCGGCGGCGAGGCCGCGGTAGTAGTAGGCGTAGGCGATGCCGGAATCCATGTCGAGTGCCTTGTTGAGCTGGTCGACGGCGTCGGTCCACTTCTCCTGGAAGACGCGGGTGACGCCGATCTGGTAGGGGATGAGGGCGTTGCCGGAATCGCCGGCGCGGGCTCTCTGCAGTGTCTCGACGGCCTGGTCGAACTGGCGCAGCCTCTGCTGGGCGACTCCGAGGTAGTAGTCGGCGTCGCGTCCGCCTCCCTGGGCGAGCTCGGCGGCCTTGCGGAAGGCGGCGTCCGCGTCGCCGGACTTGCTGTGGAGGTAGGACTCGCCGAGGTAGACGTAGGGCGCCGGATCGGCGGGCGCGAGCTCGGCGGCCTTGCGCAGACGGGCCGCCGCGTCACCGTATTTCTTCTCCTGATCGAGCACCCGGCCCAGGGCCGCGGAGACGGAAGCGTTGTGGTCCGCCTGGTCGGCGACGGCATCGAGCGCGGCGCGGGCTTCGCCGGTCTTGTACTCGATGAGCTTGCGCTCGGCGCGGCCCACCTCGGGCGGCGGTGGACCGGCGGGCGGGGGAGCGCCCGGGTCGCCGCCGCCGCTCGGTGGCGGCGCCGGGTCGGCGGCCGGCGTGCCCTTCTTGCCGCCTTTCTTCTTCTTGTTCTGCGCCTCCGCGGCGGGAGAGAGAAGCAACAGCGCGAGGCAGACGATCGATCCCAGGATCATGGTTTTGCGGAGCATGCTCCAAGTATAGCGTCGGGTCCGCCGAGGTGTGGCTCCGACATAATCTTTCCGGCGGATCGAAGCTTTCAATGCTCTGGAGAGCGATCTTCTTCACCGGCGCTGATATTTTCCGCCGGCCAGCGCAGTGATCCCTTCTCGGCGACGCTGCGCAGTTGGACGAAAGCGGAGAGGATGTTTTTCTCGACCTCCAGGTCGCGGAAGACGGGGGCAACCTCTGCGATCAGAGACCGTGCCCGGTCGTGATGACCGAGGCTGAGATGTCCCTGGGCGATGTCCAGGGCAACCACTGCGGCGTCGTAGGTCATGCCGTGACCCTGGTATCTGGCGCGGGCCTTCTCGAGAAGCCGGATGCCGGCTGGGATCACACCTTGAGCGATCATCAGTTGTCCTTCCAGCCACTGCCCCTTCAAACGCACCAGCGGATCCCCGACCTGCTCGTAGAGAAAGCGCAGCTCGATCCATTTGAGCGAAGCGTCCTCGATCTGGCCGGCGGCGATCTGGGCCGAAACGACCGCATGGCAGGCGGCCAGAGTCAGTCGCGGGTCACGTTCTCCTTCGATCTTGGGAATGGCTTCGAAGAGAAGGGTGAGGGCGCTCTCGGGATCGCCAGAGTAAAGCGACGCCACAGCCTGACCGACGAGGACGCGGGCGAGCTCATGGCGCTTGCCCAGGTCGCGGTAGATTTCAGCCGCCTCTTCATAAGCTCGGATGGCCGAATCGTAGCGGCACTGCCACTTGCGGAGCGCTCCCAGCCCTTCCTCGATCATCGCATGGAGCGCGAGATCTCCCGTTCCCTCATTCCGGGCCGCGCGCGCGGAGGTCATGGCCTGTTCGGCCGCAGCCAGCTCGCCGGTGACCCGCAGAGCGCTGCACAACTGGTATTGGCAGGCTGCCCGGAGATCGGCGAGACGCCTCGACTCGTCCGGACTCGGACTCTGGAGGCGCTCGGCGATCGTCACGGCCAGCCGGGCCGCGCGGAGCATCGGACGCGGGTCCTGGTAACGCAGCTCGAAGCTGCGGTCGGCCAGCAGGCGGGCGAGGTCCGGGGAGAGATAGCGGCGGCTGTTACGCACCAGGAATTGCTGGCGCAAGGTCGGCAGCTCGTCGAGCTCGGCCAGGAGAGTCGCGGCCGGCGGGCCTGCGGTCGGACCGGCTGTTCCGGCGTCGCGCCGGGCTGAGACGTCCAGGCGCGCGAAGGCCGCATCGTAAGCTCCCTCGGGGATGCCAGGCCGCACCAGCTCCTGCAAACGGCGCGCGCAGAGGCCGCACTGGCGCAGCAGGTGCGCCGAGATCTGCCGGCCCTCTTCGCGCGAGGCCGTCCCTGCGGAAAAACGCCGGAGGAAGTCGTCGGATGGATGTACGTCGTCGGTCGACACAATGTCCGCGTCCCATCACATTCTAAGGGATTGTAGAGCGGGGAGGCTGATCAGCGCGGAGGGCTCTATATACTGAGACCTGCGAAAGACGCCGCTCTCGACCTGACCAGCACGCAGAGGGCCACCATCGACTCCCTCCTCCGCGGCGAGGAGCCGATCCGCCCGCCCAACTGGCTGGCCCGCCAGGCGGCGATCAACTACGAGACCGAAAGGGCGTGGGCGGAGACCGAGCTCGAAGGCTTCTGGGCCGAGAAGGCGCGCCAGATCGAATGGATGGACCCCTGGAAGGAGGTCGCCTGCGCCCGCCTCGGCGCCATCCACTCCGTGGTCTACGCCGGCATGGGCTCCCAGGCGCTCAAGGCGCGCATCCTCGACGCCGGCGCCAAGGTGATCGTCTGCTCCAATTTCACCTTCCGCCGCGGCAAGAAGATCGCTCTCAAGCCGACGGTGGACGAAGCGGTGCGCGACCTCGTGCAGGTGGACCACATCGTCGTCCACCGCCGCGGCTCCCGCCCGGGCGACGGGCCGTACCGCTTCGAGAGCGAGCGCGAGCACGACTTCTACGACATCCAGCCGGCGCGCGCCATCCACTGCGCGCCCGAGCCGGTCGACGCCGAGCACCCGCTGTTCATCCTCTATACCTCAGGGACGACCGGGCGGCCGAAAGGCGTCGTCCATGCCACCGGCGGCTACATGGTGGGGGTGAATTATCTCAGCCGCGCCTTCTACCAGATCGGCGAGCGCGACATCTACTGGAGCACCTCGGACATCGGCTGGATCGTCGGCCACTCGTTCATCGTCTACGGTCCGCTGTCGATCGGCGCCACCATCCTCTGCCGCGAAGGCGCGCCGGACTGGCCGTCGCCGGAGGTCACCTGGGAGCTCGCCGAGCGCTTCGGCGTCAACATCATGTTCACCGCGCCGACGGCGGTCCGCATGTGGATGAGCCACGGCGCGGAAGCTCCCGCCAAATACGACCTGTCGCGCCTGCGTCTGCTCGCCTGCGCCGGGGAGCCGCTCAACCCCGAGGCGCGGCCGGGCAAGGTCGGCCGCCCGCTGCCCGGCGTCGACGCCGCCGTCGTGGACAAGGCCGGCCAGCCGGTGCCGGCCGGACAGGGCGGGCTGCTGGTGATCAAGAAGCCGCTCCCCTACATGCTGCGCACCGTCTGGAACGATCCCGCCCGCTATGCCGAGTACTGGAGCCAGATCCCGGGCTGCTACGCCGCCGGGGACGTCGCCGTCTGCGACGCCGAAGGCTGGTTCGCCGTCCTCGGCCGCGCCGACGACGTGATGAACGTCGCCGGCCACCGCATCGGCACCGCCGACGTCGAAGGCTCGCTCCTGCGCCACCCCGCCGTCGCCGAGAGCGCCGTCATCGGCCTCCCCGACCCGCTCAAAGGCGAGCGCATCAAGGCCTTCGTCGTCCTCCGCGCCGGCTATCAGGATGGCCCGGGCCTGCGCGCCAGCCTCAAGGACCACGTCCGCGAGGACCTCGGCCCCATCGCCCAGCCGAGCGAGATCGAGCTCCGCCAGACCCTGCCCAAGACCCGCTCCGGCAAGATCGTCCGCCGCCTCCTCAAGGCGCAGGAGATGGGAGAGGACCCAGGTGACCTGTCGACGTTGGCGGACTAGAGCGCACCAGCGGAGCTGCTCACGGCTTAAGGCAAGATGTCCCGCAATAGTTGAACAATATTAGAGCGGGTCTGTTTATCAAGCGAGCCGCGTT
>Ga0307506_10000112_pt1 | contig 32164 bp, 28 predicted proteins | sample 25_S_MG_FD_202175 | JGI IMG/M metagenome (GOLD analysis project Ga0307506, IMG submission 202175) | Soil microbial communities from Populus trichocarpa stands in riparian zone in the Pacific Northwest, United States - 25_S | ecosystem: Environmental > Terrestrial > Soil > Riparian zone > Trees... | reverse complement strand
CGGAACGGAAACGACTGGAGTCGGAGCGACGGCGACTGCAGTCGGAATGGAAACGACTGGAGTCGGAGCGACGGCGACTGCAGTCGGAATGGAAACGACTGGAGTCGGAGCGACGGCGACTGCAGTCGGAATGGAAACGACTGGAGTCGGAACGACGGCGACTGCAGTCGGAACGCCGACGACTGCAGTCGGAGGAGCGGCAGATCGGCAGATCTCGCCTCAGCGAACAGCCTTGAGGCTAAGTCAGGATACCGGCGTGGCTCCGCCTTGCGGCCCTCTCGGCGGTCACCCGCAGGTAGCGCTCGCGGCGCTTCCGCGCCTGCCAGAGCCGCGGCGACAGGGTGAGGGCGAGGAGCAGGACCACCGCGACCACGAACTTCACCAGCACGCCGGCCCGGTCGCCGCTGCCCGCGTGCGCCAGGGTGTCGGCGAAGTAGGTGTAGATGGGGACCGTGATGCACAGGCCGACGGTGGTCGAGCCGATGAACAGCGGGAAGCGGATGCCGGCGAACGCCGCGCAGAAGTTGACCAGGAAATAGGGCAGCGGGAAGAAGCGGAGACTCACCATCCCCCAGAAGCCGCCGCGGCGCGAGATCGCCCGTTCCACCTTCTTCACCTTCGCGCCCGCCAGGTGGACGATCAGGTCGCGTCCCAGAAAGCGGCCGAGCCAGTAGGTCGTGGCGCCGCCCAGCACCAAGCCGAGGAGGTTGTAGAGCGAGCCCTTCACGGTGCCGAAGAGCATGCCGCCGGCCAGCATGAGGGGAGAGGCCGGCACGCCGACCGGCGAGAGCACGGCATAGGCGGCGAGGAGCGCCACCGGCGCCCACCAGGCACCTTGCAGCCGCCCTTGCAGCTTCAGGATGCCCGCCTGGGTAAGGTACTGCGCGACGGGCGGCCAGCGCAGGAGAGCGAAGCCGCCGCCGAGGATCACCACCAGGGCGAGGAAGCGGAGCACGAGGCTCCGCGGAATCCGTGGGCGCGTCACAGTCTAAGCCGGAGGCTCCACGGGCAGCACGGACGGCTTCGGCGGCGAGAACAGGAACTCCCGCATGTGCTTGCTCAGGACCTCCTGCGCGCCGGGGTCCATGAAGTTGAGACGGAGCTCGTTGATCACCATGACCTCCATCCCCTGCCAGGCAGCCCAGCAGTCGGCGCAGATCTTCTCGTGGATCTCCTGGCCGAAAGGACCCGGCATGGGCGGACGAGACAGGGCCGGCGCGTCGGCACGGCCACAGCGGGCGCAGGTCAGGATGACTTTGGGATGCTGCATGCGGGGGATTCTACACTCCTCGTGATCCGCGGGTGATCCTCTCCTCCATCTACCCGTCCCGCTCCCTCAGCGCCTGCCTGAAATAGCGGATGGCGCTCTCGAGGCCCTGGGCGAGGGGCACTTTGGGCTCCCAGCCGAGGACGGTGCGGGCGCGGGTGATGTCCGGCTGGCGGGTCTGCGGGTCGTCGACCGGGAGCGGTTTGAAGAGGATCTCGCTCTGGCTGCCCACCGCGGCGCGGATCGTCTCGGCGAATTCGAGGATCGTCATCTCGTGCGGGTTGCCGATGTTGCACGGCTCCCGGAGGTCGCTCTGCAACAGCCGCCAGATCCCCTCGACCAGATCGTCGACATAGCAGAACGAACGCGTCTGATTCCCCTTGCCGAAAACCGTCATCGGCTCGCCGTTCAGGGCTTGCTGGATGAACGCCGGCACCACGCGGCCGTCGCGCAGGCGCATGCGCGGACCGTAGGTGTTGAAGATCCTCACGATGCGCACCTCGAGATCGTGGGCGCGGTGGTAGGCCATGGCCATCGCCTCGGCGAAGCGCTTCGCCTCGTCGTAGACGCCGCGGGGGCCGACCGGGTTGACGTTGCCCCAGTAGCTCTCCTTCTGCGGATGCTCCAGCGGATCGCCGTAGACCTCGGAGGTCGAGGCGAGGAGATAGCGCGCCTTCTTCGCCTTGGCGAGCCCGAGGGTGTTGTGGGTGCCGAGCGAGCCGACTTTCAGCGTCTGGATCGGCAGCTCCAGGTAGTCGATGGGGCTCGCCGGCGAGGCGAAGTGGAGCACGTAGTCCACCGGCCCCTCGATCTCGAACGGCCGCGAGACGTCGTGGCGGATGAGCTGGAAATCGCCGCGCTCCATCAGGTGGGCGATGTTCTCCGTCCGCCCGGTCACCAGGTTGTCGACGCAGACGACCTCGTGCCCTTCCTTGAGCAGGCGTTCGCAGAGGTGGGAGCCCAGGAAGCCCGCTCCGCCGGTGATCACCGCACGGCTCATGCGGTCACCGTCCGGGGGGGCCCGAGGGTGAAGGGGGTGACGGGGGCGACGGGGGGACGGCCGACCGACACGTACTCGAAACCGGCGGCGGCCATCTTCTCCGGCTCATAGAGGTTGCGCAGGTCGACCACCAGCGGCCGGCGCAGCAGCTCGGACAGGCGGTCGAGCTCGAGCTTCCGGAACTGGTTCCACTCCGTGATGATCACCAGCGCGTCCGCTCCCTCGGCGGTGGCGTAGGGGTTCTCACAGAAGGTCACGGTCGGGAAGAGCGGGCGGCAGCCGTCCATCGCCTCGGGATCGAAGGCGCGCACCGTGGCGCCGCGGTCGACCAGGCCTTGCACGATGGGCAGGGCCGGCGACTCGCGGATGTCGTCCGTGTTCGGCTTGAAGGAGAGGCCGAGGACCGCGACCGTGCGGCCGGCGATCCCGCCCAGGGCATTTTCGATCTTGGTGAGCATCTGCGTCTTCCTGTCCTCGTTCACTTCGAGGACGGCTTCGATGATGCGGAAGCGGAGACCCTGCTCGCGGGCGATCTGCGCCACCGCGCGGGTGTCCTTGGGGAAGCACGAGCCGCCGAAGCCGGGGCCGGCGGCGAGGAACTTGCCGCCGATCCGGTTGTCCAGCCCCATCCCCTTCGAGACCACGTCCACGTTGGCGCCCCAGGCCTCGCAGAGCTGGGCCACCTCGTTGATGAACGAAATCTTGGTGGCGAGGAAGCCGTTCGAGGCGTACTTGATCAGCTCGGCGCTCTCGACGTCGGTGATGATGAACGGCACGTCGGCCGAGACGAGCGGCGAGTAAACGTCGAGCATCAGCTCCGCGGCCTGCGGGTCGCGGGTGCCGACGACGACGCGGTCCGGGTGCATGAAGTCCTCGATCGCCGAGCCCTCGCGCAGGAACTCGGGGTTGCTCACCACGGCGAAGCGGTGCTGGCCGCCGGTGCGCTCCTGCACCAGGTCCTCGATCATCTTGCCGGTGCCGATGGGGACCGTGCTCTTGGTGACGATGACCTTGTAGCCGTTCAGGTGCTCGCCGATCGAGGTGGCCACCTCGCGGATGAAGGTGAGGTCGGCCGAGCCGTCCGATTTCGGCGGCGTGCCGACGGCGATGAAGACGGCGCGGGCGTTCTCGATGGCCGGTCCGAGATCGGTGGAAAAGGACAGCCGCCCCTCCTCCATGTTCTTCTGGACCAGGGTCTCGAGGCCCGGCTCATAGATCGGCACCTTGCCCCGCGAGAGGGCCTCGATCTTGGCGTGATCCTTGTCGACACCCACCACGTGCATGCCGAAATCGGCCAGGCAGGCGCCGGTCACCAGACCGACGTAGCCGCTACCCACGACGCAGATATTCATGACTGGAGGTGGCCCTCACGGGTTGGAGTTGGAACGTTCACCGGGCCTGCCGCGGATTCACGATACCAGGCGACGAAGCGGCGCAGGCCTTCCCGGATCGGAACCTTGGGAGCATAGCCGAGGAGCCGCGCGGCTTTGGATACGTCGGCGTACGTGATCGGCACGTCTCCGGGTTGCGATGGAAGATATTCGATGCGCGGCTCGACGGCAAGCTCCTCGGCGATCCAGAGGACCAGGTCCTTGAGCGACGTCGTGTCCGCGCCGCCCAGGTTGAGGATCTCGAAGCCGGGCGCGAGGTCGAGCGTCGCCAGCAGGCCGTCGACGATGTCGTCGACGTAGGTGTAGTCGCGGCGGCTGCTGCCATCGCCGTACATGGGGATCGCTTTCCCGCGGGCGAGCAGGTCGGTGAACTTGTGGATCGCCATCTCGGGGCGCTGCCGCGGGCCATAGACCGTGAAGAAGCGCAGGCAGGCGGTGCGGAAGCCGTAGAGGTGATGGTAGTTGTAGCAGAGCAGCTCGCCGGCGCGCTTGGTGGTGGCGTAGGGGCTGATCGGCTGGTTGACCTCGTCGTCCTCGGCGAACGGCACCTTCTCGTTGATCCCGTAGACGGACGACGAGGAGCCGAAGAGGAAAAGCTTCGGCCCGTGCCGCCGCGCCGCTTCCAGCAGCCGCAGGGTGCCGATGCAGTTGACGTCCTCATAGAGGATCGGCTCCGCCAGGCTCGGCCGCACACCGGCCCGTGCCGCCAGGTGGATCACGGCGTCGAAACGGCCGTCGGCGAAAAGGCGGTCGACGAGGGAGGCGTCGCGGATGTCCCCTTCGACCAGCCGGTAGTCCGGCCTCTCGATGAGGGCCGCGACGTTGCCGCGCTTGCGGGCCGGATCGTAATAGTCGTTGAAATCGTCGAGCGCCGTCACCCGGTCGCCCCGGGCGAGCAGGCGCCGCGTCAGGTGCGAGCCGATGAAGCCGGCGCCGCCGGTCACCAGGATGTGCATGGACATGTTCGAGTCAGCTCTCCGTCGGTGGAGGTGGGGGTGGAGTCTCGGAAGGTGGCGGCAGGGGGGCCTTGAGCAAAGGGGGCGGCTCGGTCGGTTCGGGCGCAGCGGAATCGAGAGGCGGCGGCGTGATGCCTTGGCGCTCCATCTCCTTCTTCGTGCCCTCGTAGCGCTTCTCGATCCCCTTCTTCTGCCGGTTGCGGATCAGCCAGCGCAAAAACCGCGACTCGTTGACGCCGACGATGATGTCATCGACGGCATCATAGATCTTGGGATCGTTGATGAGCTGCGCCGCGGTCCCCTTGCCTTCCGAGAGCTTGCCCGAGACGTCGTCGAGATGCTCGACGATCGACTGCACCTTGCCGGTGATCTCGCGGCCGTACGCCTCGTCGTTGACCAGGCGGGGGAGCAGCCCTTCGCTCTTGTCGAGATCGGCCGTAAAGCCGTGCAGGTCGCGCGCCACCTGGTTCAGATTCGTCAGGGTGTCGTCGAACTTGGCCTTGGTCGCCGGATCGTTGAGCAGGCCGGGGACCAGGCCGGGTCCGTTCTGCGCCTGCGCCAGCAGGCTCTCCAGGCGGTCGAGTGACGAGGCCAGCTTGTCCGCCATCCGGCGGTCGTTGATCAGGCGCGGCAGCGGGCCTTCGCCGGTCTCGATCTTGGCAGCCACCCGTTGCAGGGCGTCGGCGGCGCCGAGGAGAGACGTCTTCATCTGCCGGCCCGACGCGGAGTCCGTGGTCAGCTCGCCGAGCAGCCCTTCGCCGCGCTCCAGGCGGTTGAGGATGTTGGACAGCGAGTGGGAGATCTCCACCACGTTGTCCATGACGTCCTCGCCCGAGGCGACCAGGGCGTCGACGTTGGTCGGCTCGGCGGCCGGGATCTCGCTGTCGGAGGGGATGACCGGATACTCCATCCCGCCCGAGGAGATCTCGATGAACTTGTCGCCCAGCAGGCCGAGCGTCTTGATGCGCGCCTTGGAAGGCGGACTCTCGCCCGCCTTCACGGGTCCCGGCGTCCGCGGGCCGCGGATGCGGTCGCCGTAGGAGCGGTCGACGGAGATCCACACCTGGATGTGCTCCTTGACAGGATCCCGCGGCAGGATCACCTGCTTGATCTTCCCGACGTCGACGCCGTTGAGCTGCACCGGATTGCCCGGCTTGAGGCCGCTCGCCGACTCGAACAGGACGTAGTAGTCGTTCTTGCGCTTGAAGAGATTGTTCCGGTCGCCGATCAGGAACACACCGAGGGCGAGCACGGCGAGGGCGAAGAGGATCACCAGGCCGACCTTGACGGCGCGCGCGCCTCCACCAGATTCACCAGGCGGCATTTTCGTCCTCCTCCTTGCCGGCCAGGAAGTCGCTCAGCTCGGCGTCTTGCTGGCTGTCGGCTTCCTTCCAGTCACCGATGAAACGGAACTTGCCGTTGGACAGAAACGCGATGCGGTCGCCCACGGTCCGCGCCAGGGGAATGTCATGCGTCACGACGACCGAGGTCACCCCGACCTCCTTCTGGATGCTGTTGATGAGCTTGGCGATGGTGGCCGAGGTCACCGGATCGAGCCCGGTGGTCGGCTCGTCGAAGAGCACCACCTCGGGCTTGAGGGCGAGCGAGCGGGCGAGGGCGACGCGCTTGCGCATGCCGCCGGAGAGGTCGGACGGCATCTTGCTCTCCACGTCCTTGAGCCGCACCATGCCGAGCTTCTCGCTCACCGTGGCGGCGATCTCGTCCGGCGTCAGCTCGGTGTGCTCGCGGAGCGGAAAGGCGATGTTGTCGAATACGTTCATGGAATCGAACAGCGCGCCGCTCTGGAACAGCATGGCGATCCGGCGGCGCAGCGGAAAGAGAGCGCGCTCCTCCAGCGAGGTCAGCTCTTCGCCGTCGAACACCACGCTGCCGGACTCCGGCTTCTCGAGGCCGTTGAGCTGGCGCAGCATGACGCTCTTGCCGGAGCCCGAGCGGCCGAGGATCACCAGGCATTCGCCGCGCAAGATGTCGAGATCGACATTGTCGAGCACGGCGCGGCTGCCGTACTTCTTGGTGAGGCCGCGGATTTCGTAGAGAGCTTCGGTCGGCACGATCAGCCCAGGAGGAAGAAGAGCTTGGTGAGGAAGAAATCGGAGACCAGGACCAGGATGGCGGCGAGCACGACAGTGTTCGTCGTCGCCCGGCCCACGCCATCGGCGCCGCCCTGGGTGTTGAGCCCATTGTAGCATCCGACGAGAGCGATAAAGTACGCAAAGAAAAAGGACTTGGCGATCCCGCTCCCGACATCGCCGAGGGTCAGGGAGCCAAAAACATCGTTGAGATAGAGCCCCGGCGCGAGGTCGAGGGTGAAGGTGGCGATGATCAGCCCGCCGAGGATGCCCAGGAAGTCGCCGATGACGGTGAGCGCGGGCAGCATGATCAGCGTCGCGGCCATCTTGGGGACCACCAGCTTCTTGACCGGGTCGGCGGCCATGGAGCGCAGGGCGTCGATCTGCTCGGTGACCTTCATGGTGCCGATCTCGGCGGTCATCCCCGAGCCGATGCGCCCTCCCACGATGAGCGCCGTGAGCACCGGCCCGAGCTCGCGCACCAGCGATTTCGAGACGACCGAGCCGATGTAGTACTTGACCCCGATCGCCGGCAGGCTCAGCGCGGTCTGCAGGGCGAGAACCATGCCGGTGAAGATCGTCGTCACCGCGGCGACGCCCAGCGAGCGCACGCCGATCTGCTCCATCTGGCGGATCCACTGGCCGATCTCGTACGGGGGCGAGACGACGGCGACGAACGTTCTCCCGGTGAGGATGGCGAGCTCGCCGGTACGCTGGAGGATGTCGCGGAATGTCACGTGCGAAGGGGCAGCCAGAAGACGGCATGGGCGACGCCGAAGCCGAGATCGGCGGCGGCCAGCGGCCAGAGCCCTGCGAGATCCGGGCCAAGCAGCGCCGCCGCGGCCAGGGCGAGGCCGCCGACGATCCGTCCGGCCATCGCCACCGCCACGATCCCGCTGTACCGCCGGGTGTCGCGCGCGGCCAGGAAGTACAGACAGGCGAGCATGGCGAGCAGGGTGGCCATCACCCAGAGATAGAACGCCCCGCGGGGGAGAGGCGGCAGAGGCAGGCCGAGCAGGCGTGCCGGCAAGCCCGGAGCGGCCACCATGAGAACGGCGAACGCCAGGTCATAGATGCCACCCACCACCAGACTGCCGCGCAGCAGGGCGAGGAACCGGAAACGGCGGGCGAAGTGCGCTGTCACGCTCATCGCCGCGGATTGTATCAGCCCACCTCGAAGGGGAAGATTCGGAACCCTGTGGACGTTTTGGAGGGTTGCGGAGCCTGAGGAGGTATATACTTCTCTTGTTCCATGTACTCTAGCGAGAATTCGCCGGGAGACAAGAAGACATGAGCCAGATTGGAGATCTCCTGGCGCACATCGGTAAAGCGCAGCAGACTGGTGATGCCCAGCTCGAGGTGCCGTTCTCAACGGCGGCTCTGGCTTTGTGCAGGTGCTTGATGAGCCGCGGCCTCATCCAGGCGTTTGACGTGAAAGAACAGGATGAAGCGAAGGCGGTTCGAATTCGCGTCGGATCTGGAAAGATTCACGTCATCAAGGCAATCGTACAGTCGTTGAATCTCACCGATAGAAGAGCGAGTCTCTTTTCTGGCCGTCGGATCGCTCGTGCTGTCGCTGGAGGAGCAGGGAGCGTGCTGGATATCGCGGGCACTCCACAACTCTCACTCAGCAAGCGCGTCCAAGCGATTCGCGGTCTGCGCGGTGTCCAAGGACTTGCTCGGGACCAAGCAGCTGTGACCATAGACCTCAAACGGGCCACCTGCAAGGTGAAGGACGGGATCAGGGCCAAGGAGCTCGCTGAGGATTGACTCCCAAGCCCGAAGGGGACAAAGCGCCTGTTCCGAAGAAGAGCGCGGGCCCTCCGGCTGCGGAGGCCATCATTGTCACTCCGTCCGAGCTTCCAGACCATCCGGAAGCTTTCCTCGTGCTCTCCCAGGAGAGCTCGAGCATCGAATGGGGATACCCGTTCCCTCCTGCTGAAGAAATTGCGAAATTCTCGCAGATTGATCCCGATCTCCCGGCCGAAATCCTTCACAGATGCCTCTCCGCCTGGGAAGCCGAGGGGAAGCACCGCCGCCGGTGGGAGTGGGCCGCCTTGGTGCTCGACTTCTGGCCGGTTGCAGTGGGGCAGATTCTAGCCTTCGTCTTGGCGTTTTTCCTCTTCCAAGGCAGTATCGCTCTGATCCGGGAGGGTCATAGCATCGCTGGACTGGCAGGGATCATTGCGCAAATCGCTGCTCTTGCCGCGGTCTTTTACTGGGGGCGGCGAGACCGCAAGCCTGACGAGCCTCCACGGCCCGAGCCATCCTCGAAAGAATCGAGCGCCGCGCCAGGGAAAACCAGCCCTCGGAAACCGCGGAGCAAGACAACTCAGCAGCAGTAGGTCCTCCCAGGCCTGATTCTGGTTCGGACACTCATGGAAGCTCTATCCCCCTCCCGGCCGCCCTCCCCGACTCCCACCTGGCTCAAGATCTTCGCCACCTTCACCGGCAACCTGTTCCTGGTTCTTGGCACTCTCATCATGGCGACCTGGGCCATTCTGGTGAGCTGGATCCCGCCGCGCGGCAACAGCGTCTTCCTGGTCGCGCGCCTGTGGTCGAGCGCCCTTCTCAAGGCGAGCTGCCTGCGCGTCCTGGTGCGCCAGGACTCCGAGATCGATCCGCGGGCGAGCTACGTCTTCCTGGCCAACCACCAGAGTCTGTTCGACATCCCGGTCCTCCTCGCCACCGTCCCCGGCCAGGTGCGCATGATGGCCAAGCGCAGCCTCTTCCGCATCCCCATCTTCGGCTGGTCCCTCACCGCCGGCGGTTTCATCCCCATCGACCGCGGCGACCGCAGCACCGCCCGGCACAGCTTCGCCGCCGCCCTCGCCCGCATCGAGAACGGCACCTCCATCCTCCTCTTCCCCGAAGGCACCCGGGCGCTGACCGACGTCCTCCTCCCCTTCCAGCGCGGCGGCTTCCTGATCGCCATGAAGACCGGCCTCCCCATCGTCCCCGTCGGCATCCGCGGCACCCGCGGCGTCCAGCACAGAGGCAACTGGGCCATCCGCCCCCAGCCCATCGAAGTCCGCTACGGCGCGCCGATCGACATCGCGGCCTACGGTGTGCGGCGGAAGAAAGAGCTGATCGCGGAGGTCAGGGCGCGGATCGCGGAGCTGGCGGGGCTGGAGGTGGGGTCGGATGAAATGGGCGGCTGAAAAGGACAGTCGAGCGTCTCATTGCGTCAGTCGGGCCCCCAGAAAGTCAGTCGGCATTCCCAAAACCGATTTGCTCCGCCGAGAGAGCCAGTGAGCACCCAAGAAGCTCACTCGGGCGCCGCGCAAGCGATTCAGATCTCCGACAGAGTCAATTCGGCGCTCTCATCAGCTCTGCGGCGCCAGAAAGCTCAATGGGAAGAACCGGCGAGACACTGCTCTCCTGCGGCGCTTTTTCGGGGAGGGTGGTACGATCTGCGAGCGTGCCTCCGGGTACGTCCTATTCTCGTCGACAACAAGGACAATCCGATATGGCAAACGATTTCGAATCCGCGGTTTGGGAGGCCTTGAAGGGGGTCAAGTTTCCGGGGATGACCCGGGACATCGTCTCCTTCGGCTTCGTCAGCCGCGTCAGAGCCTGCGCCGGTGAGGTGATCGTGGACCTGCAGATGGCCACGGGCAACCCGGGCGCGGCGGAGAAGGTCCGGGAAGAGGTCGAGCGGGTGGTGGGCGCGGTTCCCGAGGCCGAGAAGGTGAAGGTCAACATGAATGTCACCAAGCCGCCGACCCGCGAGGAGTCGGCGCAGAAGGCGATCAGCCAGGATTCGAGCCTGATTCCAGGGGTCCGGCACGTGGTGGCGGTGGCGAGCGGCAAGGGCGGCGTGGGCAAGTCCACGGTGGCGGCCAATCTGGCGGTGACGCTGGGACAGCTCGGCTACAAGGTGGGCCTGCTCGACTCGGACATCTACGGCCCGTCCGTGCCCATGATGTTCGGCATCACCGAGAAGCCGCGCCTCGACGGCAACCGCATCCTGCCGTTCGAGAAGTTCGGCATCAGGATCATGTCGCTCGGCTTCATCCTGGACACCGACACGCCGGTGATCTGGCGCGGGCCGATGGTGATGAAGGCGATCGAGCAGATGCTGGGCGATGTGGAATGGGGCGAGCTGGATTACATGATCCTCGATCTGCCGCCGGGGACCGGCGACGTGCAGCTCACGGTGGCGCAGAAGGTGCCGCTCGCCGGGGCGGTGATCGTCACCACGCCGCAGGACGTGGCGCTGATCGACGCCCGCAAGGGGCTCGCGATGTTCAAGAAGGTGAACGTGCCGGTGATCGGGATCATCGAGAACATGTCGACGTTCGTCTGCCCCCACTGTGGCCACGAGACCGACATCTTCAAGAAGGACGGCGGCAGGAAGACCGCCGATCTCCTGAGCACGGCGTTCCTGGGCTCGATCCCGCTCGATCCGCAGATCGTCCTCGGCGGCGACGCCGGCGTGCCGATCGTGGTCTCCGACGGCAAGGGCGCGCACGCCGAGGCGTTCCGCCGCGTCGCCGAGTCCGTGGTGGCGGAGGTCGTGCGGCAGGACGAGATGAAGCCCCGCCTGTCGATCGTCTGATGATGGTTTGCGACGATGGTTCCAGATCAAACGTGCGCGTCGCTCTCCTCGCCGACTCCCATCTGAGCGGCCCCGGCGGTCCCGCCGGGCCGCTCCTGGAGCAGCTCGCGGCGCTCCCTGCCCAGGGGTGCGGCCGGCTGATTCTGATGGGCGACATCTTCCAGGCCTGGATCGGCTCGCCGCGCTTCGCAACAGAGGAGATCGTCAAGGTGGCCGACGCCCTGCGCGATCTCCGGCGGCGTGGCATCCGGGTGGACTACGTGGAAGGGAACCGCGATTTCTTCCTCAAGGACAGCGTCTACGCCGACGCCTTCGACGGCGTGGTCCTGGAGACCACCGTCGAAGTGGACGGCGTGCGCTATCTCGCCGTCCATGGCGACGGGCTCAACGACAAGGACTGGAAGTACCGCTTCTGGCGCTGGCTGTCGAAGAGCGCGCCGGTGCGTTTTCTGGTCCTCCACATTCCGCATCGGCTCGCCCACCGCATGGTGCATTCCACCGAGCGCCGCCTCTCGCAGACCAACTTCAAGCACCGCGCCGCCCTCCCCGAGGAGGCGATCCGCCGCTATGCCGAGCGCCGGCTTTCCGAAGGACACGACGTGCTCCTCCTCGGCCACTTCCACGAGCCGCGGACGTGGACGGTGAAGGGCGGCGAGGTACGTCTGCTGGACGCCTGGTTCAGGAGCCGGCAGGTGGAGTGGCTGTCATGAGCCTCCGCGTCACCATGCTGGGCAGCGGCACCTCCACCGGCGTGCCGGTCATCGCTTGTCCCTGCGCGGTCTGCCAGTCGACGGACCCGCGCAACAAGCGATGGCGGCCGGGGCTCAAATTGGAGATCGGCAACGCCGTCCTTCTGGTCGACACGCCGACCGACCTGCGGGCGCAGGCGTTGCGCTTCGGGCTGCCGCGTCTGGATGCGGTGATCTACACCCACCAGCACGCCGACCACATCTTCGGGCTCGACGACATCCGGATCTTCAACTTCCGGCAGCAGAGGGCGATCCCGTGCTACGGCTCCGAGGCGACCCTGCAAGCGCTCCGGCGGACGTTCGCCTATGTCTTCGAGAGCGGTCAGGAGGGGGGCGGCAAGCCGCAGATCGAGCTGATTCCGGTCCGCGAGCCGTTCGAGATCCTCGGGTTGACGATCGTTCCGGTGCCGGTCTGGCACGGCAGCCTGGAGGTGTTCGGCTACCGGATCGGCCGCTTCGCCTATGTCACCGATTGCAGCTTGATCCCCGAGGCCAGCTTCCGGATGCTCGAAGGAGTGGAGATCCTGATCCTGGACGCGCTACGCTACCGTCCTCATCCGACGCACTTCTCGCTGGAGGAGGCGATGGCGGCGGCGGCGCGCATCGGCGCCGCGCGCACTATCTTCACCCACCTCTCGCACGACGTCGATCACGGCGCGCCGGCGGTGGCGCTGCCGCCCGGAATGGAGCTCGGTTATGACGGACTCGTCTTTACGGTGTAGGGGCAGGCTGCGGGTTCCATCGTCCAAGAGCCTGAGCCACCGCTATTTCAATCTCGCCGTGCTGGCGCGCTCGCCGATCCTGATTGAGAACCCCCTGGTGGCCGAGGACACGCGCCTGTTCCTGGAGGCCCTGCCCAAGCTCGGTTTCAAAGTGACGGAGAGGGACAACAGCGACGTGCATCTGGAGCCGGTGGAGCTCGACCCGGCGGCCGGCGAGACGACGATCTTCTGCGGCAACGCCGGGACGATGCTGCGGTTCCTGGTGGCGACACTGACGGTGGTCCCCGGGACCTGGATTCTGGACGGCGTGCCGCGGCTGCGCGAGCGGCCGGTGCGCCCGCTGGTCGACGCCCTGCGCCGTCTCGGCGCCCGCATCGAGTACCTGGGCGCCGAGGGTTATGTGCCACTCCGCCTCCACGGCGGCACGTTTGGAGGGGGGGGAGCCGGCACGACGGTGCTCGACGCCGGCGAGTCGAGCCAGTACCTCTCGGCTCTCCTGATGGCGGCGCTGCGCGCTCCCGGCCCGGTGACGGTCGAGGTCGAGTCGCTGACCTCGCGGCCGTATGTCGACGTGACGCTCGGCGTGGTCGCCGCCTTCGGCGGGCGGATCGAGGAAGATGGCGACCGGATCTACAGGGTCTGGCCGTCGCCTCTCGATGCCGGCGGCGCCGGCCGTGTGCGCGTCGAAGGCGACTGGTCCGCCGCCGCCTATCCGGCCGCGGCGGCGGCGCTGACCGGCGGCGAGGTGACTCTCGAAGGGCTCGTGCGCGGCTCGCGCCAGGGCGACCGGCGGTTCCTGGATCTCCTGGAGGAGATGGGCGCCGAGGTCTCCTGGCAAGGTGACGAGGTGACGATCCGTGGCGGTGCGCTACGCGGGATCGAAGCCGATCTCTCTTCGATGCCCGACCAGGTACCGACCCTCGCGGCGCTGGCTCCCTTCGCCCGCGGCACGACGCACATCTTCAACGTCGCCCATCTGCGCATCAAGGAGAGCGACCGGCTGGAGGCGATGGCCACGGAGCTGCGCAAGGCCGGCGCCGAGGTGGAGGAAGGGCCGGACTGGCTGCGCATCCCGGGGATCTGGGCGGACCGGGAGCCGCCCAGATCCCCGGTGCACATCGATCCCCGGGGCGATCACCGGATCGCCATGAGCCTGGCCCTCGTCAACCTCCGCCGGCCCGGGATCGAGGTCACGGCGCCGGAGGTGGTCGGAAAATCGTACCCCGGATTCTGGCGGGACCTGGCCCGGCTGACCGGCCGGTGAAGCCTCTAGCTCCCTGACAGCTCGACCGTGGCGAGCTGGTAGCGCATCACCACCGTTTGCTGGCCGTCGTCGAGGAGGATCTTGAGGCCCGAATATTTGGTCAGCATCGCCCGTCCCTTCGGGCTTTTCGCGGCCACGAGAGTCTCGGGCACCTCGCCTTCGAGCCCGCGCTGGATCCAGCGGTGCTCATCCGTGTCAGACAGGACGAACTCCAGGCCGGCCACCTCGCTGGTGGTCTGCGGCACGACGAGCGGCCTGCCGAAATACATCTTCACGATGCCTTTGGGCTCCACCTCTTCGCTCCCGATGAGGCTCTGGGAGAGCAGGAAGACGCTGAACAGCATGGCGAGCCCCATCGCCGCCGAGGTGCGGAACGCGGGGCGCAGGGACATCTCGCTCAACAGGAGCCACAGGCGTTGCAGGCCGCCCGGCTCGGGCGTCGTGGCGATCTGCCGACGCACCCCGGCCGCGAGGGCCAGAGGCGGAGCCGGCCGCTGGATGCGGTGCAAGCTCAGGACGAGCCGCTCCATGGACTCGAGCCGGCCGCGGCAGGTCGGACAGGATCCGAGGTGCTCCTCGATCAGCTCGGTTTGGGAAGGACCGATCTCTCCGTCCATGTAGGACGAAAGCTGCTCGGTGCTCAGGTGACGTATCATGGTCAAATCTCCAAGAGGGACCGGAGCTGCTCGCGGCCGCGCGCGATCCGCGAGCGTACCGTGCCGATCCGGACCCCCAGAACTTCGGCTATTTCCTCGTACGAGAGGCCTTCGATGTCGCGCAGCACGACAGCCTCCCGGAAGGCTTGCGGCAGACAGGCAAGCCCCGCGGTGACGCGGCGTCCCTCATCGGCGGCGACCGCGAGATCCTCCGGCCCGCGGGCCGGGTCCGGGTACGCCACCTCCCCCTCCCCCATGTCGCTCCCGATCGGCGTCGTCAGCGGACGCCAGCGGGAGAGACGGTCTCGACAGTGGTTGATCGCGATGCGGAAGATCCAGGTCTTCAGAGAGGAACGACCCCCGAAGCTCCCGAGGTGCCGGTAGACGCGCAGGAACACCTCTTGCGTGAGGTCGGCGGCCTCTTCGTAGCTCGACGAAAGTCTGAAGGCCAGGTTGTAGACCATCTCCGCGAACCGCGCATAGACCTCATCGAAGGCCCGTGCGTCGCCGCAGCGGTGCCTTTCGACGAGCTCGACGTCAACATCGAGGCTTTGAACGACAGCGGAAGCCGTGGCTACCCCCACCGGACCCTCCCAGGGCGCGTCTAATCTCGCTCAAGAGCACCCTTCCAATTCTATAGACGGGTGCCAGCCCTGAAAAGTTCCCGAGAAAACTACTTTGCCGTCTTGGCGGTCTGCCGGCCCGGGATACCGGCGTCCTGGCCGTAATAGGCGAGGAGCCCCTGGACGATCGCCTCGGAGACTTTCTGGCGATACGCCCGGGTCTGCAGCAGCGTCCGATCCTGCTCGTTGTTCAGGTTGCAGACCTCGAGCAGCATCTTGGCTGGCACGGAATTGTACCGGAGAACCGCCGGAACCCACTGGCCGCCGTTGCGGATGATCTTGTCGCGCACCGGGCTGAAAGGATGGACAGGGAGGCCCAGGCCGCTGAACGAGGCGATGACCTGCTTGGCGAGCTCGCGAGACAGGCCTTCGCTCTGCTCCCGCTGGTCCAGCGGGAAGGCGACGCGCGGGCTCTCCTGGACCTCCTTGCGCAGGGCGTAGACCGGGCCGGCCTTGCCGTAGCTCTCCCCCACCATCGCGGCGGCCGGGATGTAGGCCATGGAGCCGCGCAGCGAGGGGTGGAGGGAGTCGGCATGGATCGAGAAGAAGACGACCTTCTGCGGATCGCCGTCCTCCTGCACCGCGCGGCGGAAGACGCTGTTGGCGAGATACCAGCGCAGATTGACGCCGATCTTGGCGTCCTCGATGGGATAGGGCGGCGTGGTGAGCACGGCGTGGCGGCGGGAGAACGGGAGGACGTCGGTGTCAGTGATCCGCCACTGGTCGCCGTCGCGGGTGGTGACGCGCACCGCCGCGGCCGTGCGGGCCTCGAGGAGGCTCTTCACCCGCAGGACGATGTCGTAGACGTAGGTGCTCTCCCAGACGCCGGCCATGGTGGCGCCCGAGTCGCTGCCGCCGTGCCCGGCGTCGAGGATGACGGTGATCCCCTCCAGGCCCTTGGCCTTCACCTGGTTGCTGAACTGGGCGCTGGCGCGCACGCCCGCCTCGTAGGCCAGGCGGAGAGGGTGCCCCTCGGGCAGGAACTCGGGCTGCAACAGCTCGAAGGGGATCTTGACGCGGTAGCCGATGGGGATGTCGGTGACGTCGGCGATGCCGCTGCGCTTGGCGATGGTGGCCGCCAGTGCGTTCACGTCGTTGGCGTAGACGCGGCCCGTGAAGCGGACGACGACGCTCGAATACAGGGCCTCCGCCGGGCGCAGCCGGTAGATGGCGTACTCGCCGTCCTTGTCCATGCCGTAGTCGAGATGGAACGGCTTCTCGGGCACCGGCAGGGCGGAGCGGAAGGCCGGCCGCAGGAGCTCGGAGGGGACGACCACCGAGACGCCGCGCGCGACGTCGTCGTCCTTGAGCTCGTTGTACTCACGGATGGCGCGGAAGTTCTCGCCGGTACCGGTGAACCAGAGCGAGAGCTGCCAGAGGCTTTCGCGCTGCAACAGCCCGACGCCCCGCACCTGGTGGCGCCAGCCGTCGGCCTCTCCCTTGTCGTCAGGAAAGAGGGCGCGCAGGAGGCGCATCTGCCACTCCTGGGAAAGGAGATCGAAGGGGAACCGGTAGCGCACCCCCACCTGGAGATCCTGGGAGCCGCCGTTGGCCTCCATCACCTGAGGGGCCAGCCGGGAGTCGCCGCTCAGGCGGCGGGTGAAGGCGAGGAGCCCCTCGCCGCGTTTCGGAATCGCTTCCAGGAAGAGCCCTTCGTCGGACAGGGCGCCGACGACGCCGTCTTCCAGCGGGACGCGCACGGTGCGCACGGCGGTGAAAGCGGCGCGGGCCTGGTCGGCGGAGGGGGCAGGCTTGGCCGGCCGGGACGCAGCGTCCGCCGCCGGCGCCGCCAGCGGCAGGGCCGCCGCGGTGAGGAGCACCCCCAGGGCGGCGGAACGGACCAGGGGCAGGAGAGTGCCGCGCCGCATGGAAGCTTCCGCCGGCATCAGCCGGCCGTGGCCCCCCGGAAGCTCGGCGCGCACTGCCAGGCCGCCCGCGCCTCCAGCGCCCGCGCGGCGCGGAGCACCGTCGCCTCGTCGAACGGCCGGCCCATGATCTGCAACGACAAGGGGAGCCCGCGGTCGTCCGCTCCGGTGGGCACCGCCACCGCCGGCAGCCCGACCAGGCTCGCCGGGGTGGTGAAGATGTCGGAGAGATACATCGCCAGCGGATCGCCCACCTTCTCGCCGATGCCGAATGCGGCGCCCGGCACCGTCGGCGTCACCACCACGTCCGCCAGGCCGAAGGCGGTGTCGAGCTCGCGGCGCATGCGCTCCAGCACGCCCCGCGCGCGGCCGTAATAGGCATCGTAGTAGCCGGACGAGAGGGCGAACGTGCCGAGCATGATCCGCCGCTTCACCTCGGCGCCGAAGCCCTCGCTACGGCTCTCGACGTAGAGATCCGCCAGGTTGTCCGCCGGAACACGCGCGCCGTAGCGGACGCCGTCGAAACGGGCCAGATTGGCGCTCGCCTCGGAGGTGGCGAGGACGTAGTAGACGGCGACCGCCGCGTCGAGGCTGGGCAGCGACACCTCGACGATCTCCGCCCCCGCCGCCTCCAGATGACTGAGCGCGCTCCGCCAGACCCGCCCGCTCGCCGGCTCGAAGCCCGCGGTGTCGATCTCCCGGAGGACGCCGACCTTGAGGCCGGCGATCCCCTCGTCGAGGCGGGCCAGATAGTCTTCAGCCGGCCGCTCGGAACAGGTGGCGTCGCTCGCATCCGGTCCGGCGATCACCGAGAGGCCGAGCGCGGCGTCACGGACGTTGCGCGCCAGCGGGCCGACCTGGTCGGTGGACGAGGCGAAGGCGACGAGCCCGTAGCGCGAGACCCGGCCCCAGGTCGGCTTGACGCCGACGATGCCGCAGAGCGCGGCGGGCTGGCGGATCGAGCCGCCGGTGTCCGAGCCGAAGGAGAGCGGGACGCTCCCCGCCGCCACCGCCGCGGCCGGCCCGCCGCTGGAGCCGCCCGGGACGGTGCGGAGGTCCCATGGATTGCGGGTGATCTGGTAGGCCGAGTTTTCGCAGGACGAGCCCATGGCGAATTCGTCCATGTTGGCGCGCCCGAGGATGACGGCGCCCGCGGCGAGCAGGCGCTCGACGACCGTGGCGGTGTAGGGGGCCACGTAGCCGCCGAGGATCTTCGAGCCGCAGGTCAGAGGCGAGCCGGCCAGGCTCAGATTGTCCTTGAGAGCGATGGGCACGCCGGCGAGCGGCCCCGCCTCCTCCCCGGCGGCGATGCGGCGGTCGATCTCCGCCGCCCGCGCCCGCGCCGGCTCGGCGTAGACCTCCAGATAGGCCGCGATGAGCGGCTCGACCCGCGCCGTCCGCTCCAGGGCCGCCGCGGTCACCTCGGCGGCGGACAGGTCGCGCGACCGCACCCGGCGCGCGATCTCCTCGACGGAGAGCTCCCACAGCTCACTCATCGGCCGAGCCTTTGACTTCCGGGACGGCGAGGAATTCGCCCAGAGCGGTGGCCGGCGCGTTGGCCAGGAAGAGCTCGCGCGGCAGGCAGGGGCGCGTCACGTCTTCCGCTTCGAGCACCGGCGTCGAAGCGAGAGGCACCCCGGCGCCTTCCTCCCCCTCGTAACCGCGGAGCTGGTCGATGTAGTCGACGATCCGGCCGAGCTGATGGGTGAGGACGGTCTCCTGCTCAGGGGTGAAACGGAGCCGGGCCAGGGAGGCGATTTTTCTTACTTCTTCGGTAGTTAGTGCCATGGCCTTCAAGTGAAAGTTTATCACGCACGGAGATCGGGCGGACGAGGACGGTGCCCTTTTTCCGGCGCAAATCGATGCGCACCGCGCCTTCCGCCCCCGCCATCTCGCCCTGGTCGAGGGTGAGAACGTAGAAACCGGTCAAGGTGCGGACGAGGGAATCGGTGGCCAGGCCGGGAAGGACGTTGGTCTTGGCGTACGTGCCGCCGGTGGCCGCGGCGACGCTCTGGAGGCCGACTTCGAGAGAATGGAAGTCGGCGCTGGTGACGTCGAGGACGAAGACCGACGCGTGCGCCGCGGTGAGGGCGCGGACGGCCGGCGCGAAGTCGGGCGTCATCTGCACACCCCAGGAGGTATAGCGGCCGAGGCCCCAGCCGAGATAGACGATCGATTTCTCGCCGGGGAGAGCGGCGAGGGCGCGGGCGGTGACTTCAAGAGCCTTCTCCGGCGAGGCCGCCTGGCGCGCCGCCGCCGTGTCGAAGCCGGCGACGAGAGAGATCTCGCCGGCCGCGGCTTCCGGCTCGCCTTCGATGGACCACACCATGGCGCGATTGAGAGCCCCATAGACCGCCTCGCGGTCGAGTGTGAAGTCCTGCCACAGCTTCAGATGGGAGTCGTAGGAGACGACGGCCACCCGATCCTCCGGGTGCAGGCGGTCGAGGAGATCGCGGGTGTAGGGGCGCAGGCGGAGCTGGCCGCTGATCCGGGTCGGATTGAGGTCGGCCTGGACGAAAAATACGATGAGCTGGCCGGCAGGCCGCGGAGCTTCGATTGGCGCGAGCTCCATCGTTCCTTCGAGAGGAGACGGCTGCGGCCTCTCGGTCTCGGAGGAGAACCAGTCCACACCGGCGACCGGGATCTCCCGCCGGCCGACGCGGACGCGAAAGTCTTCCGGTCCGAGGCCGGTGACCGGGTTGCCCAGCGCATCGACGACGCGCACGGTCACGGTCGACAGGGCGACAGTGATCTCTTCAGTGAAGTCGGAATCGGAGGAGGCTGGTGGATCGGCCGGCGCGGCAGAGAGGTGCCGGGCGATCAAGAGAAGGGCCAGCAAGAAGAGACTCCGTGCCTGCTTCATCAGAGAAGCATAGCGCACGAAGGCTAGAATGGCCGGATGATCGAACGCTCTTTTCGCCTCCTGCTCCACCATCCGGCGGTGCGGGCCCTGGTCACGGCCTGCGACGAGAAGGGTGGTGTCGACTGCCATCTGGTCGGCGGGGTGCTGCGCGACCGCGCGCTCGGGCTGCCGGTGCATGACATCGACGCGGTGGTGCCGGCGCGCGGGCGGGAGATCGCCGAGCGGCTGGCGGTTACGCTGCCGGCCCGCCTGGTCCCCCTCGGCGGCAAGGAATTCGCCGCCTTCCGCCTGGTCGGCACGGATTTCGAGGTCGATCTCTGGGACCGCGCCGGCATGTCTTTCGAGGAGGATCTGGCGCGCCGCGACTTCACGGTCAACTCGTTCGCCCTGGATGCCCGCACCGGCACCGTGATCGATCCTTTCGACGGGCTCGGCGACCTGGGCCGCCGGATCTTGCGGGCGACGACACCGGCGAGCTTCACCGGCGATCCGTTGCGCGTGTTGCGGCTGCCGCGCCTGCTCATCCGCCTGCCCGGCTTCGCCGCCGATCCCGAGACCGTCGTGCTCGCCCGGAAGGCGGCGCCTCTCCTCCCCGGCATCTCGGCGGAGCGGGTGCGCGACGAGCTGACGTTTCTCCTCGAGCATCCCGACGCGCACCTCGGCGTCGCCCTGCTCATCGCCCTCGATCTCTACCCCGGCCTCTGGCTCGGCCGGCCGGGAGAGCCGGGCAGGAGCGGCACGGCGCTCGCCGAGATCGAAGCGCTGCCGGAGAGGATCCGCGACCTCCGCGAGATCGACACCGAGCTCGCCGAGACGGTGGACGCCCGCCTCGCCCGCCTCACCGTCCTCTTCGCGAATCTGCCTGTGGACGGCCCGGTCGCGCGACTGGAGCTCGACCGCTTCCGGGACGAAGGCTATCTCACCCGCCAGACCGGCACCGACGTCGCCCTGCTCCTCAGCCTGCCGGCGCCGCCCGGCGATGAGCCGGCGGCGCGCCGCTGGCTGCACCGCGCCGGCCGCCTCTGGCCCACCGCCGCCTGCGTCCACGGCGCGCGAAGCGCCGCCCTCCGCCGTCTCGCCGATCTCGCCCGACGAGAAGCGGAAACCCTCTTCGACCCGCCGCGCCTCCTCACGGGAGAAGACGTGCAGGAGCTCCTCGGCATCCGGCCCGGCCGCGAGGTCGGCCGCGCCCTCGATGCCGTGCGGAGCGCTCAGGTGGATGGAACGGTGCGGACGCGGGAGGAGGCGGTGACGCTGGTGCGAACAATGGCGGGCCTCTGACCGGCAATCAGGGCTTCGCCGGGCTCGCCGCGGGCTCGATCCCCGGCTGGAGGAGAACCGGCCGGCCCGCCTTCTCCTTCGCCTCGCGGACCATCTTCCGGACGTCGCCGAGGAGTTGCCTGGAGTCGTAGACGATGCCGTCCTTGATCGTATAGCGGACGCCGCCGACGCGCACGACCTTGTTGTCCGCAGTCAACCGGATGGCCCCGGTGCCGTAGAGAACCTTGAAATCGTCGAGCGGGTTCTCCGCCACGACGATCAGATCGGCGAGCTTGCCCGGCTCGATCGAGCCGATTTCCTTGTCGAGCCCCAGCGCCTGGGCGCCGTTGAGGGTCGCCGAGCGGATCACCTCCAGGGGATGGAAGCCGGCTTCCTGCAGCAGCTCCAGCTCGCGGATGTAGTCGAAGCCGTAGAGCTTGTAGATGTAGCCGCTGTCCGAGCCGGTCGTCACCCGCCCGCCGTGGTTCTTGAAATCGTTGACGAAGGCCATCCACAGGCGGTAGTTATCTTTCCAGTCCGCCTCGTCCTGCGTCGTCCAGTGATACCAGTACGAGCCGTGCGAAATGCGGCTGGGAGAGTAGTAGTCCCAGAGCGAGGGGAGGGTGTACTCGTCGTGCCACTCGGCGCGGCGCGCCCGCATCAGGTCGCGGCTCGCCTCGTAGATGGTGAACGTGGGATCGATCGTGAAGTCGAGCTTGACCATCTCGTCGATCACCTGGTTCCAGCGCTCCGAGCCCGGGCGCGCGGCCTGGCGCCAGAGGCGGCCGGCCTCGCCGAAGCGGTGCGACTCGTCGCCGTAGTTGTAGCCCGGCGGATAGTCCTGGATCGTGCGGTCGGTGAACAGCGCCTCCGGCAGGCCGTACCAGTGCTCCATGGTGGTCAGGCCCCAGCGCGCCGAGGTGAGGGCGTTGACCCGTGACACATAGAGCTGGGCGTGGTGGCAGGCGGAGCGGAGCCCCTTTTTCTTCGTCTCGTCGAGGGCGGCTTTCATGATCTCCGGCGGGTTGCCGAAGAGCTTGATACCGTCGGCTCCCTGGGCGGCCACCTCGTCCACCCACTTGCGCGCCGCCTCGGGCGTGGTCACCGGCTTCTCCCAGCCCAGGCCGAAGAACACATAGGCCTGGATGCGCGGCGCCGTGATCTCGTTGCGGGCGCTCTTGCCCTTCTCGTCCAGCACCCAGGCCAGGCCGTTGCCGCTGCCGGGATCGCGGACGGTGGTGATGCCGTTGCCCATCCAGAGCTTGAAGACATATTCGGCCGGCGTCCCCTGCTCCTTGCCGCCGATGTGGCCGTGCATGTCGATCAACCCGGGCAGCACGTACATCCCGTGGAGATCCATCTCCTTGTCCTTCGGACCGGCCTTCGGACGGCCTGCCGGGTCGATGGGCAGATCGGGTTTGCCGACGGAGACGATCTCGGCGATGCGGTTCTTCCGGATCACCAGGTCCACCGGACCGAGGGGCGGAGCGCCGGTGCCGTCGATCACCGTGACCCCGCGCAGGATGAGCTGCTCGTAAGGGCCGTCGCCCTCGGTGCGCGGCGGCGCCGGGGTGATCGAGGCATTATCACTCTGGGCGGCACTCTGGGCGGCACTCTGGGCGGCCAGGGAACCGGAGAGGCAGCAGCCGGCGAGCAGCGCGAAGATCCACCGGGACAAACGTGTCTTCTCCATCATCTCCATCAGCTCCATCAGCGGGCTCCTTGGATGGGATACGAAAGTCGGCGGCCATCCTGACAGATGCCGCCCGCAGCCGGCAAGTCAGATAGAATGCCGGCGCGACCCTTGCGCAGCATCGCCGTATGGCCCCCGAGGCCGTGATCCGCCATGAGCCAACATTCGGCCACAGCGTCATCCTTTACCGCCACCTGCCCCGGCTGTGGCCAGAAGCTGCGCTTTGCCCTCGCCGCGGACATGCCGGCGCGGCTGCGCATCCAATGCTCCCTGTGCAAAGCGTTTTTCGCCGTGCGGCGGCCGGGCGCTCCGGGGGAAGGCGCGAGCCAGCTCTCGATGAGCGGGGAGACGGCCCCGACGCTCGTCGGCATGCCCGTACAGCCGGCCACGCCACCGACGGCTCCCGTTCTTCCTCCGGCTCGCCGGGACAATGCGTCCTTCGCGCCCGGCGCCGTCATCGCCGGGCGCTACCGGGTGTCGAGGTTCATCGCCCGCGGCGGCATGGGCGAGGTCTACGAGGTGGAGGATCTCGAGCTGCGCGAGCGGGTGGCTCTCAAGACCGTGCGCCCCGAGGTGGCCGGCGATACGCTGACCGTGGAGCGCTTCCGACGAGAAATCCAGCTCGCGCGCAAAGTCACCCACCCGAACGTCTGCCGTATCTTCGACGTCGCCCACCACCGTCCGGAGGACGGCGGCGCCGGTGTCATCTTCCTGACCATGGAGCTGCTCGTCGGCGAGACCCTGGCCGACCGGCTCAAGCGCGCCGGTCCGCTGCAACCCGCCGAGGCGCTGCCCATCGCCCGCCAGGTCGCCGATGCCCTGCACGCCGCGCACGAGGTCGGGGTGGTGCACCGCGATCTGAAACCGGGCAATATCATGCTGGTGTCCGGGCGGCTGGTGTCAGGACGTCTGGTGTCAGGACAGGCGGGGCTGCGCGCCGTGGTCACCGACTTCGGCCTCGCGCGGCTGGAGAGCGGGAGCGAGGACCAGCAAGGCCTCGCGCTGACCGCCGCCGGGGTCGTCGGCACGCCCGCCTATCTCGCCCCCGAGCAGGTCGAGGGCAAGGAGCTCACGCCGGCGGTGGACGTCTACGCCTTCGGCATCGTCCTGTTCGAGATCCTGACCGGCACGGTCCCCTTCATCGGCGACAACGCCCTGTCGACCGCCGTCAAGCGGCTCCAGCACGCCCCTCCTTCGCCGCGCCTCCACGTCCCCGGTCTCGACCAGCGCTGGGAGACGGCGATCCTGCGCTGTCTGGCTCGCGACCCGGCGGCGCGCTTTTCCAGCGCTCCGGCGGCGGTGGACGCCATCTCCCAGGGCACCGCACCCGAGGCGGCGCGGCCTTCCGCGCCATCCGCCCCGGCGGAGGAGGCCGCCGTCCGCCATCCCGCCGCCGTTCCGGGCCCGCGCCCTCCGTGGTGGAAACGGCGCGGCGCGCAGGCGGCGCTGCTGGCGGCGCTCGTCCTCGCGTCCCTCAGTGTCGGGTGGTTCCGCTACAGCCAGTGGCGCGAGCGGCAGATGGAGCCCGAGCAGCGCCTCGCCCTTCTCACCGAACGGATCACTCCCCGGCGGGCGGTCGCCGTCCTCGGCTTCAAGAATCTCTCCGGCACCCCGGGCACCGAATGGCTGTCCGGCGGGCTCGCGGAGATGCTCTCCACCGAGCTCGGCTCCGGCGGCAAGCTGCGCCTGATCGCCGGCGAGAACGTGGCGCGCACCAAGCTGGAGCTCGGCCTCGCCGATACCGACAGTCTGGCGCGGGACAGCCTCGCCCGCCTGCGCACGCAGCTCGGCGCCGACGCGGTCGTGCTCGGCTCGTACACCACCATCGACGGCCCGGCGGGACGTCAGGTCCGCCTCGACGTCCGCCTGCAGGACGCGGTGCGGGGCGAGACCACCGCCACCATCGCCGAGACCGGCACCGAGGCGCAGCTCTTCGACCTCGTGTCCCGCGTGGGAAAGCGGCTGCGCCGGGAGCTCGGCGTGCGGGACGCCGGCGATTCCCGCGAGCCCGGCGAGGTGCGGGCCGCCCTCCCTTCGAGCCCCGCCGCCGCGCGGCTCTACTCCGAAGGGCTCAACAAGCTGCGCCTGTTCGATCCCGCCGGCGCCCGCGATCTCCTCGTCCAGGCCGTCGCGACCGATCCCGGCAACGCCCTCGCCCACGCCGGCCTCTCCGCCGCCTGGTCGGCCCTGGGCTACGACAGCAAGGCGAGCGACGAGGCCAAGGCGGCCTACGACCTCGCGGCCGATCTCCCGCAGGAAGAACGGCTGGTGATCCAGGGGCGTTATCTCGAAACCGTGCAGGACTGGAGCCGCGCGGCCGAGATCTACTGGAACCTCTGGTCCCTCTTCCCGGACAACCTGGACTACGGGCTCCGGCTGGCCGCCGCCCAGACCGCGGCTGGGAGAGTCGAGGACGCGCTGGCCACCGCGGCGGCTCTGCACAACCTGCCGCCGCCGTCGAACGCGGACACCCGCATCGACCTCGCCGAGGCCATGGCGGCCGGCGCGCGGGCCGATTTCAAGCGCCAGCAGGCCGCGGCCTCCCGCGCCGCCGCGAAGGCGCAGGCGCACGGCGCGCCGCTGATGGTGGCGCAGGCGCGGCTCCTCGAATGCCGCGCCCTGCGCAATCTCGGCCAGGCGCAACAGGCGCTGGATAGCTGCGAGGAGGGCCGCCGCCTCTACGCGGCGGCCGGCGACCGCGCCGGAGTGGCGGAGGCCCTCACCCATGCCGCCAACGTCCTCTTCGACCGCGGCGACCTGGCCGGCGCCTCTCCGCTCTATGAGGAGGCGCTCGCCACCTACCGCGAGATCGGCAACCGCGGCGGCGAGGCCGGCGCGCTCAACAACATCGCGGTCGTGCTCAAGAGCCAGGGCGATCTGGACCGCGCGCGCGGCCTCTACGAGCAGGTGCTCACCATCAGCCGGGAGGTGGGGAGCCGCAGCGGCGAGGCCTACGCCCTCAACAATCTGGGCGGCGTGCTGCTGCGCCGCGGCGACATCGGCCAGGCCGGCAAGCTCTTCGAGCAGGCCCTGGTGATCCGCCGCGCGCAGGGGGACAAGAGCGGCGAGGCCTACGCCCTGGACAACATCGGCGTCGTGCTGCGCCGGCAGGGGCGTCTCGCGGACGCCCGGCAGCGTCACCAAGAGTCGCTGCGCATCCGCCGCGAGATCGGACAGAAGATCGGCGAGGTCGCGTCTCTCAACAATCTGGGGACCGCCCTTCTCGAGCAGGGAGAGCTCGCCGCGGCGCGCAAGAGCTTCCAGGATTCCCTCGCCCTCTGCCGGCAGACGGGTGGCAAGAGCGCCTCCGCCTACGCGCTCTTCGGTCTCGGCGAGGTTGCCGCCCGGCAAGGCGACCTCGCCGAGGCGCGCAAGCGCCACGAGGAGGCCCTCGACCTCCGCCACGGCCTGGGCGAGAAGGCGACGGCGGCAGAGAGTGAAGCCGCCCTGGCCGCGGTGCTGCTGGATGCAGGGGATGCCGTCCGCGCCGAGAGGCTCGCCCGCAGCGCCGGTGACGAGCTCGGCCGCCAGGGCGCCACGGCGGGCCAGGCGGTGGCCTTGACCACGGCCGCTCTCGCCGCAGCAGCCCAAGGGAACACCCCGGCGGCCCGTGACGCCGTCGACCATGCCGTGGCGCTGGCCGGCAACGACCAGGACCTCCGCGCCCGCCTCACGGTGCAGCTCCGCGCCGCCCAGCTCCACCGGTCGGCGAATCCCGAGCAGGCTGCTCAATCGGTCCTCGCGCAGGCGGATCAGGCCGACCTGCTCGATCTCCAGCTCGAAGCGGGGCTCGCGCTCGCCCAGATCGAAACCGCGAGCGGGCGCGCCGCCGAAGGGCAGGCGCGCCTCACCGCGGTGCAGCAGGAGGCACAGGCGCTCGGTTATGGATCGATCGCACGCAAGGCCCCGCGGGGAAATACCGGAGCCGCGGCCAACCGTTGAACGCCGCTCAAGGCCTGGGAGCGTCGAGGAGCGCCAGGTCGGCGCCATTGTCCCGCGCCGCCTTCACGGCCTGCTCGAGCTCCTCCTGGTGCCGGGTCGCCTGCGCGGCGATGGCGAGGAGCACGTAGCTCTCGGTCCCTTCCAGAGTCTGCCGGCGGAGCAACCCCTTCCGCAGCCGCTTGAAGGCCCGGTCGAAATCTCCGTGCCGCAGATCGAGCCGCGATTCGGTGACCTGAAGCTCTTCCGTGAACCTGACAAACCCTCTCAGGACTTTGTTTGCCTGGTCAAACGCGTCCTGGGCGGCCTCGTCCTTACCTTGGTCCAGAGCGAGGCGTGCGAGCTGGAGTTGGACCATGGCATCCAGGAATCGCCCCTCTCGTTTCATCTCCTGCCGGTCGCTCGCCGCATCCGCTGCGGCTGGGCTCTCCACTTCGGCCTCCAGAGCGCGCCGGAAAAACGCTTCAGCCTCCGCCGGCCTGCCGGCCGCCGCCGCTTCCATCCCCTGCACCCGGCCGTGGAACCAGCCCGCGAAATATCCCTGGTAGAGGGGGTCGCCGGCTGTATCCATCAAGATCGCGCCGTCGACGTTCATCGCCTTACGCTCCGCGCTGCGTCGCCATTTCTCGAAGATCTCTTCCCCCCGCCGGAGCTGGGCAGGATCGAGCGCCGCCACGGGCGGCCGGCGCAGCAGCGCCTCCACAGCGGCATCCGACCCCAGCACGAGGACGATCTCGCTCACCTCTTCGTCGAGCCGTGGCTCGCCGATGAACAGCTCGAGCTGTCCCGCTTCGATGTCGTCGGGCGGATCGAGGGTGATCCTGCCCTTCCCCAGGAAGACCAGCTCTTCCGTCTTCCCTCCCACAGCGGCAGCCGGCAGGACCATCCCCTCGTCGAGACGGAGCCGGGCGAGGCCGCCGGCGTTCAAGCTGACGTTCTTCACAGAGACGGCTCGGCTCGGGTCGAGGCTGGACGCCTGGCTCCAGTTTCCGGCGCACAGCAACAGCCCGAGGGAGATGGCATGGATCAAGTGGCAAGGGCGGCGTAGAGACTTCATCGTGAGATCCCCCTCTTTCCCAGATGTCAGACCGAGCCATTCCGTTTCTGCCGCCCCGGAGCGACCACGGCGATACCCAGCGCCGCCAGCAGCGCCAGCGTCGCGCCGAAGCCGAACGCGGTGGCGGGTCCCGCCTTGTCCCAGAGGAGGCCGAAGATCAGCGAGGCGGGCAGGGCGCCGAGGCCGAGAGCGAGGTTGTACCAGCCGAACGCGGCGCCGCGCCGCTCGGCGGGGACCAGGTCGGCGACGAGCGCCTTCTCCACCCCCTCGGTCAGGCCGAAATAGACGCCGTAGACGGCGAACAGAGCCCAGACCTGCCAAGCCGCCCGCGCCTGGCCGAGGGCGAGATAGACCGCGGCGTAGAGCAGCCAGCCGGCGACGAGAAGCGGCTTGCGGCCGATGCGGTCGGAGAGGACGCCTCCGGGCGTGCTGGCGGCCGACTTCACGACGTGCAGCATGGCCCAGAGGATCGGCACGAGAGCGGAAGGCACACCGAGGTCAACGGCCCGCAGGAGCAGAAAGGCGTCCGTCGAGTTGCCGAGGGTGAAGACGAACAGGACGGCGAGGAAAGCCCAGAAGCGGCGGCCGAGCCGGGCTTTGAGATCGACACCGGCGGGCTTGGCGGCCGGAGCCGTCCGCGCCGTCTCGCGGACCCCGAACAAGAGGGCGGCGACCGCCAGCGCTCCCGGCACGGCCGTCCACAGAAAGACGTGGCGGAGGTCGACGGTGCTCCAGCGCAGCAAGGCGAAGGCGATGAGGGGGCCCACGACGGCGCCGGCGTGATCGGCGGAGCGATGGAATCCGAAGGCGCGTCCGCGGATCGATGGATCGACGGAATCGGCGATCAGGGCATCTCGCGGCGAGGTGCGGATTCCTTTTCCGATGCGATCCGCGATGCGGATGCCGAACACCTGTGCGGCGGACTGAGCGAGGCCGATCAAGGGACGGATCGCGGAGGCGAGACCGTAACCCGCCAGGACCAGCGGCTTGCGCTTCCGGACGCGGTCCGAGAGCCAGCCGCTCGCCAGCTTGAGAAGGGCCGCCGTAGACTCCGCCGCTCCCTCGATCACGCCAATGGACATGGCGCTCGCCCCCAACACGGTGGTCAGGAAGACCGGCAGGAGCGGATAGGTCATCTCGCTCGCAACGTCCGTCAGGAAGCTGACCGCGGCGAGCACGAGGACGTTGCGTCCGAGACGCAGACGGAAACCGGGTTTTTCCATGCGCTGACCCAAAACAAAACGGCCGGCGCGCGAGGCGCCGGCCGTGACTCTGCGAAGCGTGGAACCGCTCCGGCCTAGACGGCCTTGCGCGGGGTGCGGGCTTTCTGACTGCCCTCTTTCTGCTTATGCTGCTTGGGAGCGACCGTCTTCTCCTCCTTGCGGGGAGCCTTGGCCTCCTTCTTGGGCTTGGGCTCTTTCTTTGGAGCCTTGGCCGAGTCCTTCGGCGCGGCCTCGGCCGGAGCGACGGATTCCCGTTCGACCAGCTCGAGGACGGCCATCTCGGCGCCGTCACCCTGGCGGGGTCCGAGCTTGACGATGCGCAGATAGCCGCCCGGACGCTCGGTGAAGCGCGGCGCGATGTCGTCGAATACCTTTTTGACGAGATCTCGCTTGAGCACCCAGCGCAGCACCCAGCGCCGGTCGTGGACCGTGCCGTGCTTGCCACGGGTGATCACCCGCTCGGCGATCGGGCGCAGCTCCTTGGCCTTGGGGAGCGTGGTGATGATGCGCTCCTTGTCGACCAGCGACTGGAGCTGGTTGCGGAACAGGGCTTCCCGATGGGAAGACGTCCGCCCCAGCTTCCTACCTCTCATTGCGTGACGCATGATCCTCTCCTTAGGCCGAAGCCCCGGCTCCGGGCCGCTCTGGCACGTCCATGCCGAGGGAGAGGCCCAACTTGTCCAGAACCTCCTGCACCTCCTCGAGAGACTTCTTGCCGAAGTTTTTCGTCTCCAGCATGTCCTTCTCGGTCCGGCGCACCAGGTCGCGGAGCGTATGGATATTGGCGTTCTTGAGCGAGTTGGCCGAGCGGACCGACAGGTCGAGCTCGTCGATGTTCTTGGCGAGGAGAGCGTCCAGCCCGGCCAGCTCTTCCCGGCCCAGCTCACCGCCGTCGTGCCGCAGGCTCTCCTCGGTCTGGATGAAGATGCCGAGATGGTCCTTGAGCAGCATGGCCGCCAGCGAGACCGCCTCTTCCGGGCTCACCGTGCCGTTGGTCCACACTTCGAGGATCAACCGCTCGTAGTCCGTGGTCTGGCCGAGGCGGGCCGCTTCGACGCGGTAGTTGACGCGGCGCACCGGGCTGTGGGCCGAATCGACCGGAATCCAGCCGATGCCCATGGACTCGTCGAAGTTGCGGTCGGCCGAAACGTAGCCGCGGCCACGCTTGACCTGCGCCTGGAGCTTGAGCCGCCCTTCCTCGTTCGGCGTGGCGATATGGACCGTCGGATCGTAGATCTCGATCTGCGGGTCCTCGGTCATCTGCCCCGCCGTCACCTTGCCCGGGCCGGGGACGTCAATGGACAACACCTTGGGCTCCTCGGTGTGGAGCTTGATCGGAACCTGCTTCAGGTTGAGGATGATGTCCGTCACGTCCTCCACCACGCCGGGGACCGAGGAGAACTCGTGCAGCACTCCCTCGATGTGGATGGCGGTGATGGCCGCCCCCTCGATCGACGAGAGCAGGCAACGCCGGAGAGCGTTGCCGATCGTGGTGGCGAAACCCCGCTCGAACGGCTGCGCCGTGAAGCGGCCGTACGTCGGGGACAATGATTCTCTATCGATCTCGATGCGCTTGGGGCGCTGAAATCCCTTCCAAAGCATAGCGACTCCTTCCTGGGTCTCGCGCCGATCAGCGGCTGTAGAGCTCGACGATCAACTGCTCCTGGATCGGCAGCTTGATGTCCTCGCGAGCCGGCAGGCGCAGCACCTTGCCGGTCACGTTCTCGGCGTCCAGCTCCAACCACTCCGGGACGCCACGGCCCCGGGCGGTCTCGACACTGGACCGCACGAATGGGTTCTTCCGGCTGGCTTCCTTGACCGCCACTGTCTGCCCCGCCTTGACCTGATAGGAGGGGATCGTGATCTTGCGTCCGTCGACCGTCACATGGCCATGGCGGACGAACTGCCGCGCCTGCGCACGGGACGAAGCGAAGCCGAGGCTGTAGGCGACGTTGTCGAGGCGCCGCTCGAGCTGCACCAGCAGGTTCTCGCCGGTGATCCCCTTGCGCCGGTCGGCTTCCTGGAAATAGGTGCGGAACTGCGCTTCGAGCACGCCGTAGATGCGCTTCACCTTCTGCTTCTCACGGAGCTGCAGGCCATAGCCCAAGGTGCGGCGGCCGCGGCGCGTGCCGTGCTGGCCGGGGGGGAAGTTGCGGCGCTCGACCGCACACTTCTCCTTGAAGCATCGATCGCCCTTCAAGAACAGCTTCATCTTCTCCCGGCGGCACAGCCGGCAGACGGGTCCTGTATATCTGGCCACTTGTCCTCTCCTTGACTGGACGTCCTCTCCCCGAGGCTACGGGGACTTCAACTCGGGAAGACGCCTGACGAGCCGTCCCGGTACACCCGGGACGAGGCTCGGCGGTCTCATTGATCTGATCCTCAGACGTTGTCCTCAGACGCGGCGCCGCTTGCGCGGCCGGCAGCCGTTGTGCGGGATGGGGGTCACGTCCTTGATCGACTTGACCTCGATGCCGGCGGCCTGCAGGGCACGTACGGCCGACTCGCGGCCGGCTCCCGGACCCTTCACCAGCACGTCCACCGAACGCATGCCGGCGTCTTTCGCGCTGTTGCCAGCGTTCTGCGCCGCCACCTGGGCCGCGAAGGGAGTGCCCTTGCGCGAGCCCTTGAAGCCGATCCGGCCCGCGGACGACCAAGAGAGCAGGTTGCCCTCCGGGTCCGAGATCGACACGATGGTGTTGTTGAAGGTCGCCTGGATGTGCACCACGCCGTGCGGCACGTTGCGCTTCTCCTTCTTCTTGGCGCCTTTGCGCTCCTTCTTCTCCGCTTTCGCCATCTGCTAGCTCCCCTGACGCCTACTTCTTGGTCGCCTTCTTCTTGCCCGCGACGGCGCCGCGGCGCGGCCCCTTGCGCGTGCGCGAGTTGGTCTGCGTCCGCTGGCCGCGGACGGGCAGCCCCTTGCGGTGACGGACGCCGCGGTAGCACCCGATTTCCATCAGGCGCTTGATGTTCTGGCTGACCTCC
>Ga0307506_10000111_pt1 | contig 32268 bp, 24 predicted proteins | sample 25_S_MG_FD_202175 | JGI IMG/M metagenome (GOLD analysis project Ga0307506, IMG submission 202175) | Soil microbial communities from Populus trichocarpa stands in riparian zone in the Pacific Northwest, United States - 25_S | ecosystem: Environmental > Terrestrial > Soil > Riparian zone > Trees... | reverse complement strand
CTGTGACCGAGATCTGCGAAGGATAGGGACCTCAAGCCATGAACCCAGACAAGAAGCTCTCGTGCTGCGATCCGCTCACCGGTCTGCCCGGCCGCGCGCAGGCCCTGGCGCACATCGCCGAGCTGCGCGAGCGGCGGGCCGACTTCGCCGTCCTGCATTTCGACCTCGATCAGTTCGGCCGGCTCAACGAGAGCCTGGGGCGAGCGCTTGCCGATCAAGTGCTCGCCGGCTTCGCCGCCCGCTTGCAGAGCTGCTTTCGCTCCGCGGACCTGATCTCGCGGGTCGGCTCCGACGAGCTCGTCGCCGTGGTCGCGGGGATCCGCGAGCCGGAGGCGGCGGGCTGGATCGCCGAGCACGCGCAGGAGGTCCTGTCGCAACTGCTCGTGGCCGGCGCGCAGGAGGTCTTCGTCACCGCCAGCCTCGGCGTCGCCTTGAGCAGCGCTGCCGGCGGTCCCGAGGAGCTCGCGCAGCGCGCCGCGACCGCCCTGGCGAGCGCCCGCCAGGGCGGCCGGGCCGGGTGCGTGCTCTACGAGGAGGCGATGCGGCAGCGGGCCGCGGCCCAACTGAAGCTGGAGACCGACCTCCGCCTCGCCCTCGACCGCGGGGAGCTGAGCGTCCACTACCAGCCGATCGTCAACCTCCGGTCGGGACAGATCAGCGGTTTCGAGGCTCTGGCCCGCTGGCATCACCCGGTGCGCGGGCCGGTGCCGCCCGCCGACTTCATTCCGGTCGCCGAGCAGACGGGCCTCATCGTGCCCCTCGGCGCCTGGGTGCTGCGGTCGGCGGCCTGCCAGCTCGCCGCCTGGCGCAACGGGTTTCCTGACCTCGTCGAGCCGCTGTGGATGAGCGTCAACGTCTCCGAAAGGCAGCTCGACGAGCCCATGGTCCACGCCGTCGAGCGGACGCTCGGAGAGACGGGGCTGCCGGCCCACTGCCTCCGTCTGGAGCTCACGGAGTCGACGTTGATGCGCAACAGCCAGGTGTCGCGAACGCTCGCCCGGTTGAAAGACCTCGGCATCCGCCTCAGCGTCGACGACTTCGGCACCGGCTATTCCTCTCTGAGCAAGCTCGACAGCCTGCCGATCGAGAGCATCAAGGTCGACCGGTCGTTCATCAGCCGGCTCGAGCCGGGCGGCGTCCGTCCGGAGATCACGGCGGCGATCGTGTCGCTCGGGTGCCTCCTGGGCGTCGAAGTCATCGCCGAAGGGATCGAGACCGCCGTCCAGTTGCAGAGAGCCCGGCAGCTCGGCTGCCACTTCGGCCAGGGCTTCTTCTTCTCGCGCCCCGTCCCTCCCCGTGTGGCCGAGGCGCTGCTCGCCGGCGCGAACCGATTTGAACCGTGGAGAGAGGAAATGCCATGAAGCGAAGAGTCCTCATCGTCGACGACAGCCTGACCGTCCTCGTCCACTACGCGGCGATCCTGGAGGACGCGGGCTTCGAGGTGGAGACCTGCGACAACGTCTGGATCGCGTCGGTGGTCGCGCAGTTCCGCCCCGACGTGCTCGTGATGGACGTCAACCTCGGCGCCATCGCCAAGGGCGACATCGCCGTCAAAGCCCTCGCCAACCAGCCGTTCATGCGGGGGGTGAAGGTGCTCCTTCACTCCTCGCTGAAGCCCCTGGAGCTCGAGTGGATCGCCGCGGAGTGCGGCGCGCACGGCTTCGTCGGCAAGAGCGAGGACGGCGAGGCGCTGCTGCGGGTGATCGCCGAGGTGATCGCGCTGGACGAAACCCGGAACGGATGCCTCGCGGCCGGGTTCTGACCGAGAAACGCTACGCAACACCACACCACCCACCAGAAGGAGAAGGCATGAGTCATGTGTCCACCGCAGCCTTGCGCTGCGAGATCGAGCAGATGCAGCACCAGATCTACGAGCTGCAGCTCCGCGTGCGGCGGGCGGCGGGCTCCGGCCTCGAAGCGCTGCCCGCCGGCGAGCTCCTGCTGCTCGAATGCCGGGTGGAGGAGCAGCGGATCGCCCTGCTGCTCGATCACGTCGAGGAGGCCGTTCCAGCCGCCGCGCTGGCGCCGCTTCCCGAGTCTCCTCCCTGGGTGCTCGGGATGCTCAACCTGCGGGGTACGACGATCCCGGTGCTCGACGTCGCCGCCCGCTTGCTGCGCCGTGGGCGGCAGCTCGAGCTGAGCGATCTGATCGTCGTGTGCTCGCTGCACGGGCGCCGGATCGGGCTGGCCGTCCAGGAGATCCACCACGTCCTGCGGGTCGTCGCCGGCTCGATCTCCGAGCCGGCCCCCGACCTGCCGCACGCTCCCTACCTGCTGGGGGTCTGCTCGACCGGCACCGCTCTCCTCACCCTGATCAGCATCGAACGGCTGGTCGCCCTGTCCGACATCCCGGAGCTCGGCGCATGACGAAAAAGACGGATTCCGCTGACTCCGCTGATTCCGATGCCGCTCGCGAGCGGAAGCGGGAGCGTGTCCTCCGCGCGCGCGCCGAACGCCTGGCGCGCGTGGAGCGCCGCGGCGAGGCCGGAGAGGTGGTGGCCCAGGTCGCGGTGATCACGGTCGGCGGCGAGCGCTTCGGCGTTCCCGCCGAGCGCATCCGCGAGCTGGTCGACGTGCCGGCGATCGCCGGCCTGCCGGACCTGCCGGGCTGGCTGCCCGGCATCGCCCAGATCCGCGGCGAGCTGGTCAGCGTCGTGGACCTCGCCCGGCTGTTCGGCATTGTGGCGGACAAAGCGACGGATGAAGCGCCCGGCTGCCTGGTCGTCGTCGAGTGCGCCGCCGGCCCCTTGGGGCTGCTCGCCGGCGCCAACCTCGGCTTCCGGGTCGTCCGCTCGACGGAGATCGCCGAAGGCTTCAGCCAGTCGACGTCGCGCGACGACCGTCCGGTCCGCTTCGTCACCCGGGACCTCTGTGCGGTCCTCGATCTCGACCGCCTCGCCGCCGACGAGCGGCTCGTCGTTCACCAGGGCTAGCGATCCGTGAAGGAGCACCGCATGACGCAGAGACGAGAGAAGCTGCTGGCGATCTTCCGCGACGAGCTGACGGAAAACCTGGACCAGATGGCGCAACGGCTCGAGCAGCTCCGCGCGGGCGGCGGGGCCGAGGCCGATTCCAGGGGGGAGACCGTCGACGCCGCGTTCCGCATCGCGCACAACGTCAAGGGGGCGTCGCGCATCGTCGGCATGCTCCCGATCAGCGAGCTCGCCCATGCCATGGAGGAGGTCCTGAGCCCGCTGCGCGCGATTGAAGCCAATGGCGCCGATGGAGCCAATGGCGAGGCCCTGTCCCCGCCGGACCTCGACCGCCTGTTCGAGGCGGTGACCTTGATGGGCCGTCTGGGCGCGGGGGAGGACCTCGCTGCCGCGGCGGCAGAGCTGACGGCGGCGCTCACGAAGAGCACGCCGCCGCCGGCTCCGGAGAGCGCCGCCGTCAGCTCTCCCGACGTGGCAGCGGCCCCCGAGGGCAGCGTGCGGGTGGAGATCGGCCGCCTCGACCGGCTCATGGCGGCGACCGGGGAGCTGCTCGCCACCCAGGCCCGCCAGGCCGCCCGGCTTAAGGTCCTCACCCGCCTTGCCGGCGATCTCCGGGTGGCCGGCAAGCAGCTTCCGCCCGCGCAACGCCCGCGGTTCGTCCAGCTCAGCCGCGCGCTCGATTCCTTCCTGCGCGAGGAGGGCCAGGAGCGCCGCCGCTTCGGCTACCTCACCGAGGAGATCGGCACCGCGATGAAGCGCGTGCGCATGCTGCCGTTGAGCGGCCTGGCGGCACAGTGGCGCAGCATCATCCGGGACGCGGCGGATCGGCTCGGCAAGGAGGTACACCTCACCGTCGAGGTCGGGAACATCGAGCTCGACAAGCACATCCTCGACGGGCTCCGCGATCCGCTCATGCACATCCTGCGCAACGCGGTCGCTCACGGCATCGAAGAGCCGGCCAGCCGGCACGCCGCCGGCAAGCCCGGGGCCGGCACGATCGTGGTGCGGGCGGCGATGCGCGGCAGCATGGTGCAGGTCGAGGTCGGCGACGACGGGCAGGGTCTCGACCCGGCCGCCATCGCGGTGGCCGCCGGGCGCCGCCGGGTCGCGACCGCCGAGCAACTGGCGCGGATGGACGAGGCGGAGGTCTGTGACCTGTTGTTCGCCCCCGGCTTCTCGACCGCAGAGGCGGTGACCGAGATCAGCGGCCGCGGCGTCGGCCTCGACGTGGCCCGCCGGCGGCTGCGGGAGCTCGGGGGCCACGTCGCCATCCGGGCGCGCGGCGCTCTCGGCGGGGCCACAGTCGAGCTGACTCTCCCGGTCAGCCTGGTGTCGACGCGGGAAGGGGGGTAATGGGAGAGGGGAACGGGGAAGGCTTGGTCTTCGTGACTCGGCTCCTCCGCCCAGCGGGGCCGGGGCTTTCGCCTCCGGATCTCCGCACGGTCGTCGAGGTCGCCCGCAGCAGGCGTCAACGGGGCGAAAGAAATGCTTGACCAGAGGTTGTGCCAAGTATAATCTCCGAGCATGACGAACGTACCGCGGCCCCGGATACAAGGCTAGCCCCTATGGCGTCCATCAGGCATTTGGAATCCAACCAACCGTGCCTGAAGGGCATCGGTGATGCTTCTCGATAAAGCTCATCGGTGGCTCGGCTGGCCTCAACCCCAACAGATCTTCAACCCCCCGGGAGAGGGTGCTCGTGTCTACGCCGACTTTGCCAGGCGGAAGATCGAAGAGGCGCTCAAGAGAGGCTTTCCGGACTTGACCGTCGAGACAGGCGTCCTCGCAGGGGCTCCTCTTTCGGCCGAAACATCGGCTCCCCTGGCGATTGTTTGTCAATTTCAAAAAGGCGCCAGCGACGAAGCCTTGGCCGAGGCTCACCGCCTTGCCTGGAATTTCTCGCGGACTTCACTTCTGGTTACCCTGGAGCCGCATCGCCTGATCGCATGGTCCTGCCATTGCGATCCCCGGCAGCCGGAAAGCCTGAAACGCGTCTGCGACCTTCCGACTCCTGAAGAGTTCAAGTCTTCGGGCACGCCTGAGCAGCAGAGCGTAAGAAACCTGCTCCACTGGAGCAGCCTGATCACGGATAACCTCCGTCGTCAGCGCCCCGAACACTTCCCTGTCGATGGGCGCGCGGACTCCCTGCTCCTGAAAAACCTGCTCGATGTCAGGCGCCGGTTGCTGAAGATGAACTTGAGCAAACCATTCTGTCATGATTTGCTCGCGCGCATCATCTTCACGCAGTATCTTTTCCATCGCCGGGACAGCGATGGAAACGCATTCTTCAGTCCCTCCCTCCTGGGACGCCGCTGCGGCGGAGCGCTACGCGAATTTCACCGTGATCTCGGCTCGATTCTCCGAGATCACGGTGAGACATATTCGTTGTTCCGTTGGCTCGATGAGCGTTTCAACGGTGACCTGTTCCCCGGATCTGAAGGCGCGACCGATGCAGAGCGAGAAGTGGCTTGGCAAGCTGAACGTAACGCCGTCAAGCCATCTCATCTGGCCCTCCTCGCAGACCTGGTTTCCGGCACGATCGACACCCGCGACCAACAACTTCTCCTTTGGCCTCACTACTCGTTCGATACGATACCGTTGGAGTTCATCAGCAGCGTCTACGAAGAGTTTCTAAATGAGGACCGCTACGAGAACAAAGCGTTCTACACTCCATCGCATCTTGTCGACCACGTCCTGGACGCCGTCCTTCCCTGGAATGGCCATGAATGGAATCTCCGCATTCTCGATCCTGCGTGCGGATCAGGAATTTTCCTGGTAAAAGCCTTCCAGAGGATCGTCCACCGCTGGCGGCGCTGCCACGGCCGTGAGCCGCTCGTTAGTGATCTCAAGCCCATCCTGGCTGAAAATATTATCGGCGTAGACATCAATCCGGAGGCCGTACGCGTGGCCTCCTTCAGTCTCTATCTGGCAATGGCTGACGCCATAGAACCCAAGCACTACGTGACGCGCGAAAAAGTTTTTCCGCGCCTTCGGGGGACTCGCCTCATCGCAAACGACTTTTTTGATGAAACAACAACGGGATTCCGGACGCAGGAAGATGGCAAGAGGTTCGACCTGGTTCTCGGCAATGCGCCGTGGGGGGACGGCTCGATCAGGGAGACTTCAGATCCCGCCCCCAAACCGGGGGGGCGCCGCAAGCGAAAAGACTCGACCAAGGCTCAGACGTGGGCTAAGCAGCAAGGTTGGCCTGTCGTGAACAATGATATCGGCCCCTTGTTTCTGGCAAAGGCTTTGCAACTCGTCAAGGACGAAGGGCGGGTCGCCCTGGTGCAGCCCGCAGGTCCATGGCTCTATCACCATGCCCCGCCGGCAATGAAGCTGAGGCAACATCTATTTGAGAATTTCCTGGTGGAGGAAGTAACGAACCTTGTCGCCATTCGTCGTGAGATCTTCAGCGACGTGATCGGCCCGGCCTGCATTCTCGTTGCAGGCGGAGGAATACCGTCACCCGACCGACGAATTACCTACTTGGCGCCCAAGCCGCTCAAGAGCAATGGCTCTTCAATGGAATTTTCGATCGAGCCTCAGGATATATCTCAACTTTCGCATCGAGAAGCCGCACGCGACCCCCTGGTTTGGCCCGTCCTGGCCCTGGGAGGGCGCCGCGACCTCAACCTCGTTCGCAAGCTCGCGGAAGAGCCGACTCTCGAGAAGCTGAAGGCGAGCGGAAAGGTTCTGACCCGCGCAGGTGTCATCCCGGGAAACCAGAAGAAGGAATTGCCCACGCTCCGCGAGAGGCGCTATTTCGAGCTACCACAGTTTCCCGATGACGTGTTTCTCGAGCTCGAGGCCCAGCAGGTCCCAATCTGGAACGAGCCGAAGACCAGCAGCAACGACTCGACGAATTTCGAGGCGTTCAAAAATCCGCAACTTTTGATCAAGCAGGCGTTTTCAGCCCGTGCCGGGCGCTTGCGCGCAGCCCTCGTGCGGTCCGATGACCCGACATGGGGCGTCATCTGCAAAAAGACCTACTTATCTGTGCGAGACTTATCGGACGGAGGACACCTGATTGAGGCCGCCTGCGCTGCCTATAACAGCTCGCTCGCTGTCTATTTCCTGATGCTCACCAGCCGCATGGGACACTTCATTACGGAGGTTCCAACACAAGACTTGCTCAGAGTTCCCTTGCCGAGGAATCCTGTCAATCTTTCCACGTTGATGTCGTTTGAGGACATCGACAATGCGCTACGCAGACAGTTTGCTCTCTCGCAGGCGGAATGGATGCTCGTCGAAGATATGGTGAAGGTCACGTTGCCTGACAGCCTTCGGCAAGCTCCAGGCCCTGGCCGCCAGCCAACGGTTCGGCGAACTGCCGGAGGTGCCGACGAGCCAGAGTTGACGGCGTATGTTGAGACCCTCTGCCGCGTGCTGAGAAGCACATTTGGTGACGACAAGCAGGTGGCGGCCACGATTTTTCAAGAGCCGGCTGCAGCCGGTCTTCCCGTGCGCATGCTGACTCTGCACTTCGACTGGCCGAATCGAGAACCTGTTTCCATTCAGCCGATCGAAGCAGATGGGCTGCTGGACAAGCTGACAGATGTCCATCTCAACATCTTGGAGCGGAGCTCTGCGGACGGCGGCGGATTTCGGAGAGTTGTTTTCTTATTTCATTCAATTAAACTTGACCGGGGCTCGGTGAGAAGCTTGACGATCATCAAACCGGATGAACGCCGCTACTGGACTCGTTCGATCGCAATACGTGATGCCGATGAGCTTTCCGTCACGATCCTGAGGGCCGCCGGCTGGGCAGAGTAAGGGCTTGGTGATGCGACGAACTTTGAGCGCTCTCGCCTTTCCTGGCGATCATTCCAATCCAGACCTGCCGGTGGAGTGGGCGCGTGGTGTAGCGACCCAGATTCTCGGCTGGATGTGGACTTCTTTTGATCGCCTCAGAACCGGCCACTTGACCCGTATCGACCTTGGCCAACCGATCGAGCAATTGGAGCGTGGCCTGACACTGATGCATTTCATCGATCTTCAATGCGTGGTCGGTGAGGAAACGGGTGGTTTTTCCTCGTTGATACCAGTCCATGAGTGCCCTGAGCTCGAGAGCCTCTCATCCCCGGGAGCAAAGCCTCCTGCCTACGACTTCGGTTTCGTCCACGTGGACCATCGGCGCTGGATCTGGCCGATCGAGGCGAAAGTCCTGCAGGTCCCAGGGACCGTGAGCGAATACCTGAGTGACGTCCGCGACAAGTTTGAGGCCGGTGTTGCGGCACCTTTGACGGGTGAAGGGGGCATGGTCGCCTATCTGCTTTCCGGAGAGGCGGAAGCGGTCTTTGCCCATCTCCAAAGAAAACTCTCAATGCCGCTCGAGATGATAAGCGAGTATGCAGACCGCCCACACCGAATGTCGTTTCATTCGCGAAGCCAGGTTCCGGCACTTCGCCTTCACCACATGGTCATGATTTGCTACTGAAGAGAGAGCCTCCTCAGACAGAGCTTCGTCTGTTCATCCACGGCGGCGGCGTCCAGGGTCGATCGCTGATGCTCTCGCCAGGGGCGACGACTTGTCTCCGTAGAGTGGGGGTAGGGGGCGTGCCGCGGCACGCTTCAGGGTGGTCGGCCGGACCGGATGCGCAACCGGTGCCGACCGTCTCTTGAACGCGCTACCCCTGGGCAGCGGCCCGGTGTTCTCGGCGCCGAGTAGTATGCTGGTTTGGCGCCTTCCGCGCCGCCAGCCACGACATCGAGACGCGGATCGGCGAGGTCGGCCGCGACGACTTGATGGTCCACCTGCTCACGCTTCGCCGGCATGAAAAGGACTATCTGCTGCGCAAGGACCTCTCCTACGCCGACGAGCTCCGCCGCGAGGCCGAAGCCACTGCGAAGGCTGTCGAGCGCGCCAGCCTGGGCGCGAACGGCGGCGCGGTGCTCAAGAGCCTCGACACCTACCGCCAGGGCTTCGAGGCGATGCTCAAGCTCAACCAGGAAGCCGACGCCGCGACCGCGACGTTGCGGGACGCCGCCGCCAAGGTCGATCCGCTGTCCGACGAGATCTCCAAGCTGGCCGCCGGCTATCAGGAGCAGGCCACGGCCGAAGTGAACCGGGTGCGCGGCTCGGTGATGGCCTGGATCGTCGGCGTGCTCGCCGTCGTCATCGCCGCCAGCCTCGGCTTCGCGTTCCTCTTCGCCGGCCAGATCTCCCGCTCGATGGGCGTCCTGGTGGGCTCGGCGCAGCGCATCGCCGGGGGCGACCTGCGCAACGACGACACCCTCGACGCCCTGATCACCGGCCGCGACGAGATGAGCGAGCTGGGCCGCGCTTTCGTCGCCATGAAGAAGGGCTTGACCGACATCGTCGGCCAGCTCCAGCAAGGCACCAAAAACCTTTCCTCGAACGCTTCCGAGATCTCCTCGACGTCGCGCCAGACCGCGGCGACGACGAAGCGGCAGGCGGCGACGGTGACCGAGGTCACCGGCACCACCGAGGAGATCCATCAGACCAGCAAGTCGGCCGCCGCCGCCGCCGAGTCGGTGGTGCGCGCCTCCGAAGACGCCGCCGACAGCGGCAAGCACGGCCTGACCGCCGTCGACGAGGGCGTGGCCACGGTCAGCGTCATCGCCGAGCGTGTGGAGGAGATCGCCGGCAAGATCCTGCAGTTGAGCGAGCGGATCGGCCAGATCGGCGAGATCGTCGAGACGGTCAACGACCTCGCCGAGCAGTCGAACCTGCTCGCGGTCAACGCCAGCATCGAGGCTGCCAAGGCCGGCGAGGAGGGGCGCGGCTTCTCCGTCGTCGCCTCCGAGGTGCGCCAGCTCGCGGAATTGAGCAAGCAGGCCACCCAGCAGATCCGCGGCATCCTGGGCGAGATCGAGAAGGCGACGCAGAGCGCGGTCATGGCGACCGAAGAGGGAGCCAAGCGGGCGGCGGACGGGCGCCAGGCGCTGAGCAAGATCCGCCAGGTGATCGCCGAGCTGGCCGCGGTCCTCGAGGAGAACTCCGACAAGGCGCGGCAGATCGCCGGCGCTTCGGCGCAGCAGGCCTCCGGCATCGCCCAGATCACCGAAGCCATGGCCGCCGTGGCCCAAAGCCAGCAGGAGAATGCCGCCGGCGCCCAGAACCTGGAGCAGTCCGCCACCGGGCTCGCCTCGCTGGCTGTACAGCTCCAGGCGATCGCCAACAGCTATGTGATGTAGCCCGCGGGGGACCGGCGAGCACAAGCGCCCTTGGCCCCATAGGCGCTAACTTAAAGTAGGGGAGGGGCTTGCCCAGGCAAGCCCCAATACCGTTCGTTTAGGACCAGTGGCCGGCGCCGACAGCCTGGCGATGCATCGCCGGGTGGTCTCAGCGCGAGGTGCCTTCCAGCTTCGCGCGCAGGCGGGCCAATTCGGCCTCGGCGACCTCAGCTCTCTCCCGCTCGGCTTCGGCTCTCTCCCGCTCGGCCTCGGCTCTCGCGTCCGCTGCTTCGGCTTTCTTCCGCTCGGCTTCAGCTCTCGCGTCCGCCGCCTCGGCTTTCTCCCGCTCGGCTTCAGCTCTCGCGTCCGCCGCCTCGGTTTCCGTCGGCACCAAGCGACCGTCCGCCTCGAAGAGACGGACCCAGGTGGTCTCCACCCCGGTGCGGAGCCCCTGCCACAGCCCCAACCTCAGGCCGAGCTTCTCGCTCCAAAACCGGTTCCCGGCGTCAGGGAACAGACGCTGATAGCGGTCGCCCACCAAGCGGAAGCCTTCAAGCTCCCCGGTCGCCGGCTCGTAGAGGAAATACTCGTGGGTCCGGAAGATCCCGGCATAGAGATCCTTCTTGGCCACGCGGTCGTTGTTTTTGGTGGACGGAGAGAGCAACTCGACGATCACGTCCGGCAGCCGGCCCTGTTCCCTCCAGGAGATCCAGGACTTGCGGTCATGGTCCTTGACGCCTTCGACGAAGAAGAAGTCCGGACCTCGCTGATAGGAGCGACCTTGGGCCACGGCCTGGGCCACGGCCCGGGCCTGCTCGACCGAGTGGTAGACGAACATGTCACCGCCAGCGAAAAAATCCGGCCGCCCGCGCTCCGCCATCGCCTGGCGGGCCACGTCGATGAGCAGGTTGATCTGGATGCGTTCCCAGTTGCTGTCCAACGGCCACCCGTCGCTGTAGACGAGATCGAAGGAGAGGTCGTCGTCGAGGGCCTGAACGGCGGGCAGACTCATGGAATGTCCTCCTCCGGATCGTTTCCAGGTGAAAGATAGCATGTCCCGGCGACAAGGGGAAGACGTTGGGAGACGCTGGGTTGGCGCGGCACGCGGCCCAAAGCCCTGAAAAAGGGGAGGTTGGGGCGCGCGGGAGCGCCACTCGCGCGCTGAGACGGCGCTACGCCGTCTACGCGAGCGGAACCAGGATCTCCACAGCGTCGAAGGGTACCGACACGCTGCCGTCCTCAGCTCGTTCGGCGAGACCAAGCTTACTTTGGAGTAGTTGCGCTGGGCTGTCTTCGCCACGGCATACACGCTGCACGGACCCACGCGGCGCAGAGTGTCGAGAAGGTCCAGGCGCGCAGGAGTGAGCTCTGCGAACAAGGAACGGGCGGATTCAAAGCTCAGCCGAAAGTCGGGAACCCGGCCTTTCCTGGCGTCAGCGAGTTGCTGCGCAGCGGCCTGGAACACGGACCCTTTCCGGGAGACCTCGATGATCGCCTTCATGGCTACCTCCAGCGCTTACTCTACGGCTCCTCGCGGAAGATTCCCAGCGCCTTCATCCGCGAGGTCAGCGTCGAAGGCTTCATGCCGAGGAGGTCGGCGGCGCCGCCGGCGGCTGCCACCTTCCAGCCTGCCTGGCGCAATGCGGCGAGGATGTTCTCGCGTTCGAGCCGCTTCCAGGCTTCGCGGTCGAGGATCGGCTGCGGGCCGGCGGAATCGACCCCGGCGACTCCGGAGGACACCGCAGCCGGCGGCGGCAGGGCCCCGGGAGCCATGCCGGTGAGCTCGCGGATCACGTCGAGCGAGACCGCGCCGCGCCGCTGCCGCGCCACCGCGTCGTGGATCACCGCCTGGAGCTCGCGGACGTTGCCCGGGAAACCATGTCGCACCAGGCAGGAGAGCACCCCGGGAGACAGCGAGGGCGTGTCGATGCCGAGGTCGGCTGCCGCCGCGCGGAGGAAGCGTTCGACGAGCAGCGGCACGTCGCCCAGCCGCTCCCGCAGCGGTGGAATGCGGACGTGATACGAACGCAGGCGGAAATAGAGGTCCTGGCGGAGCTCTGTCGGGTCGCGGTGGGTCGCGGCCACCACCCGGGCGCGCAGCCGGCGTGGCGAGTCCGAGCCCAGCGGGTGGTACTCCCGCTCCTGGAGCAGGCGCAGCAGCTTCACCTGGGCGGCCTCGGCAAGGTCGCCGATCTCGTCGAGAAACAGGGTGCCGGTGCCGGCCGTCTCGATCAGGCCCTTGCGCTCTTTGGCGGCGCCGGTGAAGGCGCCGGCCTCGTGGCCGAAGAGAGTGTCCGAGAAGACCGTGTCGTCGAGGCCGCTGACGTTGACCGCCACGAACCTGCCGTCGCGGCCGCCGGCGGCGTGGAGCGCCCGCGCCACCAGCTCCTTGCCGGTGCCGGTTTCGCCGATCACGAGCACCGGCTGCGATCCCTTGGCGATCGCCTCGAGATAGGCGAACATGCGGAGCATCGCCGCGTCGGAGGTGACGATCTCCGAGAAGGCTTCCCGGTTCTCGATCTCGGTGGCGAAGAACCGCTCCTTGAGGCGCTCGTTCTCCTCGCGGATCGCTTGCTGCTCGAGCGTCTTGTTGATCGTGGCCACCAACTGCTCGGCGCTCACCGGCTTGACCAGGTAGTCGGCGGCGCCCAGCTTCATGCAGCGGACGACCGAGCGCACGTCGCCCTCGGCGGTGACGACGATCACCGGCAATGCCGGAAAACGCTCGGCCACCTGCTCCAGGATCTGCTCGCCGCTCACGTGCGGCATGACGAGATCGAGGAGAAGCAGAGAGACCGGCCGCTCCGCAAGCAACGCCATCACCTGGCGCGGGTCGGCGCACGTCTCGACCCTTGGGAAGCCGTGGAGGTGCAACGAACGCTGCACCGTGCGCAGCACCGTCTCCTCGTCGTCGACGACGAAGATGGGGCGTTGCGCCGCACCGTGATCGCTCACCTCCGTTCCTCCCTGGCCGCCGGCAAGGACAGGCACACCCTGGTGCCGCGACCGACCTCGGACTCGAAGCTCAGGCTCCCCCCGTGCTCGTCGACGATGCGGTGGACGAGGGCCAGGCCCAGACCCGTGCGGCCCCCGGATCGCCGCGTGGTGAAGAACGGGTCCGTGACGTGCGTCAGATCATCGGCGGGAATGCCCCGCCCCTGGTCTTCCAACACCAGAGTCACGCGTCCGGTCTGCACGTCGGAGCAGGTGGCCAGTCGAATGGCCTGCTCGGCGCTGTCGAGAGCGTCACAGGCGTTCATCACCAGACCGACGACCACCTGCTCGAGGCGCCGGGCGTTGCCGCGGATCGCCGGCAGCCCGCTGCCGTACTCGATCGAGAAGGCGCGCGTCGCCTGCTTGAGCCGGTTGCTCAGCAGGACGAGGGCCGAGCGCACGACCTGGTTGAGGTCGACGCTGCCGACGGCGTTTCCCCGCTCCTCGCGCGCGTAGTCCCGGAGCGCCGCGACGATCGACTTGATGCGCTCGGCTCCGTTCTGGATGTCGGCGATGACCTCGGGGATCCAGGTGCGTACCTCGGAGTAGGCGACGTTGCCGAGGCGGGCGTCGGGATCGTCCCGGAAGTGACCGTCGAGGAGGGGTTGGATGTCCTGCCAGGCTTTGCCGAGGAGCTGCGCGCTCAGCATGATGGCGTGGGTGGGGTTGTTGATCTCGTGCGCCACACCGCCCACCAGGGTACCGAGAGCCAGCAGGCGGTCGACGCGGACGAGCTGTTCGCGCTGGCTCAGCCAGCGCCGCGCGGCAGCCCGCTCGATGCCGTGGCGCACCGCCCGCCGCAGGTTTTCAACCGCGGCTCCCTTGACCAGGAGCTCGTCGGCTCCCGTGCGCAGCAGCCGCAGGCCGAGCGCCTCGTCGTCGTCGTCCGTGCAGACGACGATGGGCAGGTCGGGGGCGGCGGCTCGCGTCCGCCGGTAGGTGTCCTCGCCGGAGCTGTCGGGGAGGCTGAGATTGAGCAGGACGAGATCGACGGCGCCGCCGGCGAGGTGGCCGACGGCGTCGGCCAGGCGATCGACCTCGATGATTTCGTAATCGCCGAGAGGGTCGGTGGCAAGCGCACCGGCGACCCTGAGGCGATCGGCCGGGCTGTCTTCCACGAGGAGAAGTCGGTGCCTCGCCATTGTCGATCCCGGGATCTCCGTTCCTGGTCGCCACGATGATAAGGAAAACACCCTGGCTTTTACCATCCTCTGCTCCGCAAGGCCATCACCCACGTGGGCTAGAGGTGCTCAGACCTGCCGGTCGAGCAGCCGCTGCTGGCTGACTCCAAACCACCTCACACACAAAACTCCGGACACGTCCCCGGTCGACCATCCCCATGGCGAACATGTCCTTCTCCAAGTTGAACCTGGAGATTCCCATGTAGAGGATTTCCCTCCGCTGGGCATCGATCCTCGCACCGTAGTCGGCGTTCCCATCGTCGGGCTTCTCTAGGGGCATCTCTCCTCTCGCAGGGTCAGAGCATTCTTCGCCGACGTCACGATGCCCCGGGGCTGGGAAGCCTCGCCCAGCCCTGACCCCGGGCTAGGCGGAGCCTGTCCGTTTTCCTGATAGGAGGGTTCTCTCTCGCTCAAAGTCGACGGGAGAGGCCGTCCTAAAGGCTCTGATGAGCCTTATCGATGTCTCAGGGGACGACGGAGACGTGAATTGTTGGGCTCGGGGAAGCGGGGAAACTGAAGAGGGTGCTCCTCCGGGGTCATTCCCGCGATCTCCGTAGAGATCTTGTCTCGGGCCGATCGCATCATCGCGACCGCGTGGAGCTTCTTTTCGGTCTTATTCATCTGACAGCACTGCGGATGTCGGCTGGTGCCGCGGCGAGCTCTGGGACGGAGCCACCTAGTCGCCACATCCGGTGGCGATCAGTAGGGCTCGGCAGACCGCGTTCATCTTTTCGGGCCTGACGGAGCCGACGAAATGCTGGAGCCTTTTTTGATCCACGGTCTGAGCTTGATCCAGGTTGACCACCGAGTCGTGCTTGAGCCCTTCATCGATCCCGACCTGGGCTTCGCTGGGCACTCCATGGGCGGCGGACGTGATGGGAGCCACGAGGATGGTCCGGAGAAGGTCGATCGCCTTCTGTCGCGAGAGCACCAGAACCGGGCGGCGCTTGTCCGGTGATTTGAAGGCGTAGAGCCAGATTTCGCCCCGGTTTACTCGTGAGGCCATACACCCTCTTCGTCCCAGCCTTCAAAGTCCTTTCCGAGGGGCTCTTTGACTCCGGCATAAGCGCGTTCGTATTGGGCGTCAATCTCCTGCTGCCGGTGGTGCCGCAGGAAGTCGCTGGTGAGCTCGCGAAGAACCGCGGATCGCCCTCTTTCGCGGACGTCAGCCGTCTCGTCGAGCTCAGCGAGAAGATCCTCATCAAACATGATCTGCACGGCTTTCATGTGGGAAGTCTATGTGGGTTCACGCTGTGGATCAAGTGACGAGCCAACCTCCCGCACCACCGGCTCCGCGATCAAATGGCGGACCACGGGGCGCTCGGGGCCGTTGTGGAAGACCTGGGCGCGCTCTTCGATGTCGCGGTCGGAGACCGTGACGCGCTCGTGCTGGCGCAGGTGCTCCAGCCAGGACTTCACGAGGAAGACCTCGGTGTGGCGGCCGGGGACGGCGGCGTCGACGAAGAGGCCCCATTGCAGGGCGCCGTCGCGCAGGCGGATGCGGCGGACCTCGTCCATGGCGCGGACGAACTCGGCGCTGCGTTCGAGGTCGACCTGGTATTCGACGGTGACCAGCACCGGTCCGCGCTCGGGCTCGAGATCGTGCTTGACGATCGGCGCCGGCCACTGCCGGGACGGGGCAAGATTGAGCCCTTCTCCGGACTGGAGATGGAAGCGCGCGGTGGCGAGCAGGCCGACGACCATGCCGGCGGCCGAGATCAGCAGCGACTCCCCGACGCCCAGATGGTCCGCGACGGCTCCCCAGAGAGCGCTGCCGCCGGCGAGACCGGCGTAGAAGATCAGCATGTAGACCGAGAGCGCGCGCCCCTGCACCCAGGACGGCACCACGGTCTGCACCGCCACGTTCAGACTGGAGAGATGGGCGAGCCAGGCGCCGCCGGCGAGGAGGAGGGCGAAGCAGACCAGCGCGAAATTGTGGACCACGGCCAGGGCGGCGGTCGAGACCGCGAAGACCAGAGTCGCCAAGGCGACCACGCGGTCGCTGGAGCGCTGCCGCTGGAGGCGGGGGAGGATCAGCGCCGCTCCCACCGCGCCGACGCCGAGCGCGGTGAGGAGGATGCCGTAGCCGGCCGCCCCTTGGTCCAGGTCGACCTTGGCGACGATCGGCAGCAGCGCCCAGAGCGAGCTGGCGCAGAGGACGAAGACGCTGCCGCGCACGATCGGCGCGATGACCTCTGGAGCGTGGCGGACATAGCGCACTCCCGTGCGCATGGCGCCGAAGAAGCGCTCCGCGGGCAGCACGGATTCCGTGGTGGGGCGGCGCCAGGCGAAGAGGACGGTGACGACACCGAGAAATGAGACCGCATTCAGGAGGAACGTCCACCCCGGACCCGCGGAAGCGACCAGGAGGCCGCCGATCGCCGGCCCCGCGGCCCGCGCGATGTTGAAGCCGATGCTCTGCAGCGTGATCGCCGAGGCGAGCTCCTCCCGCGGCACCAGCTCCGGCAGGATCGCCTGCCACGGCGGCCCGTTGAGCGCGGCGCCGAGGCCCAGCATGAAGGTGAAGAAGAGCAGCCACCAGGGAGTGACCAGGCCCAGCAGGCTCATGATCCCGAGAGCACCGGCGGAGACCGTCATCCAGATCTGCGTGACGATCAGAATCCGCCGCCGGTCCAGCACGTCGGCGAGCGCTCCGGCGGGCAGCGAGAGCAGGAACATCGGCAAGCTGGTCGCCGCCTGCACCCCGGCCACCAGACTGGCCGACGAAGACAGAGTGGTCATCTGCCACGACGCGCCGACGCTCTGGAGCCAAGTGCCGATGTTCGAGGCGACGCTCGCGATCCAGAGCCAGCGGTAGAGATTGTGGCGGAGCGGGCTCCAGGGGGAGAGAGAGGTCGGCATCCCGGGCGACAGTGTATCGCGGGAAGCTCCGATGGTGTGTCCGTCACATCGGACCGGGATTCGGCTATCATGTCGCTCCAGGGAGATCCGAATTGTCGAATTCGGATACGGAAGCGAGCAATCAATGGGGAGCTACCTCATGGTCAAAAGCAACCGGTGGCTTAGATGGTATGATTCGACCGCTTGTCAAACATGCCTTCTCACCACACCGAAGCAGGCGCCAGACTGGCCATTGATGAGCTCCTGCGGCAGGCTGGCTGGGATCCGGGAGACCGGCTTGATGTGGGCATTGAGGTCCCCGTTGAGTCCCCTTCCTCCATGGGAGATCTGCTTGAGCGCTCCGCGGCTCGGCCTTACGAACAGCACGCCCCCGTGTACGATCTCACTGCCGCTGCGGGAGCGTTTGGCCCCGATCGCGAGGTGGGGACACGCCTGGACGAGCTCGGTTGGCTCCCTGTCCCGCCGTCCATCCGCCTCACGCGTGATCACTTCATCGTGCGGATCGAAGGCAAGTCCATGGAGCCGCGCATCCCGGACGGTTCTTACTGCCTCTTCCAAGGTGAACGGGGCGGCAGCCGGCATGGCAAGCTCGTCCTGGTTTGGCAGCGCGGCACGGTGGACCCGACTCTCGGGGGAGAGTTCTCGGTCAAGAAATACGAAAGCCGCAAAGTTCCTTCGGCTGAGGAGGGCTGGGTGCATCAGGAAATCCGCCTGAAGCCGCTTAATCCAGACCCTGCCTACCGGGACCTTGTCTTCCGGGACGGCACCGAAGGAGATTTGCGGGTCTTGGGCGAATTGGTCAGCGTGCTCGATGTTCCTGCTCCCCGGGAGCCGGCTCTTCCTGGTCGGGCTGACTATGTCCTCTACGGCAGAAATGGCCGCCCGCTGGCTGTGATCGAGGCGAAACGCAACGCCATTCATCCCTATGCGGCCAAGCAGCAGGCGCTCCCTTACGCCCAGAGCCTCGGTGCGCCGTTCATCTTCTTGACCAACGGCGAGCTGATCTATTTCTGGGATTACCAGAACGACGATGCACGGCCGGTGGCGTCCATCTTTTCGCGGCGCGACCTGGAGCGTCTGCTCGAGATGCGAGAAAGCCGCCGGCCGCTCGCCACGCAGGAGATCCAGGAATTCTTCGTGCGCCAGGGAGAGACGTTGCAGGTCCGGCCCTACCAGCGCGATGTGATGCGGGCCATGGACCGGGCTTTCGAGCTTGGCAAGCGGCGGTTTCTGGTCGAGCTCCCCACGGGGACGGGCAAGACTGATCTGATCTGTCTCTATCTCGCCCGCCTTTTGCGGGCTGGCTGGGCAGAGCGGGTCCTGTTTCTGGTCGACCGCGAGCAACTCGCCAAGCAGGCTCTTGCGGCGATCCAGGACCTCCTGGGCGAGCACAGCAGCTATTGGCTCAAGCCAGGCATGGACCGTCAAGAGCAGCAGATCACGGTTTGCCTTCTCCAAACCATGATCGGCCGCATGGCGGACTACACGGCTGGTTACTTTGACGTGGTCGTGATGGATGAGAGCCATCGCTCGATCTACGGCGCCTGGCAGTCGGCTCTGGTCCGTTTTGAGGCGCTGCACATCGGGCTGACAGCCACGCCGGCGAATTTCATCGAGCGCAACACCTATCGCTTCTACCAGTGCAAGCCGGGGCTACCCGATTTCTCCTATCCCTTCGAGACGGCAGTCGAGGAAAATTATCTCGTCCCTCCCCGCTTCGCGGCCGGCATCACGGAGATCCTGGCCCAGGGGGCTGACGTCGACGATGAGCACTACGATCCGATCGCCTTCGAGCGAGAGTGGACGAACGAAGAGACCAACCGCCTGATGATGGAGGAGCTCGACCGTCTGGCCTGGGAGAACTACCACGAGTCCGCTCCCGGCCAGAAGGAAGGTCCTGGCAAGACGATCGTCTTCGCGATGACCAAGCACCATGCGGCACGGCTCGCCCAGTATCTCAATGAGCTCCACCCTGAGCACAAGGGCCGCTACGCCGCCGCGATCACCTCGGACGTGGCCGATGCCGACGTCCTGATCCGGAAGTTCCAGCGCGATCCATACCCCATGGTCGCGGTCAGCGTCGGCATGCTGGACACCGGCTTCAACTGCCGCGAGATCCTCCATCTGGCGCTCTGCCGGCGGGTGCGCAGCCCCATCCTCTACCAACAGATGCTCGGCCGGGGTACCCGCACCTTGCCGCGCATCGACAAGCGGCGGTTCGTCGTCTACGACTTCTTCCGCAATCGCCAGTATTTCGAAGAACGGGGGCTTCTGGCAGAGGGCGGTGATCGGCTTGCTTCGGCTGCGGAGGAGAATGGGGAGCGCAAACCGTTCGTTCCTCCCATCAATCTCGAGCTCGAGGACGAATGGCTCGAGGCTGTGAGCTATGTAGAGGTCGGCCCTCTCGGTGATCGCTTCGAAAAGTCGGACTACGTCAACACCTGGGAGCAGACGATCCGCGCGCAGGCTCGCGAGGACCGCCTCCTCCGCCGGGTCAAGGAGGATCAGCCTCTCACTTCCGATGAGGAGTCCGAGCTCGCCGCCCGCCTGAACTCCCCGGAGCACTATTTCAATGAGGACAACCTGCGCCGCGCCTACCGCAACCCCGGCGGAACGCTGGTCGATTTCATCCGGGCGGCGCTGGGCAGTTTGAAGCTGAAGAGCCGGGAGGAGAAGCTCGAAGAGGCGTTCCGTGGCTGGCTCGTCCTCCAAAATCTGACCCCACGCCAAGCCGACTACCTGATCCTTCTCAAGAATCGCGGCATCGCCACCGGCCGGGTGCTCGTGGCCGATCTGTTCGAGCCGCCGCTCTCCGCCCTCGACATGGCCGGCATGGGAGTCCAGCTCTTCGGCGAGACCCGGTTCCAGGAGATCATCGAGGATCTCGACGAGAGTGTTTTTCAGACGTACCGGGGTTGACCCTCCCTCATGAACCAGACGATCCGTCAGAAGCTCGACCACATTACAGACATTCTCTGGGGTGGAGGAGTCACCAATCCGGTGACCTACATCGACCAGATCTCGTATCTGATTTACCTGAAGCTTCTGGACGAAGAGGAGAACAGCCGCGAGCTCCAGCGGCGGCTCAAGGCCGGTGACGGCCGCCGGCTCTTTCCCGGGCAGGCGGAGCGCTTCCGCTGGTCCAAGTGGAAATTCAAAAGTGGGGTCGCCTTGCGCGACTTCGTCCGCGACGACGTGTTCCCCTACATGGCCTCTCTCGTGAAAGACGAGCCGCAGGTGGCCGAGTACTTCAGGGATGCGGTGCTGGAGATTCACGACCCGAACGTTTTGAAGCAGGTGGTGGACGAGCTCGACGGAATCGATTTTCGGAAGCTCGGTCCCGACGTCAAGGGGGATATCTTCGAATATCTCCTGACGCACTTGGGTCAATCCGCCTTGAACGGCCAATTCCGGACGCCGCGCCAGATCCGCACGTTCATGGTCGAGATGGTGGATCCCGATCTCGGCGATACGACCTACGATCCCGCCTGCGGAACCGCCGGGTTTCTGATTGACGTGGTCGATTACCTGCGGGCTAAGTACAGCGAGTCGCCCCAAGAGATCCCGATCTACGGTGAGGAGTGGCTTGAGAAGCGCGGCCAGACTCTCGAAGAAGCCCGGCAGCAGATTCCCAACCTCCAGATCTACCGCAAGGGGATCGGCGAGCGCATCCCGAAATGGGATCTCCTCGAAGCTTCGATCTACGGGACCGACGTCTCGCGCCAGATGCTCCGCATCTCCATGATGAATCTGGTCTTGCACGGCATCCGCAAGGCGCGGCTCAAGCGGGCGAACGTCCTGTCTGAAATGGGCGGGTTGACGGAAGACGATCTCCACCGCAAGTATCAAGTGATCCTCTCGAACCCACCGTTCGCCGGCGTCCTCCCGCAGGATTCGATCCGGCAGGATCTCCCCACGTCATCAAAGAAAAGCGAGCTTCTCTTTCTCTCCCTCATGCTGGAGTCTCTGGCTCCTGGTGGCCGTTGTGCCGTCGTGGTGCCAGAGGGCGCGCTTTTTGGGTCCACAGGGGCGCACATCGAGCTGCGGGAGAAGCTGCTCCGTGAGAACGAGCTTCTGGCGGTGGTGTCCTTGCCAGCCGGTGTTTTCAAGCCTTACTCCGGTGTCAAGACGTCAGTCCTGGTCTTCCGCAGGCCCAAGGATTTGCCGAAGAAGGGAAAGCCTGCTACGCAGCGAGTCTGGTTCTATGAGATCAAGAATGACGGATACGATCCCGGCAAGGTGCAGGGAGGTGGAAGACCGGAAACGCCGGAGCTCAACGACATCCCAGGATTGCTACGGGCTTGGGCGGAGTACAAAAAGAGCCGGTTCAAAGATGCGCCCGGGGTCGAGTCAGGCGAGGCACTCCCACTGGACACTGAAGAGCCGCGCTCCTGGTGGGCTCGCTTTGAGCTGGTTCAGAATAACGAGTTCACTCTTACCGCCGGTCGGTATAAGCCACTGATTGTTGAGAGGGTGAAGGAGGAAGACCCGGCGAAGTTGATCGGCGAAGTGTTGGGTATCGAGAAGCGAATCACAGAGAGTCTAGAGGAGTTGCTCCAGTGCATCGAACCTCGGCAGAATTGAGCGTGGTTGCGCCACCTGCGCCCGCGCGGCTGTCCTTGGAGCCCGGGGAAGAAATTTGGCACCTCACTCTCGATCAGATTGAAAGTCACACCGGTAGAATCCTATCGAAAAGGTTTGCATTGGCAGAAGAGGCGGGAAGCTCCACGTTTCCGTTCGACCAGGGCAATGTACTCTATTCGAAGCTACGTCCATATCTGGGGAAGGTAGTTCGCCCGGTTGAGTCTGGAATCGCCACTTCAGAGTTGATTCCGTTGCGCCCCCGAAGGGATCTGCTCGACCCCGATTTTTTGGTTTATTACCTGCGGTCAAACCAATTTACTGCCTTCGCCACGCAATACTCAAGTGGCGCCAAGATGCCACGGGTCATAATGTCTAAATTCTGGAGGCACGAAATGCCTCTTCCGCCTCTTTCTGAGCAACGCCGGATTCTAGAGATTCTTGACCAAGCCGACCGCATCCTACATCTCCGCGCCGAGGCCGATGCTGTGGCCGAACGCATTCTTTCGGCGCTGTTCCTCCAGCTTTTTGGTGACCCGATCGGAAATCCACGGCGCTGGAATATGATGCCGCTTGGCCAACTAGGCAGCTTGGAAAGAGGCGTTTCTCGCCACAGGCCTAGAAACGAACCCTCTCTTCTCGGAGGGCCGTATCCCCTCATTCAGACGGGAGAGATCACAAACTGCGGCGGAAGGATTTATTCGTACAAGCATACTTATTCCGAGCTCGGACTCCAGCAGAGTAGACTGTGGCCAGCTGGGACCTTGTGCATCACTATCGCGGCCAACATTGCGCAAACTGGCATTTTGGAGCTTGACGCTTGTTTTCCCGACAGCGTAGTAGGATTCAGTCCGCATGAGCTAGGGACGACCGAATTCATCCAGGCATGGCTGGGGTTTTTGCGGTCAACGATTGAGGCAGCGGCGCCGGGTTTTGCGCAAAAAAACATCAACCTGGAGATTTTGAGTGAATTGCCAGTCATCTTTCCACCACGAGCCTTGCGCGAATTGTTTTCGGAGCAAGCACGCGTGTTGCAGCGGTTGCGCTATCAAAGGAGTCGATCGGAGGAGCTTCTATCCGGCCTACTCAATACCCTGCTCCGCCGTGCCTTCACCGGCGAGCTCACCGCTGCCTGGCGAGAGGCCCACATGAAAGAGCTGCTTCAGGAGATGGAGATCCAGGCAAAGGCGCTGGCGAGTCTCGAGGCCCGCCGATGATCACCGCGCTCCGCCTCGGGAGCTTCAAGGCGTTCGCCAGAGCGCAGACGATCCCGATCCGCCCGCTCACCCTCCTGTTTGGCGCCAACAGTGCCGGCAAGTCGAGCGTGATCCATGGATTGGCTTTGGCTCATCATGCCCTCGAAACGGGAGACATCGACGCCCGGTACACTCGGATCGGCGGTGAATCCATCGACCTGGGCGGCTTCCGGCAATACGTCCACCGCCGCGACCGTGCCCGGCGTGTGGAATTGGTGCTTGAGCTCGATACATCCGACATCACCGGCCTTTCGTCTCACTTCCTGCGCGCCGCCCAGCTCATCTCTCTGGAGCTGACCATCGGGGGCCGGCTCGAAGGGGAAGCTCCGCGGGGCCAGGCCAGGGACCTCGCCGTGCGGGTGGACACTTTTGCCCTGACCACGGACGGCTGCTCCTTCCTCAAGATGAGCCTCCGTCCCGACGGCCGGCTCCATCTCGACCGGCTCGACCACGAGCATCCGATCCTGAGACAGGCACTCACAGCGATCCTGGCCCTTTCGACCACAGCCAGATCCTTGCAACCGGAGGACTTTGCGCGGGTCGCCGAGGTGATCGACCGGATCGTCCCCGAGATTCAAGGACGAGTGACGGGCCTGTTCCCAGAGCTCGTGGGGGAGATCGAAACAAGCGAAGAGGAAGGCGCGAGCCCACTCGTCGCCGTCAGCCGCGGACAGAGAAGCGAGGATCTCGAACGGGCCGTGCGGCTCCTTTTTCCCAAAGCGCTGCGTGACCTCGTCGACCGCCTCACGGGTCACGCCGCGCAGGCCCTGCGGAAGCTCGACTACCTGGGGCCGCTCCGTTCCTATCCACCGCGCCACCTGGCCTTCTCAGAGCCGCAGAACCTCAACTGGCTCGCAGGCGGAGGCTTCGCCTGGGACGTGATCCGGCAGCGCCGGGACGTCCGGGACAAGGTCAACGCCTGGCTTGGCTCGCCCGAGCGTCTCAAGACGCCGTACGAGCTTATCGTCCGGGATCTGGTACCTGGTCCCGAGCTTCCGAATGAGCTTGGCCCGCGCCTCCACCGGGCCCTGCATGACCTGACCGCCGGCCTGCTGCGAAAGATTGCCGAGTCGGGAGACCAGGCCGAGGAGCTCATTCGTAGCGCGGGCGAGCTCACCCAGGAATTCGACCGTCTCCGAGCCAAGGACCCGGACATTCTTCTTCCCGATGTGGAGGGGTTCCTCTCCTCCTTGACGGATGCCGATGCCCTCACGGACGAATGGACACGGGAGATCCTGGAGCGTCGCGCCGATCCGATCCAGGATCTGATCCTGATCGACAAGCGGACACTCACGCCGCTCAGCCATCGAGACGTCGGTATTGGAGTGAGCCAGGTGCTGCCGGTCCTGGCTCATGCCTATGCGGCTCGGGACCGATGGATCGCCATCGAGCAACCCGAGATCCATCTCCATCCCGCGTTGCAGGCGGAGCTCGGCGACGTATTCCTCGCATCCGCCCTGGGAGAGCAGCGGAACCGCTTCCTCCTCGAGACCCATAGTGAGCACCTCATCCTGCGGATTCTGCGTCGCATCCGGGAGACGGCGGACGGCGAGCTTCCGGAAGGCGCACAGCCCGTCACTCCCGATCAGGTCGCCGTGCTCTACGTCCAGCCGACGAAAGAGGGCGCCGAGGTGGTCCATATTCCGATCACGGAGGACGGCGACTTCGCCCACTCCTGGCCTGAAGGCTTCTTCCCGGAACGTGCCCGGGAGCTGTTCTGATCCCGTGATTCACGAATTTGCCCTTGAGCCCGAGCTGGTCGCCAGCCTGACCGAGCGGAGCGTAGCGCGGTATTTCGCCGAGAATTTCGGGCTCGGCCAGCCGCGGCTCGTCTCGCGGTATCCCAAGCGGTGGAAGAAACTCGCCTGGGAAGCCTTCCAACAGACCCATCCCGACTGTACCGAGGGCCAGCGCAAGATCGTGGAGGAGCTGATCCAGCGGCTGAGTGAACGGATGGTGCGGCGCGGCGATTCCTCCTGGGAGCCGAGCCGCTCATGGCTCCAAAACGCGGAGCAGGAGCACGACAGAAGACCCTTTCGTGGCATTCTGGCCCGAGCCAATCCGAGGGGCCGGGCCGAGGTTCTCATCGACCGGGATCTTGATGAGCCGAGCAGCTCCCGGTGGGCTGTCGTGCGAGGTGCGACCATTGCACGGCAGGCCCGCCCGATGGCGGATCTCGTCCTCCCTCTCCTCCGTTGCTGCGGGGAGGCGATCTTCATCGATCCTCACTTCGGCCCGGAAAATCGCCGCCATCGTCGTCCGCTGGAGGAATTTCTTGCAGTCCTGGTCCACAGGCGCGCAGACATGGGTTCCCTGAGGGTAGAGGTCCACACAGAGGTCAAGTCGCCAGAGGCTTTCTTCAGGACTCAGTGCCAGAATCAACTCGGAAGATGTATACCGGCCGGCCTGAGCGTCAAAATCCGCCGATGGACGCAACGGTCCGGCGGAGAGACCCTGCACAATCGCTACATCTTGACCGATCTCGGAGGGCTGATCTTCTCCCATGGTCTCGACGAGGGGAATCCGGGAGAGACCGACGATGTCAGCCTGATGGATCGCGGGCAGTACATCTTGCGGTGGAACCAGTACGTGAGTGACGCGCCGGCTTTCGACTCGATGGAAGAGCCCGTCCTCGTGAACGGAACGAAGAAGCTGTAAAAGCCCCCATTCAGGGACCTCAAAGGAGCCTCGGCCCCATGCCACACAAAGAGATTCACCGGTCGGAGCGGATCGGCTGGCTGCGGGCGGCGGTGCTGGGGGCCAACGACGGCATCGTGTCGACGGCCAGCCTGATCCTCGGCGTCGCCGCCGCGGGCGCCACGAGCAGCGGCGTGGCCGTCGCCGGGCTCGCCGGCCTTGTCGCGGGCGCCATGTCCATGGCCGCCGGTGAGTACGTCTCCGTCAGCTCCCAGGCCGACACCGAAGAAGCGGACATGGCGATTGAACGCAAAGAGCTCGCCACGGATGACGTGGCGGAGCACGAGGAGCTGGCGAAAATCTATGTGTCCCGAGGCCTCGATCCGGATCTCGCGCGGCAGGTCGCCGTCCAGCTCATGGCGCACGATGCGCTCGGGGCGCACATGCGGGACGAGCTCGGCATCTCGGAAGTCCAGCGCGCCCGCCCGGTCCTCGCGGCGTTCTCCTCGGCGGGCTCATTCGCCGTCGGCGCCGCCGTGCCGCTCGTGATTGCTCTTCTCGTTCCTGCCGGCGTGCTGGCGGCGGTCGTGGTGGGCACGTCACTCGTCTGCCTGGCCGGCCTCGGCGCGCTGGCCGCCGGCGCCGGCGGTGCGAAGCCGGTCGCCGGCGCCCTCCGCGTCACCTTCTGGGGCGCGCTCGCCATGGCTCTGACCTATGGCGTCGGCGCGCTCTTCGGCACCTCGGTGTAGGAGCTGCTCGCCGCCTTCCGCGCCCCCACCCACGCCTTGATGTTCTGCTCCAGAAGATCGAGCGGCACCGCGCCATGGCGCAGCACCTCGTCATGGAAGGCGCGGAGGTCGAAGGCCGGTCCGAGCTCCTTTTGCGCGGAAGCGCGCAGCTCCTTGAATTTCAGCTCCCCGATCTTGTAGGCCTCGGCTTCGCCGGGACCGGAGATGTAGCGGTCGATCTCGGCGTTGATGGCGCGGTCGTCCCGGGCCGTGTTCTCCCGGAAATATTCGATCGCCTGCTGCCGTGTCCAGTCCTGGGAGTGAATCCCCGTGTCGACCACCAGGCGGAGGGAGCGCCACATCTCATAGCTGAGCCGGCCGAATTTGAAGTAGGGATCGCGATAGAAGCCCATCTCGTCCCCCAGGCTCTCGGCGTAGACGCCCCAGCCTTCCACGAACGGGGTGTAGTCGTGGTAATTGCGCCACCGCGGGACCCCTTTGATCGCCTGGGCGATGGAGACCTGGAGATGATGGCCGGGCACGCATTCGTGCAGGGCCAGCGCTTCCATCTCCCACTTGGGCCGCGTCTTGAGGTCGAAGGTGTTGACGAAGCAGCTCCCCGGGCGGTCCGTGGCCAGCGAGCCGGGCTCGTAGTAGGCCGTCGCCATGGAGCGCGCGATCCCCTCCGGGATGGGGAGGACGCGCCAGGACAGGCGCGGCAGGGTGCCGAAGAGGCCGGCCATCCCGTGGCCGGCCCGCTCGGCGAGGGCGCGATAGCCTTCCACCAGGTCCTCGGGCTTGTCATAGAAAAAGCGCGGGTCCGTGTGCAGGAACCGCACGAAGCCGGCGAAGCTCCCCTTGAATCCGCTGCCGGCGATGAGCTTGTCCATCTCCGCGCGGATGCGCTTCACCTCGGCGAGGCCGATCTCATGGATCTGCTGTGGCGTCAGGTCCGTGGTGGTCGACCAGCGCAGGCTGGAGGCGTACCAGGCGGCGCCGTCGGGCAGGGCCGCCATGCTGATGCTCTCCCGGGCACCGGGGACATAGGTCTCCGCGAGGTAGCGCAGCAGCTTGCGGAAGGCCGGCGCGGCCTTCTCCTTGTACGCGAGCACGGCCTCGCGACCGAGGCGTTCCTGGTCGTCCGGCGGCACGGAGGAAGGGATGCGCCGGAACGGTGCCAGCAGTGGGCTGCGCAAAGGATTGTCGGTCTCGCCGGTCAGCAGCGCGCGCACCTGGTCGGGCGCGCCGAGCAGGATGCTCTTCGGCGGCGTGACGCCTGCCGCGAGCCCCTTCTCCAGGAGGGCGATGTTCTGATCGACCAGCACCGGCAGGGCATTCAGCCGGGCCAGGAGGTCCTCGTAGTCGCGCGTGGTGGCGGCCGGGGCGGTGGCCAGAGCCCGCGGAACGTCCTGCTGGATGCCGCCGAACTGGCTGAGCATCATCTCTTCCTCGGGGAAGCGGAAAGCCTCGACCTTGCCGCCCACGCGGCGGAGGAAGAGATCGAGGTCGACCTGCTCGTCCGCCGTCAGCCGGCCGCGGTCGATGGACCGCGCGGTTTCGAGCTGCTCACGCAGGAGAGCGTGGCGGTGCTCGATCCCGGCGGGGGAGAAGTCGGACCATCGATCGTTGTAACCAGGAAAGCCGATGTAGGTGGCAAACTCCGGAGTCTCGCGGAGCTTGGCCTCCCAGGCGCTGTCGAAGAGCCGGTGAAGGCGCTCGCTTTCGCCGGGCGGAGCCGGGGGCGCGAGGAGCGAGAGGCTCAGGGAGACCAGGAGGACAGACTGTCTTGTCATGGTGATGACTGTAGCAGGCGGAGGAGGGAACACGGACAGGCACGGACTTTCACGGACGAACACGGACTGCTTGCGACGAACCTCGGGCTTTCGTCCGTGTCTGTCTGTGAAAGTCCGTGTTGGTCCGTGTCTTCCTTCCGGTCACTCGGACCGCACGACGCCGATCGGGGTCTCGTCTCGCCGCCAAGTGGCTTTCACAAAGCGGGCGAGAAAACCGGAGTAGGAGCTGCCGGTGACACAGCGGGGCAGGCGGTCGCGCAGCAGCAGATGGAGGCGGCGCAGGTTGTAGCTCGGCACTTCCGGGTACAGGTGGTGCTCGAGATGATAATTCTCATTGAGCACCAGGAAGCGGACCACCGGCCCGGGATGGATGGAGCGGCTGGCGAGCAGCGGATCGGAGGGATCGGTGATGCCGTGCTGGGTGAAACCGCGAAACTGTGTCATCACGGCCACGGCGGCCAGGGGCAGCAGCCAGGCACGGAGGAGGATGGGGAAGGGGATCACCGTCACGGCGGCGCTCCACGCCACGCCGAGGAGCGCGTACTCCTGAACGATGTGCAGCCTCTCGCGCCGGCCACCGCGCCGCCACGCCAGCACCGGGATCAGCAGGACATAGAGGAAGGCGCCGACCAACAGCCGCATGTAGTGGAGCGCCCAGACCAGCCCCGGCGAGGACGTGTAGTTGTGATACTCGTCCGGATCGCGCGGATCGCCGAGATAGCGGTGATGGGCCTCGTGCATCACCTGATAGGCGGTGTACGAGATCAGCACGCAGCCGCCTAGGAGCACCGAGACCCAGCGATTCCACGCAGGCGAGCGCAGCAGCACGCCGTGCATCCCCTCGTGCAGGAGCAGCACGAACGCATTGAGCCCGAGCGCCGCCACCAGCACGCCGATTATTTCCAGAGAAAGAGAAGGGAGCGCGGCGGCCCGGAGAGCGAGCAGGGCGCCGGCCGACCAGAGCAAGGGGAAAGCCGCCAGCTCGACCGCGCGATGCCCGAGAGACAGCCGGCGGAGCCCTGAGATCTCCGCTTCGAGACCACGCGCGAGCGACGACTTCAGAGCCTCGGTGCTGCTCATACGCTGAAAGGATAGCATCAGGGCTAGAATCCACGCCCATGGATCCCGACCAGCTCGATTCCCTTCTTCCCTCCGTCCTCGACCGCCGCCGCTTCCTGACTCTGGCGTCCGCTCTGGGCGCCGCCGCTCTGCCGGGAGCTCTCTTCGCCGAGGAGGCGAAGGCGAGCGGGGTCAGCGCGAAGGCGCTGGCCGAGGCGGAGACGGTCACCGGTCTGTCGTTCAAGGACGAAGAGCGGGCTCTGATGCTCAAGGGGCTCGACGACCTGCGCGAGGATTACGCCAAGCTGCGCGCCGTCCATCTCGACAACAGCGTGCCGCCGGCTCTGCGCTTCGATCCCGTGCTCCCCGGGACGTCTTTCAGCGGTGCCTCGTCGTTCCATCCCGGCGCCGCGCCCACGCCGCCGGCCGATCACCTCGAAGGCGAGAATCTCGCCTTCCTGCCGGTGACCCAGCTCTCGGCGCTGCTGCGCGAGAAAAAGGTCCGCTCGGTGGATCTGACGAAGATGTACCTGGCGCGCCTGAAGAGACTCGATCCGGTCCTCCATGCGGTGGTCACGTTCACCGAGGAGCGGGCGCTGGCGGCGGCGGAGAAGGCGGACGGGGAGATCGCGGCGGGGAAGATGCGCGGGCCGCTCCACGGCATCCCCTGGGGCGCCAAGGACCTCCTCGCCGCCAAAGGTTATCCGACCACCTGGGGCTCCGTGCCGTTCAAGGATCAGGTCTTCGCCGAGGACGCGACGGTGGTGGAGCGGCTGGAGAAGGCCGGCGCGGTGCTCGTCGCCAAGCTGTCCCTGGGCGAGCTGGCCTGGGGGGACGTCTGGTTCGGCGGCATGACGCGCAATCCCTGGAACCCGGAGCAGGGCTCGAGCGGCTCCTCCGCCGGCCCGGCCGCGGCGGCGGCGGCGGGCGGCGTGGGGTTCGCGATCGGCAGCGAGACGCTGGGCTCGATCGTCTCCCCGTGTACCCGCTGCGGCGCCACCGGCCTGCGCCCGACGTTCGGCCGGGTGAGCCGCCACGGCGCCATGGCTCTCTCCTGGAGCATGGACAAGCTCGGCCCCATCGGCCGTAGCGTCGAGGACTGCGCCTTGATCCTCCATGAAATCCTCGGGCCGGACGGCAAGGACGCCACGGTGGTCGATGCACCGTTCCGCTGGGAGCCGGGCCTCGATGTGACGAAGCTCCGCGTCGGCTACGTGAAATCGCTCTTCGAGGCGAAGCCGGACGAAGGCAGAGAAGAGCAGCACGATCTCGACCTGGCCAGCCTGGAAGCGTTGCGCAAGCTGGGGATCGACCTCCACGCCATCGACCTGCCGGACCTGCCGATCGCCGCCCTGCGCCTCATCCTCACCGTCGAAGCGGCGGCGGCTTTCGACGAGCTGACGCGGAGCGGCCAGGACGACCTGCTGATGCGTCAGGTGGAGCAAGCCTGGCCGAACACCTTCCGCCAGGGCCAGACCATCCCCGCCGTCTCCTATCTCCAGGCCAACCGCGTGCGGACTCTCGCCCAGCGCGAGATGGCGAAGCTGATGGCCGGCCTCGACGCCTACGTCGTCCCCTCCTTCGGCGGCACCAACCTGCTGCTCACCAACCTCACCGGCCATCCCACGGTCGTCCTGCCCAACGGCTTCCGGAAAGACGGCACCCCGGGCAGCCTCAGCTTCGTCGGCAAGCTGTTCGGCGAGGGAGAGGCGATGGCGGTGGCGAAGGCGTACCAGGATGCGACGGGGTTTCATTTGAAGCACCCCGTGCTTTGATGCAAACCTTGACGCGAGGCTGGCCTGCCTTGGCTCTCGCCGGCCTGGCGATGCTCCTCTGGATGCTCCACGTCGGCGGGCATGATGCGCCGTGGCTGGCTCGCGCCGTCGTCCTCCTCACGCTGGTCGCGTTCGCCGCCTGGCTGGGGGCGCGCCTGGCGATGTCGTTCCGCGAGAGGCGCGCCGCGGCGCTCATCTTGCCGGCGTTGCTCGTGCTCGCCCTGGCGGTCCGCTTCATCGGCCTGAGCCATGAGGTCGAGGGGCGGTATTACCTCGACGAGGGCACGTATTACCACCACGCGAGCGAGATCGACGCCGGGCGGTGGTTGCGGCTGTCGTTCGTCTATCCCCATTTTCTGTACTACGCCGACGCGGTGGCGCTCTGGCTGGCCGGGCTGTTTCCGGGGGTGGTCGCGGGGATCGGCGCGGGGCTGGGAGTCGGCGATCCGCTGGGCCTCTCGTGGCTGGTGCTGCGGTCGGTGGTGGCGGTGCTGTCGGTGCTCACGGTGGTGCCGGTTTTCCGGATCGTGGAGCAGATGGGCAGGCAGTGGGCCGGCGCGGCGGCGGCTCTGCTGTTGATCTTCTCGCCGCTCTACAACGCGGGGTCGCACCTCAACACGTGCGACGTGCCGTCGGCGTTCTTCGCCGCTCTCTGCCTGCTGTTCGTGGCGCGGCTGGTCGACGAGGAGACGACGCGGGACTATCTGCTGGCGGGGATCGCGGCGGGGCTGGCGGCGGCGAGCAAGTATCCGGCGGGGGTGGTGGCGGTGGCGATCATCGCGGTGTGGGTGCGATGGAGGATCGCCAGGCGGGATGATCGGCGGGGGCGGCTCGGTCTGCTGTGGGCGGGGCTCGCGGCGATGGCGGCGTTCGTGGCGGTGATGCCGAGCCTGGTGGTCTTTCCGCAGGCGGCGTTCCTGGGCAACCGCGGCATGCTCTTCGGTGTCCACCAGTACGGCCAGGGCGGCTGGCTGGGCGTGACGCCGCGCAGCAACTCGGGGTTCTATGCCGGCCAGATCCTGGAGAGCTTCGGCTGGCCGGCTCTCCTGGCGGGGCTCTCCGGTCTCTTCCTGATCCGCCGCGAGGACCGGCACCGCTGGCTGTGGCTGACGCCGTATCCGCTGATCTTTTTGGCGCTGATCACGGCGATGAGCATGGTGGTCAAGCGGAACCTCTACCCGGTGCTGCCGATCCTCGCCGTATTCCTGGGATTGGGGATCTCCGCTTGGGGAGAGCGATGGAACCGGCGTCTGGGCGCGGCTCTGTTGCTGGTCTGCCTGGCGTTCCCGGCGTCGAGCACCCTGCAAGCGGACGTCGCCCTCGCCCGGC
>Ga0307506_10000110_pt1 | contig 32601 bp, 17 predicted proteins | sample 25_S_MG_FD_202175 | JGI IMG/M metagenome (GOLD analysis project Ga0307506, IMG submission 202175) | Soil microbial communities from Populus trichocarpa stands in riparian zone in the Pacific Northwest, United States - 25_S | ecosystem: Environmental > Terrestrial > Soil > Riparian zone > Trees... | reverse complement strand
TGTGCGCCGGAACCCAGGAGCGCTCCGCCAAAGCCTGCCGCGGCTCCCATGGCCATATTGAGCGCGGTGCCCACAGAGAAGAATGCCTGGCCGGTCATCGCGGACGTCACACCGCCCTGGGCCGCAGCGCCCGCCGTGCCTCCCACTAACCCTGCGGTGACGGTGCCGATCGTGCTTACCGCCCGCGCACTGAGCCCTTCGCTCAACGTCAACGCGCCTTTCATGGCCAGCGACGCGGCAGCACCGCCGGCGAGGGAGCCCGCGGCACCACCCACCGCTCCTCCCACTACGTCCTCGAGCGCTCGGGTGGAAGTGTACTTTTCACCGGACAAACCCGCCGTGGTGGCATCGCCCGCCACCGTGCCCACCGCGCCCGCGGTGGCGGCCACGCTGGCGGAGGTCGCTACCGCGGCCGCACCTTCCAGTCCAGCGACCGCCGGGGCCAGCGCCCCCCCCGTGGCGACGGTGGCCAAAGTGCCCACGACCGCACCGATCACGAGGGCCCACCAGGCGGCCTCGCCGGTCGGGTCGAGAATGGAAATCGGATTGTTGCCCGCGTACAGATAGGGCGAATAGAACTGCATTTGAGGGTCAACGCTGTAAAAGCGCTTCAACCGTGGATCGTAGAGGCGTGCGGCGGCGTTGTAGAGTCCCGTCTCACGGTCATATTCATAGCCGGTGAAGCGGTAGCGCAGGTCACTGGTATCGCCGAATTGTGCCACGACATTGCCGAAAGGACCGTAATGGAAGGCCGCTTGCAGCCTGCCGTCAGCCTGGACCAGCCCTCGGACGGAATGGAGATGATCCGTGAGCAACGGCAGAATCTGACCCTGGCGGCGTATGGCGAAAATGCCCAGCGCACCATATAGATACTCTGTAGGCTCGGTCTGGTCACCCTGCGGGTTGCCGTTCCACTCCACCAGTGGCCAACCGTTGACGCCGCGCACATACGTGCGAGTGGCCGCATCCGTGATCTTGCGGACACGGTTGGAGCTGCTGTCGTACTGCAAGCGAATCTCGCCCTGCGACGTGGTTTGAATGGCGGTCGCCCGCTGGCTCGCGAGCTGATACTCGATCGCTTCGATGCCGCCCGGCTCGGCGCGTGTGACCGCGCCGATCGCATTCGTCTGGAAATCAGCCTGCGTGCCTCCGTTGATATTGATCACCTGGTTGGTGTCGGGTGTGTAGCGGTAGCTGTCGACCGTGCCCCCGTCATCTACGGTGAGAAAGTTGCCGTTGGGGTCATAGACGGTGGGTTGAGCAAGGCCAAAGGACCACTCGGGACGAGGCACGCCAGCGGTGAACGCTTGCGCGGTCTGCAGCTTGCCGCGAGCGTCGTAGGCGTAGGAATAGCTCAGCTCGGCCGGGAAGCCGGCGGCCGTTGCTGACAAGCTCCCGAACCTGGTCTCGACCGCTCCGAGGCGGCCTGAGTAGTACGGCGTGCCGCCTTGGGCACCAGTCGTGTAGCTCAGGGTTTCCGTGATGCAGTCGGAGGTGATCTGCTCGAGCCAACCCGGGGGGGCGTAGGCATAGGTCACCTTCACCGCGCCGGTCGTGCCGGGAAGGATGCTCTGCTCACGGACTTGGTCGTCGGGGTTGTAGAGGTACGCGGCGAGGACTTGGCCCTCGCCATCCGCAAGCCCTTGCACGCGGCCTACGGCATCGCGCTCGGTGACGACGGAGTAGCCGGATGCGTAGACCGTGCTGGCCGTATTGCCCAGGTTGTCGTAAGTGTAGAGGGTATAGGCGGTATCCTCCTCCCCGATGCTCTGCCCGTAACGCTGGATGTGCCCGGTGCTGTCGTAGTCGCGTGTGTTCGAGGTGACAGGTTGCTGAGTCTGTTCGTCGTAGTTGACCGTATGCACCAGACATCCGAGATTGTTGACCTGAGACGCGTCGCCGCCGTATTCATAGATACGGACGACACGTGCGCCGTCTTGAGCCGTGGGCCAGCCTGGTATATTGGCAAACTGCCGCAATCGCACTGCATCCCAGGCGCCCGGCACCTGTCCGCCTTCCACGATGCGGCCATAGCGGTCGTATTTGGCATAGAGAAGGAGGCCGAGAGATGCCGCCAGCGCGTTTTGATTGAAACGGGCCTGTCCCAGGTCGTCGGCCATGAAATGAACGGTGCCGGCGTCCGGCGTGGACGAGGAGCCGGCGATGCCGAGCAGGTCACGCTGGGTCACGTTGACCCAGGCGGACGCGGTAGAGCCGTCGGGAGGAGCGTAATAGTTGGGGAGGCGCACGGTGCGCTGCTTGCCCGTGCTGCCATAGACGGTGATCTGGACGTTGAACAGCCAGTCTTGTTGGGCGGCATCGAGGAGCGTCGCGCTGCCCACTGCTTGGCCGATCGCGTTGCCGAGACTCAGGGTGACCCGGCCATCCTGGTCAGTCGTCGTGACGCAGGAATAGAGCCCCGCCGGAAGGCCCAGCGCGGTATTGACGGCGGTATTGGTGTTGCTGCCGTACGAATAGCGGATGGTGTGCTGTGCGGCGGGATCTGCCGCTGTGATCGCGAGCTCTTTGCCCGGTGCTCCCTTTTGCAGGGTTCGCCCCAGGGGAGATGGCTCCACGGTCTGGCGGAGGTAGGGATAGCCTTCGTCGGCCGGGTAGTCTACGGCGGCCTTGCCCGTGAGCACGCCGGTGGCCCAGTCGAAAGCCGTCACCACATCGGTACGGAAAGCCAGGAGAGTTTGCGTGGTGCCCGGGGTCCCGGCATAGGTCACCGGCTTGACGCGCACGACGGAGCGGGCGGCGGCGTCATAGACGACAGCGGCTACAACAACCTGCGCACCTTCGATGGACTGACCCTGCAACGATTTGCTGGCGCCGTCAAAATATCTGATCGCCACCTGGGGTTGCGCGCCGATGACGAGCTCACAGACCGAGATGGGGCCATCTGTCACGATGCTGGGAGCGCCGGATGGCATGGTGCTGGGGATGTAGTCGAAGATCACCTGGCCGTTCAGCGCAAACACGACGGCGTCCGTGGTCAGGATGACCATCCAGTCTCCCGACGGGGTATCGGTGATGACGGCGCTCTGGCTATTCACGCCGTTGACCTCGTCCACCAAGCTCCATTCCTGGGTCCCTGGCTCCCAGCGGACCTCCACGCTCTGCCCGATGCGGAACCCCGCCATGGCCGGCTTGGCGGCCTCCGACTGCAAATCGAAACGGAAGGCGTAGCTCGCGCTGAAGGTGGGCTGCGTCAACGTGATGGAACCACCTGCGGCGCCCGTGTACTGCAGCACGCCTTTACGACTCTGCCATTGCACGGGAGAGGGCGAAGAGAAGTGCTTGCTCCATATGCCGTTGTTCAGGAAACGCTCATAGAAAGTCTGGCCCATCGGCTGGAAGACCAGTTGACTGTTGGGCGCTGCCGGATCGAAAGAGGGCTGAGTCTGGCGCGACAGATAGGGTGCGATCACGTTCACCACCGACTGGGACGCCGAGGTGAAAGCAATCTGGCGTTGCGCCCGGTCGTAGACCCGGCGCGTGAGCTGGTCGTACGGCCCCAGCTCGGCCATCAGCAGGAAGCTCCTGGGATGGAACACCTGCACGAGCGCGCCACCGTGCAACGCGCAGAAGCAAACGTTGTCGATGTAGAGGTTGTCCGCGCCTGAGTTCACCGGCGTGAGCCGCAGGGTGACCTCGACCGCAACGGCGCTCAGGTCGAACGAGACACAGTAGTACGCCCAATCAGCCGTCGTGACCTCGATGGTTTGCGCAGGGGGAAGGCTCGCCGGCGCGGAGGAAGAAAATTCGATGTGCCACGCCGTGGTGGGTGCCGGCGATTTCGCCGCGGGATCGAGGGTGCCCCAGAAGCCGAAGAGGAAAGGCTCGGATCGATCTTGTGGGGTCAGCTCCAACGGCGCTCCCGTCACGCCGGGAGGCAGACAGAGGCACTGTGTGCCCGTATTGCAAAGACTGCTGACGCGCGGAGTATCCTGATCGTCCAGTGCCCAGGAGCCTGCGGTTTCGTAGGGCTCGAAACCGAAGTAGTAGGCTTCCTGCCCGCTCACGGAAGCTCCCGGGAAGGTCGCCACCACGGGAGAGTTTTCCGCGGCAAAAAGCCGGGATGTGATGAGGCCGGCGGCATTGACCGTTTCCGTCGGATAGCCGTACGGGTTGCAGGCCCTGGTCTGCTTCTGGAGCAGCCATTCATCCGGCGCCGTTTCCGGCGATCCGCTGCCTGGATTCATGCGTCCATAGGATTGCCAGGGACAGAGCAGCTGCAGCGTGCCCGCCGCGCCTGTGGAGATGCCCGGGAAGAGCTTCATGGACACGCTCTGCTCGGCGGAGGTCACCTCCGGGGCGCCGACCACAGCCACTGCGTAGCTGCTGCCCACGTGCTGTTCCAGCATGTTCAGACAGCCGAGCAAGGGATAGGACGTGTAGCCGAGCGCCACTCTCTTGGTGTGAGTCTCTTGCTGACCGATCGCGTTCCAGGCAGTGGTCGTGGTGGCGATGAGCTGGCCGCTCCCGGGGTCATAGGAGAAGCTCTGGGCTCTGTCGATCCCATCTACGTTGTTGACTATCTGGGTGAGCTGCACATAAACGCCGTTCAAGGCTCGAGCCTGACCGGTCTGCGGATCCTCGATCTGATCCACCACCTGCCAGGTATTGTCTTGCCTGGAGACCCGTTCGCCCTGGGCATCGAAAAGCTCCTTGTGAGCGAGCTGCCCGTCCAGGATCGCATCTTGCGCGGGGTTGCCAGGAGATTGGTCCCCCACGCCGTTCGTGAAGGTGAGCTGGGTGTTTCCGCAAAGAGAGCCATCCCCGACCTGCACCTGCGACTTGTAGTACTTGCAGCTATATCCCTGGGGGTTGACCGCGGCTGTGGCCGCGTCAAATCCATAGAAATAGCTCTTGCGGATGTAGCCGTCATCGACGGTGACGGACAGTGCGGGAAAGTCTGTGACCGGCTGCGTGATGGAGCTGTTCAGGAAGCGGTAGAGGGTGAGGGACTGGGCTTGCTCGAACGGGGCGTCCAGCGGCAGGAATGTGACCAGGCTGCCGTAGCCGGCGGGGATCTGTCCCTCGGCGTGGGTATCCACCTTGCCGTCCGGCTCAATGGCGCGGTAGAAGCTCTGCAGCACCGGCTCCGTGGCGCCGACAAAGCCGTCGTCGAGAAGCAGCACATTGGTTTGTACCGGATTTTGCTGAGCTTCCTGGAGATAGACCGCAAAGTCCGGCGATTGGTTGATGAGCGTCGTGGTGTTGGAGCCTGGAGGCAGAGCGGGAATCGGGCTTTGCGTCGCCGCGACCCAGTCGCTCGACGTGCCCCGGTAATAGAACGAGCGGTTGAAGCTGATGAAATCGGTGCCCGCCGTGGGGAAGTAACTGGTGAAACGGGGCTCGGCCGGCGGGCTGTTGAAGAGGGTGAGCGGGGCTTCCGCCCATGAGCCGGTTTCCTGATTCGGGTCATAGACTTGAGCGAGGCCCAGGATCTGACTCTCTGAGTTTTCTGTTTTGAGGACGATGTCCTGGCCCTGGGCAAACCAGAAGACGGTACCGTCCGTGACCGGCAACCGAAGCTTGAGGTTTTCATTGACCAGCCATCGCTGGCCATCGAAGCGCAGGAGATGCGGGCCACTCATCACCATGCCCGTGGCCTGCACCTGGGCCGTGGGGGCATAGGGAAGCGCGCCGGTGAGGGTCTTGCTCATGGAGCAGGCGAGCTGAAAGGGCGCATTCCATTCATAGGAAGGCGTGGAGTTGTTGCCCCAGTTGTAAAGCGTCAGTTGGTATTGGAGGTCGCTGTTGCCTTCCTCTGTAACAGCCGTGGCCGCAAACACCCACGGGGACGCGCTCCACTGGAAGTTGTTCTCGAGCTCGGCATGAGTGGCGCCAGCAATCGAGATCTCCTGGGCGGTGCGGCGGCAGCCTTCCTGCCAGACACCACTCTCCTCCAGGTAGCTCAGAATCAGCTGGCTTTGCTTGTTGCCGGGGGATGAGAGACGGTCGTAATAGAGTACGCCGAGGAGATTGGATGTTGCCGCGAGGAAAAGGTGATAGCGGGCGGGATCCTGGGCTTGATGTGGCGTGGGGAGCGGCAGCGGTGTCCATTGCCGCTGGGTGTTGTTCCAGGTATAGCGCGTGACCGTGTTGTCCTGGCCGTTCGCCACGACAAAGAAGCGACTGCCGGCTGCGATGTCCCGGTCCGCGGTGGGGATGGACAACGGGGCGTCAGGACTCTCGAGCCATCCACCCAGCACACGGTTGTTTTTGTGAAGGAAGATCACGGCGCTCTCGAGCGCGTTGGCGCCGCCCACGCTCAGAACAAAGAAATCGTCTTCCAGGCTGGCGGTGATGTCCTCCGGATTGCCGGGGAACTGGTAGACCTTGCCGGCGGGTTGCCAGGGAATCCAACGCCCGCTCCACGTGTAGACCGTGATGGAGAAGCGATCGGCCGTCATCCACATCATCACCGCATAGTCCGGCCCGAACCAGAGCTTCGGCGTCGCACCGGCCAGTGCCGGCGTGATGGCGAGGCTGCGCGAGCAAGCGGAGAGGCTTTTCTTTTGATAGGCGTAGAGAACAGTCGCCCCTTCCGGCAGAGCTTTCGTGGCGATGGCGCCTGGGTTGGCATCGGTGACCCCGTGGTACGTGAAGAGCAACGGCGGCAGACCAACGCCTCGATCATCTTTCTGGACGACGGAGCTCAGCACGCGCTTGTAGCGGTCCCCTGCGTAGTTGGGTGGCGCGGCGCCGGGTATGGGGCAGAAGAGGCTGAGCTCGTAGTCGAAGTGAAGGGAGGAGAGCGTTTCCTGATCCTGGCTACGGCAGATGACGCCGTCCAGATAGAGGGTTTCATATTGACTCTGGTAGGCGTCGGGCGTGTCGCTGGGGAGGGGTTTATAGGGGTCGAGGTACTCCCGAGGTTGACCGGGGGTGGCATTGAAGGTCTTGTCCGCGTACGAGAGAGTGGCCGTACGTCCGAACATGTCCGTGATGAGGGAGAGATAGATCGCCTTGGTGTAGCGCAGGCCCGCCCCCACGCTCTGCTGGACCTGCTGGTAGGCATAGAGGATCTCATCGCGGTTGACCGCTCGTTCAGAGCTGAGGAACCAGGAGCGCGGGAACTGGCTTTGCGCGCGCCCACCTTGGCCGTCAGTGACCACTGTGCTCGGACCGGCCCATGTGTTCCACTTCACGCCCCAGACGATGGACTCGCCCCGGCTCGCGGCGTCACCGCCGGAGCCGACGTCGGCACCCCCGCCAAACACGGAACAGGCGCCCGAGGACGTCACCAGCTCCCATCGTTCAAACGGGCCGTAATAGCGCACGCGGGAGAAATTGAAACTCTCCAGCTCGTAGCCGATGCCACCGTCGAAGATGCGCAATGTCTCGGGATCTTCGGGGGAGGCCCCGATAAGCAAGACACACTCGTTGACCGGGTCTGTGATCTGCCATCGCGCGTCGGCAGCCTGCACTTGCACCGAAGAGGTCGGGTCCACCACCAGGCTCTGCTGAAGAAAGGCGGTGAGGATCTGTGGGGTGAGTACCGCCCGGTTCAGCGTGGCCGCCAAGGAAGACGTAAGCTGGCCGCGTTGCCAAGCGCGGTCAGTCCAATAGAGACGGTTGCGAGCGCCGCCGCTGGTGAGATAGAAGACCGCGCCATCGCGATTGCCAGGGGTGGCATAGTCGGCATCGATGCGATCGATCAAAAGGTCCCAGCCAAGCCCGAGCACACCGGTGGGGGCATCACGGTTGGATCGACCCACCTCTGCGGAGATGTTACTGCCGTAGACCGCGGTCACATCCAGGTTGAGCCCGCTTCGCCCCGGCATGGAGAGGATTGGCACCGAAAAAGAAACAGTGCCTTGAAATTGATTAACATCTTGACCCACTGAGCCGTCGACGTTCCCGTTGAACTGGAAAACCTTGCTGCCAGGCGCCTCGAACACGGTAGAAAGCTCGCTCATATTTTTCCCCTGTCGCCGTTTAACGGACTCCCCGGGACTTCTTCGACTCGATGCCTTTCGATCACTACAGCAACCTTCTTGCCAGGTAGATCACCCTCGGAAAATATTTCTGAGACTGCCGCTAGGCGGAGACAGCTCTTCTGGGATCTGCTCACGGCGACCACTCCCCGAGCCCCCGTCTTCCCCTCCGCTCAAGACTTCAACTTAAAAATCGGCTAAGCTCTGTCTGTCCCGAGAGGCAGGTGTCATCAACTGGAGGCAGGCAGCGTGCTCTACGAGGATCTGTACGGGATCTCAAAGCTCCTCCTGGCCGAGGACGACGCGGAGCGCGCTCCAGAGGTCCTCCTGCGGCGCATCGTCGAGCGATGCGGGGCTGAGACGGGATTCGTCGTGGTCCGCGAAGAGGGCTCGTACCAGCAGAAGTTCGAGGTCGGCGAGGAGCGCGCCCGGCGGAGCGACCTGGAGCGCCGGTTCAGCCGCACGCTGGTGCGCGAGGCGATCGCCACGGGCGCTCTGCTCTACCTGCCGAATCTGATCGAAGATCCCCGCTTCGCGGCGGGCGAGAGCGGCTTGGTGATCGGCCGCTGCTGTGTGCTGGTGGCGCCGCTGCGCTACGGGGGCGAGGTCTATGGCGTCGTCTACCTGGAGAACCGGGAACGGACGGACAGCTTCAGCGCGGAGAGCCGGGCTTTCCTGGCCGAGCTAGCGGAGATCGCCGGCCTGTTCTTGAAGCGGGCGAGCGACCGGGAGGAGCTGCGGCGGCGCAATCGCAGCCTGGAGCGCGATCTGTTCGCGCAGCACGATTTCGCGGGGATCGTCACCCGCGATCCCCGGATGCTCGAGCTGCTCCGGGTGGTCGCGCAGGTGGCCGGCGCGGACGCTCCGGTGCTCGTGCTCGGCGAGACGGGCACCGGCAAGGAGCTGATCGCCCGGGCGCTGCACGTCAACAGCCTGCGGCGCGGTCGCCCCTTCGTCACCGTCCACTGCGCGGCGCTGCCCGGCACGCTGCTCGAATCCGAGCTCTTCGGCCATGTCGCCGGAGCGTTCACGGACGCCAAACGCGACCGCCCGGGCCGCCTCGCCTCGGCGCACGGCGGCACGCTGTTCCTCGACGAGGTGGGCGAGATCCCGGTCGAGGCGCAGGCGAAGCTGCTGCGCTTCCTCCAGTTCGGCGAGATCCAGAGCCTGGGGTCGGACCGCACGGAGAAGGTGGACGTGCGGATCGTCGCCGCCACGCATCGCGACCTGCGGCAGATGACGAAGGACGGGCGCTTCCGCGAGGATCTGTACTTCCGCCTCAAGGTGCTCGACCTGACGCTGCCGCCGCTGCGCGAGCGCCGGGGGGACGTGCCTCTCCTCGCCGATCATTTCCTGCGCGGATTCTGGCGGCGCCCCGGAGAGAGGCCGCGCTGGATGCCGCGGGCCGAGCGGACGCTTCTGGCCTACCCGTACCCGGGCAACGTCCGCGAGCTGGCCCACGCCGTCGAGCGGGCCTGCCTGCTGGCCCGCGGGCCGGATCTCGATCTCGACCTGCTGCCGCCGGAGCTGGCGGGCGCGGCGGCGGACGCGGCGGCCGAGCCGGTCTTCGCCGCCCTGACGGGCGATGGGTTGAACGAGGCGCGGGAGGCGAGCGTGGCCGTGGTCGAGCAGCGCTTCCTCCTCGAGCTGATGCGGCGCTACGACGGCAATGTTTCGCGGGCCGCGCGCGAGGCGGGGCTCCACCGGACCTACCTGCAAAAGCTGCTGGCCCGCCACCGTTCCGCCCTCGGGCCCCTGGCCGGCCTGCCGGAAGGGTCCTGATGGCGGCGCTCCGCTGCTCCTCCTGCGGCCAGGGGATCTCGGAGTTCGACAGCCGCTGCGCCGCCTGCGGTGCCGCGTCACCGGAGGCGACAGGCGCCGCCTCGGCCGGTGCCACGGTGTTCGACGGCACGCCGCCGCCGCGAGCGGACCCGGCCAGACCCACGTCACCGGCCGAGGAGCCCTTCGTGAGCCGGCAGGTCTCGCACTACCGCCTTCTCCGCCCCCTCGGCCGCGGCGGCATGGGCGTCGTCTACCTCGCCCAGGACGTCGAGCTGGGCCGGGAGGTCGCCGTCAAGTTCCTCCACCACCGGAGCGAGGCGCGCCCCGCGGACGAGGCCCGCTTCCGCCGCGAGGCCCAGGCCGCGGCCTCGCTCGACCATCCGAACATCGGCACCATCTATGAGGTCGGCGAGCACGCAGGCCGGCGCTTCCTCGCCATGGCCTATTACGACGGCACGACCCTGGCCCAGCTCCTCGCCGGGCGGCCGGACAAGCGCCTGGCGGTCCCGGAGGCGGCGGCCATCGCCGGCCAGCTCGCCTCCGCCCTCGCCGCCGCCCACGCGGCCGGCATCGTCCACCGCGACCTCAAGCCGGAGAACGTCATGGTGCTCCCGGACGGCCGGGTGAAGCTCCTCGACTTCGGCCTCGCCCGCTGGGTCGACTCCGGCGGCGTCACCGAGGAGGGGATGGCGGTGGGGACCGCCGCCTACATGGCGCCCGAGCAGATCAAAGGCCTGCGCACCGGTACCGCCGCCGACCTGTGGGCGCTGGGTGTGGTCCTCTACCAGATGCTCGCCGGCCGGCGCGCTTTCGGCGGCGAGCGCCAGGGGATGGTCCACTCCATCCTCCACGAAGATCCCCAGCCCCTCCGGGAGGGCAATGCCGATGTGCCCGCGGTCCTGGAGACGATCGTGGCGCGCTGTCTGGCCAAGGAGCCGCCGGAGCGGCCGTCGGCCGCCGCCGTCGTCGCCGAGCTCCAGGCTTCCGGGCTGTGGGCCGTCTCCGGCTCGAGCGCCGCCGTCTCGGCTCCGCATCGCCGGAGCCGGCGAGCCTGGGCTCTGGCCGGCACGGCGGCCGTCCTCCTGGTCCTCGCCGTCTCCGTCTGGCGGCTGACCCGCAAGCCTGCGCCGACCGTCTACGTGGCCGTGCTCAAGCCGGAGGTTTCGGGCACTCTGCTCCCCGACGACGCCGCCCAGGTGAAGCTGAACCTCCAAGACGCCCTGCTGCGGGCCGTGGCGGCCCTGGATGGCCTGGCGGCTCTCGATACCGCGCAAGTCAACGCCGTGCGGGGAACGCCCGTGGAGATCGCACGCGCCGTGGCGGCTGGCGAGGTCGTGGCCTCGCAGGCCGACTGCGCCGGAGACCTCTGCCAGGTGAGCCTGCGCCGCCTGGATGGCAGGGATGGCCGGGTCCTCTGGTCAGCCCCGCTGCGCCTGCCCTTCTCCGACCCTCGCCTCTTCGCGAACGCCGTCGCGGTCTCGCTCCGGCAGGGTTACGCCGAGCACGGCCTGCGCGGACCCCGGCTCGAGCTCAAGATCAGCGAAGAGGACTACCGGACCTTCCTCGCTCTCCGCGCGCGCCTTGCCGCCTCCGGGGATTTCGCAGAGATCCTCACCCGTCTCGGCGAGCTCCGGCAGCGGACCTCACCGTTCCTCGACGCCTGCGTGCTGGAAGCCAAGGTGGCTCGCAAGCTCTACCTCGACACGGGAGCCCCCCGTTATCTCGAGCGCGGGCTGGCCGTTGCCCAGGAGGCGCGCCGTATCGCCCCCGACGACTATCAGCCGCTCGACATCCTCTTTTTGCTGAATCTGGACTCCGGCAAGCTCGACGAGGCCGAGCGGCTGCTCGCGCGAATGGAAGAGCTGGACCCCGCGGGGAGTCTCTTGCGGCGCGGCCAGCTCGCGGAGAAGCGGGGCCAGCCCGAGGAAGCCCTGCGGCAGATGGCCGAAGCCGTCCGCCTGCGGCCCTCCTGGCAGACGCTTCTCACCCTGGCCCTCGCCGAGCACCGCCAAGGCCGGCTCGACGAAGCACGCCGCCATCTGGAGCAGCTCCTCGAACGGTTTCCCGGCAACGTCGAAGGCCTTCAGACACTGGCTCAGCTCGAGCTGCTCCGGAACCCCGACCGCGCGATCTCCCTCTTCCGAGAAGCCGCCCGGCGGGACCCCAGCCCCAATACCCTCACCAATCTGGGCGCCGGCCTGCTCCTGGTCCGCCGCTATGGAGAAGCCGAGCAGAGCCTGCGCGAGGCCCTCCGTCTCCAGCCCGACGATCCTTCCGCCCGCTTGAATCTGGCCGACTGCCTCACCCTGGCCGGCCGGAAAGCAGAGGGCCAGGAGCTTTACCTCCGCATCGTCGAGGACCCGCGCACCCTCGCCGCCGGCAACTGGCGGCTCTTCTCCGTCCGAGCCCAAGCCCTCGCCCATCTGGGCCAGACCGTCCAGGCCGTCGAGATCATCCAGCAAGCGCTCCGCATGACTCCGGACAACGCTCAGCTCGCCCTGGATGCCGCGGTCGTCTACGTCGTGATCGGCGACCGCGGCTCGGCGCTCTTCCACGCCCGGCAGGCGGCGAGCCACGGCGTCGGGCCCCAATGGTTCGCCTTGCCCTTCTTCGACCCTCTGCGCGGCGAGCCCACGTTTCAAGCCCTCACGCTCAGCCGTCAATCGGTTCGGTAGTGATCACAATGGTGGGATCATGCCCCCGGCTGGCATTGCCAACCACGATGTCGTAGGTGAACTCTGTTCTGGGCATCATTTCGTTCAAACTGATGATGATCTGCCACTCGTTCAAGGGTTGCCCTCTCTTCGAGTCCACGAGAGCGATGCCGGCAGGCAGGTCGGCTGGCAGAGCAACTTCCAGTTGATCGACATGGATCTCCTCGTTGAAGCTCACGAACTCCCAGACCAACGTCCATGGCCAGGGTGCCTCCCCCATGCCGGGCGCCGGGATGGGGATCGGAAGAACTTCGTAGTGGAGCTTGTCATCGATTCGAGAAACGATCACTCGCGAGGTGATACGGTTCAAACCATCGCTATGTATCCCTGGTACCTGTGGATCGCCGGAGGGCGGTAACAGGATCGATTCGACAGGCGTTTGCTCGATGATGGCTGGCATTGTCTTGTCTCCTTGAGAAAAGCAATCTGTTGGACAGCGGACAGAAAGGGATTGAGCAAGGACCATACCACCCTCCGCGATCAGCCTTCTCCCAGGAGACGGTGAAGGATTTTGCGGGATGACTGCCTCTCGACGTTGACAGCGTTCCCCTGGCTGACCGTGCCGCGCCCCGGAGACAGGTGCCTTCGCGGAATGACACCTGCCCCCCTCTTGCGTTGTGTTGCAATTCTGTGTTGTTCTACAGCGCAAAGGGGGCTTCGGATGACCCGGGAAGAGTATGACGCGCGCCGGCGGCGGCTGGACGAAGAGCTCCGCGCCGGGCTGGACCTGTTGCAGACGGGACACACCGAGAAGATCCGCGCCTTGAATCTGCTCTGGACGAGCGGCTCGGGCGGGCCTCTCTCCGGGGAGGCCTCGACCGTCGACCAGAGCCCGCCGCAACGGCGCCTGGCCGGCCAGCTCGAAGCCGACGTCCGCGCGGCGCTGGAGCACTGCCCGGAAGTCTTCCAGACCGGCGATCTCTGCCGCCTCCTCGGCTACCAGCCCAACCGCGGCAACCTCTACCGGCTCCTCCAGGAGCTCCTGACCGGCGGCGTGATCGCCTATGAGAACAAAGGCCAAGGCCGTGCCGGCTCGAAGTACCGGAAGCTCTGAGACGGCGACGGTCCAAGAGAGAAATTGCAGCATTCCCGAAGCTTCGGAGCCGAAGCCCGAAGCTTCAGGAATGCTGCCAGACGCTTCGGGAACGTTGCCAGAGGCTTCGGGAATGCTGCCAGAAACTTCGGGAATGCTGCCAGACCCTTCGGAAGCGTTGCTAGAGGCTTCGCGAAGGCTGCATTCGCCCTACTCCTGCTCCGCCAGCCGTTCGAGCAAACCCCGCAAAGGCATGACCGTGACCCCGGCGCGGAGCGGATAAGGCTCCGTCACCGGTGCCACGACCCAGGCTTCCTCGATCTCCAGGTCTTCGAGAGCGCTCCAGAATCCCCGGGAGACCGTGGGCGCCGTGGAGGCCTTGCACTCGATGGCCAGCCGCCGCCGGCCGCGCTCCAGAACCAGATCGATCTCCGCTCCGGCCGCCGTCCGGTAGAAGCTGGGCTGCCAGCGGGGCATGGAGGAGATGACGTTCTCGATCACCAGACCCTCCCAGGATTCGCCGCAGACGGGGTGCGCCAGGAGGTCGTCGAGACCATCGATCTGGAGCAGGCTGTGCAGGATGCCGGTATCGCGAAGGTAGACCTTCGGCGACTTGACGAGGCGCTTCTTCGTGTTGGCCAGGCAGGGCTCCAGGAGGCGCACCATGAAGGTCCGGGTGAGGAGGTCGAGGTAGGAGCGGCTCGTGGTGTGGCTGACACTGAGTGCCGCGCCGAGCTCCGAGCTGTTGAGGATCTGGCCGTGGAGGTGGGCCAGCAGGCGCCAGAGGCGATGAAGCAAGGCGGCCGGGACGTTGAAGCCGAGCTGGGGAAGGTCCCGCTCGAGGAACGTGAGGATGAAGCTCTCCCGCCACGCGCGGCTGCTCTCGTCGCTCTCGGCCAGGAAGCTGCGGGGAAACCCGCCTCTCACCCAAAGCCGGGTCAGCTCCCCGGGCTCGCCGCCGAGCTCGCTCGCCAGGAATGGCGTCAGCTCCAGGTAGGCGATACGGCCCGCCAGGCTCTCGGAGGTCTGCCGCAGAAGCTCGCGCGAGGCGGAGCCCAGCAGAAGGAACTGTCCGTTGCGGCGCTCCTCGTCGGCCAGGCTGCGGAGCAGCGGGAAGATCTCCGGGGCGCGCTGGATCTCGTCAAGGCAGAAGAGGGAGGCGGTGCCCTGAGACCGGTGCAGATTGAAGAACAGCTCGGGGTCCCGCAGCTTCGCCAGATCCGACGGCCGCTCCAGGTCCAGATAGACAACGCCGGAGCGACGGGCGACCGCCTCGCGGATCAGTGTCGTCTTGCCGCACTGGCGAGGGCCCAGGACGGCGACGATGGGGAAATCCGCCAGCCGCGCCTCGACCTGAGCCTCGATGACCCGCGGGAGGTAACCTTGCACTTTGCAAGCCTAGCTTGCAATTTGCATGGTTGCAAGGATCGAAGATGGCGCCAGCGCAGAAGTTTGGGGTCGGCATCAGCCGGGGGCGATCGACAGTGGACGGAGTGTGCCCGGGAAGACGAAGCGAGTTAGAATCAGAGGATGAGGTTCCAGATGCCCCCTTCCTTTGCACGGCGTGGCGCGATAATGTTCCGCTCACGAACGACTTCGACGGAAGCCGACGGGAGATTGTCATGAGCCATCCAGCGGTCGCTCCTGTTCCCTTCGAGCTCGTCTACGACGACGGGGAGCCCATGGAGAATTTCAATCACGTCCTGCAGATGACACTGCTGTTCGACGTCATCCGCCAGGCCATGGAGGAACGCGGGCGAGCCGACTTCTTCGTCGGGGGCAATACGTTCGTCTACTACTCGGTCGAGCAGGCCCGCGCGGTCGCCGAGGACGTGAAGGCGGGCCTCCCTTCCAGCCATCCCAAGGCCACCTTTCGCGGGCCGGACGTGTTCTTCGTCGACCACGTCTCCGGCGGCGGCCGGCGCAAGGCGTGGGTGGCGTGGGAGGAAGGAGGAAGGCTTCCGGACCTGATCGTGGAGCTGCTGTCGCCGTCCACCGAGAGGGTCGACCGAAAGACCAAGATGGCCCTCTACGCGCAGGTGTTCCGGACGCGGGACTACTTCCTGTTCGACTCCGACAACGAGACGCTGGAGGGCTACCGGCTGGCGGGCAACGCCTATGAGCCGATCGCGCCGGACCGGCAGGGCCGGCTCCGCAGCGCGGTGCTCGGCCTGGACTTGGGCCTCTGGGAGGGCGTGGTCCGCGCGGCCGAGAGCGCCGAGGCCGAGGAGGGCACCTGGGTGCGGCTGTTCGATCCGGCCGGCCGGCTGATACCGACACTCGGCGAAGCGGCGGAAGCCAGGGCCGCGGCGGAGAGCGCACGCGCCGATGCGGCGGAAGCGGAGCTGAAGCGCCTGCGGTCTCTTCTTGGCAGGCTCGACGAGTAGGCCGGCCCCAGCTCAGCTCAACAGCCGCCCGTCCCACAGACGCGCCAGAAACTCCCGCCAGGGAAGGACCTCGATGCCCTCGACGAGACGGGGCGCGCGCTCGTTGCAGACGAGGATGGCGTGGCGCGGATGGTGGTCTTCGATGAAGGCGCGGAGGGACCTGAGGTCCGAGGGGTCGACGCGGGAGGTCCCCTTCACTTCCACGGCAACCTCGCCGTCCCCGAGCACGAAGTCGACCTCGAAGCCGCTCTTCGTGCGCCAGAAGTGGATCCCGTAACCGAGCTCGCGGTAGGAGCGGTGGGCCTGAATCTCCATGAGGATGAAGTGCTCCAGCGCCCGGCCGAAGAGCTCGCCTCTCTCCTCGGCGATACGCCGGCGCGTCAAGGCACCCGCGACCCCCACGTCGAACAGGTAGAGCTTCGGAGCTTTTCCGATGACCTGCCGCTCCTGCCGCCTTTTCCATGGCTCGATGAAGGTGCCGAGAAGCGTGTCGACGAGGATCTGGTAGTACTCCTTCACGGTCTTCGCATCGACGCCGCAATCCCGCGCGATGTTGGCGTAGTTCGTCAGGTCGCCGTGGGAGTAGCCCACGGCCTCGAAGAAGCGCGAGAAGGCGGCCACGTTGCGCGTGAGCCCTTCGTCGAAGACTTCCTCTTTCAGGTAGTCCACGACGTAGGCCTCGAGCGAGCGCCTGTATTCGGGGTCCAGGTAGTGTGACGGGACGAGGCCGCGGTTGAGGGCCTGCAGGAGGTCGAGATCCCCGATCTCGATAGATGTCAGTGGGTACATCGCGTAGCGCCAGGCACGCCCGCCCAGAAGATTGACGCCGCCCCTCTTGAGCTTGCGCGCGCTCGATCCGCAGAGAATGAAGCTCAGCCCCTGGTTCTCGATGAGCCAGTGAACCTCGTCCAGCAGTTGGGGGATCTTCTGAACCTCGTCCAGGATCACCGGGGAGCGCAGTTTCTCGGGTGGAGTCGCCAGGAGGCGCTCGCGGAGCAGGGCCGGGCGCCTGGTGAGCTCCAGCATGAGGTCCGTCTGGAGCAGGTCGAACGTCAGACTGCCGGGAAACGCCGACCGGAGGTAGGTGCTCTTCCCGGTCTTGCGGGGTCCCCAGAGAAACGCCGACTGGTGAGCCGGCAAGTTGATCTGCAAAGCCCTTTCGATTTGTACCATTCGGGAGCCCACTCCATTCTGGTTCAACCAAACGGGAGGATACTCCGCGAACGGCATGGGCCACAAGAAGAGCTCAAGACGGCGACAACCTGCCGCCGGCCCGGCCCTACTCGAGGACCACCTCGCGCGCGGCGCCCGGCTCGAGCGCCACGGTGCGGTGCCAGGACTCGCCGTGCGGGCCGGCCGCGTGCGGGCCGCCGCGTCAAACGCCGATCAAGCCGAGATCGTGTCCTTCAGAGCTCCAGAGGCGCGAGCCGAGCCGTAGCGGCACGCTATACTCGCCCGGCGACATGGAACCACCCTTCGACGAAACGGCCGCGCCCGAGCGGGTCGGCCCCTATCGGCTCGCCGAGCCGGTCGGCCGCGGTGGTATGGGGACGGTCTATCGGGCTTGGGACGAGCGGCTGGAGCGCGAGGTCGCCCTCAAGCAGATCCGCACGGACACCGAGCTGACGGCGTTGCGGCAACGGCTGCGGCGCGAAGCCCGGAGCGCGGCGCGGCTCAATCATCCGGCGATCGTCCATGTCTATGATCTGGTCGAGGATCCCGGCGGCGACTGGATCGTCATGGAGATGGTCGACGGCCGGACGCTCCGCCGGCTGATCCAGGAGGAAGGCCGCCTGCCGTTCGCGCAGGCGGTGCGGCTCGCGCTCGACGTTTCCGAAGGGCTCGCCGAGGCGCACTCGCAGGGCGTTCTCCACCGCGATCTCAAGGCGGCCAATGTCATGGTGACGCCCGCGGGCCGCGCCAAGATCCTCGACTTCGGGCTCGCCAAGCTGCTCCCCGGAGGAGAGCGCGGCGCGCGCGGGGAGGCCGGCGAGGACCAGGAGGCGTCCCTCTCGATGCCCGGCCGGGTGCTCGGGACGACCTACGCGATGTCTCCCGAGCAGGTGCTCGGGAAGACCCTGGACGCCCGTTCGGATCTCTTCGCGCTGGGATCGCTGCTCTATGAGATGCTGGCGGGAGAGCCGCCGTTCCTGGCCGCGACTCCGGCGGCGTCTCTGGCGGCGATCCTGAGCTTCCATCCGCCGCCGCTCGGCGAGGTCGTCCCTGGAGTGCCGCCGGAGCTGTCCGATCTGGTCGGCCGGTTGCTGAAGAAGGATCTCCAGCTCCGTCCCGAGAGCGCCCGCGAGGTCGCCGGCGTGCTGGCCGGCCTCTCCGATGCGCCCGCCGTCAGGACGGTGGTCGAGGAGGGCTCCCAGCCGCCGACGGTCGAGCATCTCGTACCGGCCTGGCCGCCCCCCTGGACGGGCGCGAGCGCTCCGGAGGAGAGCCGGCGCAGCCTCTCTCCCGGCGGGCGGCGGCGGACGATCGGGGAGCATCGACTGCTGACCGTGGTCTGCTGCGCCCTGGTGCGGTGTGACAAGACGTCCGGCGCGGTGAGCTTCCTGGAGACGGAGGAGCTGGCGGAGGCGATGGCGGCGCTCCAGACCCTGGCCGGCGAGGTCTGCCGGCGCTTCGCGGGGCGGCTGGGCGCCGCGCTGGGATCGCGTATCTGGCTCTACTTCGGCCATCCCCAGGCGCGCGAGGACGACGCCCGGCGCGCCGTCCAGGCGGCCCGCGAGCTGATCGCGCGCAGTGGCGCCGGGCTCGCCCTGCGCATCGCCGTTCACACCGGGCACGCGGTGGTCTCCATCCGCCCCGGCGCGGAGGAGGCGCTGGAGCCCGGTCCCCTGCTCGACATCACCGCCGGCCTCCAGGAGCTGGCGTCGGCCGGCGAGGTCCTGGTCACCGCGGCGAGCCGCACGCTCCTCGCCCGCGCCTTCGCCACCGAGGACCTCCCCGCCGTCCGGCTGCCGGGCGCGGCGGAGCCCGTCGCCGTCTCCCGGGTGCTCGGCGAGATCGATCCCCGGCAGGAGGGGGACGATCCGCTCACCCCCCTGGTCGGCCGCGAGCGCGACCTCGAGCTGCTGCTCGAACGCTACCGCCTGGCCCGCGCCGGCACCGGCCAGGCGGTGATGATCGGCGGCGAGCCCGGGATCGGCAAGTCGCGCCTGCTCAAGGATCTGCAGGAACGTCTCGCGGCCGAAGGGACCGCCTTCCGCATCGCCTACGGCTCGCTGGCCGCCCAGGGCTCGCCCCTGGCGCCGTTCCTCGATCTGCTGGAGCGCACGATCTTCGACGCCGATCCCGCCGATCCAGAAACCAGGCTCCAGCGACTCGCGGGCTTCCTCGCCGCGCACGGCGCGGCGCCGGCGGAGACCGTCCCGCTCCTCGCCCCCCTCCTCGGGCTGGCGGCCGAGAGCCGCTTCCCCGCCCGCGGCGCGCATCCCCAATTCGAGCGCAAGAAGCTGTTCGAAGCCCTGGTGGCGCTGTTCGCCGAGATGGCGGAGCGCGGCCCGCTGGTGCTGGTCGTCGAGGATCTGCACTGGGCCGATCCCTCGACGCTCGAGCTGTTCGGTCTCCTTCTCGACGAGATCGCCGCCTCGCCGCTGCTGCTCGTGGCGACCTTCCGGCCCGAATTCCAGGCGCCGTGGGGGCACCGGGCCGATGTCACGCAGCTCAACCTGAGCCGGCTGACCGAGACGCAGGCCACGGCGCTGATCGACGGGCTGATCGAGCGGCTCATCGACCCCACGGCGGGGGCCGAGCCTCTGGCCGACGGGCTCCGGCAGCAGATCCTGGCGCGGACGGACGGCGTCCCCCTGTTTCTCGAAGAGCTGACCAAGGCCCTCCTGGAGACCGGCCGCCCCGGCGCGCCGGCGGAGATCCCGGCGACGCTCGGCGGCTCGCTGACCGCCCGGCTCGACCGCCCGGGGCCGGCCAAGGAGGTGGCGCAGATCGCGTCCGTCCTCGGCCGCACGTTCTCCCTCGACCTGCTCACCGCCATCGCCCCGCTCGACGCGGCGGCTCTCCAGGAGGGACTGGAGGAGCTGATCCACGCCGAGCTCATTCATCGCAGAGGCACGGGACCGAAAGCCCGCTATTCCTTCAAGCACGCGCTGATTCAGGACGCCGCCTACGCCTCGCTCCTCAGCCGCGACCGCCAGGAGCTGCACCTGAAGATCGCCCTGGCTCTCGAAGCCGGTCCGGCCGAGGCGGGCCTCCTCGCCCATCACTGGGGCAAGGCGGTGAGCCCGCGGAGCCCCGAGCCCGCCCTGGTGCGCCGCGCCGTGCCCCGTCTCCTCGCGGCCGGCGAGCACACGCTACGTCTCGGCGCCTATCAGGAAGCCCGCGCCCACCTCGAAGCCGCCCTGGCCCTGGCCCGGACACTCCCCGCAGAGATCGAGCGCGACGAGCTGGAGCTGCCTCTGCTGGTCCTCCTCTGCCGCACGCTCCAGGCCAGCCTCGGTTACATCTCGCCCGAGGTCCAGCAGGTCTACAGCCAGGCGCGCGAGCTGCGCCTCCGCCTCGGCGACCGCCGCGAGATCTCGCAGATCCTCTACATGCTCTGGGTGTCGCGGCTCTTCGAAGGGGAGCACGCCCAAGCCCTGGAGCTGGCCCGCGAGTGGCTCGCCGGGGCCGAAAAGTCGGGCCGCGGCTACCTCGCGGCGCACGGCGCCATGAGCCATTCTCTCTACTGCCTCGGCCGGCTGCCCGAGTGCCTGTACCACGCGGAGACGGTGCTCGCGGCGCCGCCGGCCGAGCAGGAAGAGCAAGATGGAACCTTGATGGACTACGGGCTCCCGCCGCGCGTGGGGGCTGCCTACTACTCGTCCTGGGCGCTCGTGCATCTGGGGATGGAACGGGAGGCGCTCGCCCGCCACGAGCTGGCGGTGGAGCTCGCCGAGCGGTACGCCGATCCGTTCGGGATGGCCATGGCTCTGGGCGCCTCGCTGACCTTTCACATCCGGCGGCATGATCTGCCCGCGGTCCTCCGCACCGCCGAGAGGATGAAAAATCAGGCGGTCGAGCTGGGGATCCCGGGCGAGGAGTCGCTGGCCGACCGCGCCCTGAGCTGGGCGCGCGCCGAATCCGGAGACCCGGCGGCCCTCCACGACTTCCTCGCCAGGAGCACCAGCCGCCGGCAGCGCGTCAACGGCAAGCTGGAGCGCGGCTGGGCCTGCCACCAGATCGGCGCCCTCTTCCTGCGCCTGGGCCGCCTGGAGGAAGCCGGCGCCGTGATCGAAAAAGGCCTCGCCGCCGCCCGCCAGGGCGAGCACCTGGTCGAAGCCCACCTCGGCTGCCTGAAGGGCGAGCTTCACCTCGCCCAGAACCGGCCCGCCGACGCCGAGACCCTGCTGCGCGAAGCCTTCGTGCTCGCCTGCCGGGGCCTCCAACCCCCCGTCGCCCGGCGCGCCGCCGCGCTCCTCGCCCCGCTCCTCACATCCCGGGAGCGCCACGCCGAGGCCGCGGCGCTCGGCGCTCAAATCGAAGCGCTGCAAGCGGAGGCCGCGAACCGTGTGCGGGCGATTTTCGCGGCGCTGGGGAGCACGATCGACAACCGCAAGGAGGCTTCAGCATGAAACAAGGGAAAGCAGGGTGTCTGGCGCTGGCGGCGGTCCTGGCCGTGGGATGCCACAGCACAGGAGGGCCGGTCATCCGGACCGGGACGCCGGTTCCGGCCGCTCCGGGCCGCACGGTCAATCTCGATCAGGGCTGGAGCGAAGAGCAGCAGCAGCGCTTCTGGTTCACCTCGCAAGGCTCGCAGATCGTGCCGTACGACTGGTTCCTCGCGCTCGAACAGGCGGCGGGAACCGATCTGATCCGGTCGCAGGCGAACATGGACCGGCTCCGCTTTCTGGTGGAAGAACCGAGCCCCGCCAATCCCGACGGTCTGCCGGTCGGATTCGCCAAGGACACGGATGCGGCCACGGGCACGCAATGGATGGGGCTCACCTGCGCCGCCTGCCATACGAACCAGATCGACACCCCGACGGCGAGCCTCCGCATCGACGGCGCCCCTGCCCTCGTCGATACGTTCAGCTTTTTCGATTCCATCGCAAAGGCCCTTCAGGCCACCGGGCAGGATGACGCGAAATTCGACCGCTTCGCCCGCCAGGTTCTCGCAGAGGGCTACACCCCGGACGGCGCGAGCGCCCTGCGCAAGGATCTCCTGGACCTCGCCAGGCTCCGTCTGGAACGGCAGCACCGGAACGCGCCGCCCTCTCCCTACGGCCATGGGCGCCTCGACGCCTTCGGCGACATCTTCAACCAGGTGCTGGGAGCCGACCTCGGCATCACGAAAAACTATCAGCCGTCGAACGCGCCGGTCTCCTATCCGTTCCTCTGGGACACCTCCCAATCCGACCGGGTGCAATGGAACGGCATCGCCCCCAATTTCGGAGTCGGTGCCCTGGCTCGCAACGTGGGAGAGGTCCTGGGCGTCTTCGGCACCGTGAAGGTCGAGCCGCAGAGCGATCCTCTCCGCGGCTATGCGTCGTCCGTGAAGATCGTCTCCCTGGGCGAGCTCGAAGCGACGCTCAACGCTCTCTGGTCGCCCCTCTGGCCGACGCAGTACCTGCCGCCCCTCGACGCCGCCAAGGTGAAAAGCGGCCAGGCCATCTACCAGCAACAGTGCGCCTCCTGCCACGCCGTCCTCGACCGCACCGATCCCAAGCGCCGCCTCGACGCCGTCATGACCCCGGTCGCCGACCTCGGCACCGACCCCACGATGGCCGACAACGCCCTCCTCCGCGCCGGCCAGACCGGCCCCCTGCAAGGCGAGAAGACCTTCGTGCTCGCCGGCGCCCCCTTCGGCACCCAGGCGACCGGCGTCCAGATCCTCGACCGTGTCGTGATCGGCACCATCCTGGGACAGAAAGGCGCCGCCGCGGCCGCCGCCGTCGACGAATTCATCAAGGTCAAGAACGCCCCGACGATCAACCCCCGATCGTACAAAGCCCGCTCCCTCAACGGCATCTGGGCCACCGCCCCCTACCTCCACAACGGCTCCGTCCCCAACCTCTGGGAGCTCATGAAGCCTCCGGCCCAACGGGTCCAGCAGTTCCAGGTGGGCAGCCGCCGCTTCGACCCCGTCGACGTCGGCTTCGACACCACCACCGGCGCCTCGCTCCTCGACACCCGGCTGCCTGGCAATTCGAACGCCGGGCATACCTGGGGCACCACTTTGAGCGACGAGGAGAAGTGGGCGGTGATTGAATATATGAAGAGTTTGTGAGGACGTGAAGGCAGCTGCCTGTCAGCGCTTCTCGAACAGCGATTCGACGTGCGACTGTCCCCCGCGGACCGCGCGGATCGCCCCGCGGTCCCGGAGACGGCGAAGCTTGACCGACACCTCACGAGGCGTCACCTCGCGGCCGAGCTGGCGCGAGATCTCCGCCGCCACCTGGCTGGCGCCGAACGGGCTGCCGGACGGCCAGGCCTCCACCACGCCCGCGATGATCCGGCTCAACCTCGGCGGCGCCACGGGCGCCGCCGGGGCGGGCACCTCCCGCGAACGCTCCGCTCGCGCCGCCACCGCGGCCTGAGCACGTTCGAGCTGCCGCGAAGCGCTCTCCAGGCGAGCGGCATGGCGCAGCCGCTGCTCGCGGTGAAACGCCTCCTGCGCCGCGTGCATCGCCTCCTGCTCGCGATGAAACGTCACCTGCTCGCTCAGCAGTCCCAGAATCTCCCCATCGAGGCTCGGGCTCATCCCCATCGTCTCCTATCGTCAAGAGTGCATCGAATTCTGGCCAGAGGCTATCAGATCGCCCTCCATTTGCACAGAAGCACCTCCGCCTTTGGTCCACACCTCCCTGGAGTCCAAAGTTCTCCAGCCAGATTCCATGCACTCTGGCCGGGATTCCATGCACTCCGGACAAGCGACCACGAAATGTGGACCGAATTCCGTGCATTCCGAGATCGATTCCGTGCTCTCCCCAGCACAGAGCACAGAATTTGCGACCGATACGATGCATTCGGCCAAGCATTGGGTGGTTTTCGTCTCGAATTTGGTGCATCTTGGTGCTTCTTCGATCGACTGGAAGCTTGGTTCTGTGCATTTTGGTTCGGAGGACATCGTCTCCGACCTGGATTCGATGCACTCTGGAGGTTCTTTGATGCACGACGAGGGCGATTCGGCCCTTGCCCTGCAATCCCACTCAGAGTAAGACTTGGACATGAGCATTGAGAAAGTCTCTCTGACCCTCGAAGAGGAGCTGGCCGCCGAGGCTCGTACCGTGGCAGGTGCGCGAGGGCTTTCCGGCTACGTCAACGGCACGCTGCGGCACCAGTTGCAGCGTGACCGCCTCGCCGGCTTGCTGGCCGAGCTGGAGCAGGAGCTCGGCCCCATCGAACCGCAAGTGATGGAGGAGGTCCGGCAAGCATGGCCAGCTCCCGGGGAGAAGCCCGCTCGGCGCCGCAGCGCCTGATCCTCGATTCCGGAGCAGTGATCGCTCTGGCCCGAGGAGATCAGAGGGCCCGGGCCTTCCTGGCCCGGGCTCTGGAAATCATGAGTCCCGTCGAGATGCCGGTGGTCGTCGTGGCGGAAACAGTCCGCGGCGGACCACGGGACGCGCCGATCCATCGAATCCTGAAAGCGGTGGGGACCATTTCCGAGACCCGCGAGGCCCACGGCCGGATCGCCGGCCGTCTCCTGGGAATCTCTCGCACGGCCCACACCGTGGATGCCCTCGTCGTCGCTCAAGCCGTCGAGGCGAGAGGCGCCCAGATCCTCACGGGGGGATGGCGAAGACCTCGAACGCCTTGTTCCTCCTGCTTGTAGTCCACCTGGAACAGCCCGCGCTCGATCTCCAGCCCGATGAAGACGTTGGCTTCGACACCATCTTTGGAACTGACAACTCAGCACCTGTCAAGACTCTGGATCTCGCAGGAAGACTTGGCCCCATCACATGAACAGCCTGATGGCTGCGTCGAATTCTGCCGCTACGCGGGCGTACGCCGAATTCTTTAGATGCAGTTCATTGACCCAGTCCCCATCGCTAATGGTGGACCGCAAATCGATGTATCGTACATTTTGATGGGCATTCGCAACCGCGGCAATCGCCACGTTGAAGCGATCGACGAGGTCGACCATGATCTGCTTGGCTTCGCTCGCCTCGATATAGTTCTTCTTTGTCAGGGCGGGCCGCAACCACGGCCCACTGAAGCGGAATCCCAGAATTTTGACCGATCTTCCATCTGGCACTGGATACCCGTAACCGTGAAAGACTATGCCAATATCCGGCTTCGCTTGCCGTACAGCTGCAATGAGATCGGTATATGCTTTCGGAACCACTTGACCGAAGACATAATCCACATACTGTTCGCGCAACGAACTCCCAAGCTTGGCGCTCTTGTGGTTGAGAAATGCTTCGAGCTCGGGCCCCGCGAAATCGTTGCCACCACCTGAAAAGAGGAACACCCGAGGCTTGTGCTCTAGAATGGCGTCAAGAGTCGTCTTAATCGGAGGCGTCTTTCTGGAGAAATTACTTCCGTATTCTGTACCGTAGACCATATTTTCCAGAGAGTCGCCCCCCTCGGCTACCTTGAAGATCTCGTAGTGAAAAGTACCCTTTAGATGGTCGAGGATATCGAAACCTGGCATATAGTCGAACCAGGAGTCTCCTTCAGCAACTATACTCCTCCCTGGGGCGGCCTCGGTAAAGTCGGCATCGGCTGGAGTGCTCCATAGTTCGTACTTGATCTTCTCGGACTCCTCTTGGGATATATCGTCATTCCGAAGCTGGTCCATAGATTCCTCCTGTTTTCGCGTTCAAGCGTAGGGGTCGACACTCACGCGCGCGCCGACCTTCCCAATGCCGGCACTTGGCGTCTCCGGCCTGCCCGACGATTTCTCCTAGCGAGAGCTCTCCTCGCCGGTCTAAAGCTGAGTCCAGGGATCGGGCGACGTTAGCCATGGGTTCTTTTCTGTGCTTCGATTCCGGGAGAGTAGGCCACTTGCTAAGGCGCGTCAATGACATTGTCGCGTGCACATAAGCATACGAATCGCAGTTGGATTGCTTCAATCCATGCTGCGGCGCACGTGGCGATGGGGTGGAGTGCTTAAAGCCGACGGAGCGCCGGGAGGGAAGCCCCTTAACCTACCGCGGGTACTCGTGAGAGACCGGTCGCGATAGAGGCGCTCTGTCGGGGGGAACGGGAATTTCCAGATACCGTCCGTCTTATGGAGTATAATGGCCCCGAGAATTGGGGGATCACTACTCATACCTATGTGCAAATCTAACGTTCAGGGCAGCAATGAAAACAGATAATCCCGAACTCGACGAGTTGGCCAGGCGCATTCGCCAACGCACCCGCTCCGACACACCCGTCTCCTCACCCGGACCATTAGTCCTGTTTCTCGGCGAGCGGTGCGCTCGAGCAGCCGGCGCTCCGACTCCGGTCGAGATCGCGCGCGAGGCGCTGCGGATGTTCGGGTTTGAAACCAGTCCGTCCAGTGAGCCGATCTCCGACCAAGAGGCACTCGATCGTTTTGCCTCGCAGACCGGGCATCTGTCGGGCTCACAGATTGCGCGGATGCTCCGGAGCCTGTACGCCAACGTCCCGGTTCCGTCGTTCTATCAGGAACTCGCCCGGCTCGTCCGCGAGCACTATTTTCCATTGATCCTGACGACAAACTACGACAATTTGCTCGAGCAGGCTCTCACGGCTGCGGGTGTCCGCAACTCCGAATTTCGGGTGACCACGTTTGCCTCGCGGTGGCGCGCCTCGTCAGGCCCGTCAGAGTTCCCGGATCAGGAACCTCTCACGCATCTCGTGAAGTTGCATGGGGATCTCGCTCAGAACACGGTATATATCTCTCCACAGGAGATCGAGTCGGCACTCCGCAGCAGCAAGCACTGGATCAAGGCCGAGCTCAGGGGCGACCTCGTCATGATCGGCCACTCTGTGTCCGACGATCCCATCAATGACTGGCTCGCCCACTCCAAGGACCGGCAGCTCTGGTGGATCGATCCGGAGCCGCCGGCCGATCCGGCCCGCATCCAGGCCTGGACGACGGAGTACCATCAGATTACGGGCGAAATCGCGCGGCCACAAGTCTTCTTCACCCAGTTCTCGCTCCGGCTGCTGCATGAAGCCGAAGAGGTGGCGGCTGCGGTTGAGCCGGGGGACCACCCCCTCTCGCTGGAAGCCCTCGGTTCCATCGCTAAATCGGAGCCCGCGCCGCTCTCCGAGATCTTACAGCGCGAGGTCCGGCGCAATCAGTCGGTCCTCTACAACTTGGAGCAAGAGGCCATACCCGGTGAGCGGCCTGCGCAGGTCCAGGCGCAGATCGCTTATCAGAAACGGCAGCTTTCTAAACTCGAAGAAAAGATCCGGTCGCTGCCGGAGATCAAGCCTCTCGTCCTAGAGATTGTCAGAAAAATCGGCACGGACATCCTCCACGCGCACGACGATCCGCAGACGAACTTCCCGCTCGAGAATCTCGCCCAATATGTCCAGGTTCAAATCGCGACCATCGAACGCGAGTTCGAAAAGGATGCTCCAAATCAGTTCCTGGTGTCGGCTTCCCTCGGTGCGACGCTAACTCTTGCCGACCGGCTCGTCACGGAGTTCGGCTCACAGGTGGTCGATCCGGACAGTGTAAAGCAACTGGCCGTCCTGCTTCCAACGGCCGCTACGAAGGTGATCTTGTAATGGCTGAGACCACCAGGACCGCCCAGATCATGCTATTACCCCCTACCGTGGCGGACGGTCCGCCCCAGGTCTTGATGGACGACGGTGGCATCTGGCGTGACATGGCGCTGCCTCAGGGAGATGTCGCGGGGCAAAGCGAGATGCGGCGCAAGATCGAGCTGCATCTCAAAACTGCGATGGACCTCGTCGATTCCGGTGTCCCCGTGCTTCCCGATGCGGCCGGTTTTAAGACGCAGCTCAGAGCGCTCTATCAGGAGCTCCTCCCCATCGAGGTCCGCGAGGAGCTCAAGAAGCTCGCCGATAGTGCTCAGGCAGGGGACCCACCGTTGCTCAAGCTCTTCCTCACCCCCGGTGCCGAGTGGATTCCGTGGGAGCTACTGCACGACGGCACCAAATTCCTCGGGCTCCGTTTCATGATCGCGCGTCTGCCGATCGTCCGCCAAGCGACCGAGGTCAAGGGACCGCGAACGCGGAAAGTCGAGAGCGTCTTCAGCCTCCTGGGCAAGGACATTCTTCAGAACCCTGTGTTTGTCGAGTGGGAAAAGATTTTCAGCGGTTTCTCTCCGTTGAGTACCTGGGAGAGGCGCTACCCTCCCAGCAGCAACGGGGCCGGTTACCCAACACTCGACCGGCTCGACGAGGCGAGAGGCGCAGATGTCGTTCACGTCACCTGCCACGGCGGGCTCAAGGACGGGAACGAATACTATTGGACGCTCGATCACAACAACCAGATCTTCACCGACTATCGAATTACCGAGACCGTGGCCCGTAATGCTACGCTGGAGAGGCGCCCGCTCGTCTTCGGCAATGCTTGTGCCTCGACCGCGACGCAATCGCAGAACCGCGGAGCCCTCTATGGGTTCGGCGCCAACTTCATGATCGGCGGCGCGCTCAATTTCGTCGGCACCTTCGCGCCGATCACGAAAACGATCGCCGTGGAGTTCGCCCGCCGCTTCTACGTCCAACTTTTCGGCAACGGCGCGGCACTGAGAGCTCCAATCGCGCAAGCCCTCTGGGCGACAAAACGGAGCTTTATGGAGCAAGGCTGCACCGATCCGTCCTATCTCTTCTACTGCCTCTATGGTCCGCCCGACGTCACCTATGAGCCGGCCTAGCCATGTCAGATGTCAGAGAGCTTCGCGAGAGCGAGTTTGACACACGCCAGAAGGTCCTCACCCTACGGCGCGCGGTCTTCGAGCAGAACCGCATGGAAGCGGTGCCTGCCCTCGCCCGCGCCGAGACCGAGCTGCAGAAGCTGAGCGCCGAGCGCGCGGCTGCCGAAACCGCCACCAGCATCGACAACGGCAGGGTCGTCAGTGGTGCCGCCGCCGGCAATCTCCTCGGCCCCGAGACCACGGGCCTGGAGGTCGACATCGACCTGAAGATGTCGAGCATACCGACAGCGCTCGTCCACCTGTTCGATGCGGAGACACAACCGCTCGTCACCTACAGGATCTTGAACCGTGACGAGAAGACCAAGCGCCTGCGGCTCATCTCCTACGTGGAAGGCTACTCGGCCCGAGCGATCGACACGATCGAGGCCAAACATTTGAAGGAGGTCCGGCTGACTCAGCTGCCCACCTTTTTTCCCGGCCCGTTGCGGCAGGTCACCGAGCTCACTCGTGCCACACTGAGCGTAGAGGTGGAGGATCTCGACGCCCGGACCGAGCTGCACAAGACGGTTTCCCTCTGGCTCCTCGCGCGGTCGACCGCACCGCTTCAGGTGAAAGACCCCTCGTCGGGGCAGTGGAAGGATATGACCCGCTACCTCGGCGCGTTCGTCACGCCCAACGCACCCAAGATCATGAAATATCTCCGCTCCGCAGTGGAGAGACATCCTCAAAAGCGACTGGTTGGCTATCAGGGAAGCAAGGACGAGGTCGCTCCCCAGGTCTGCGCAGTGTTCGAGGCGCTGGCTGCGGATAGCGTGGCCTACATCAACTCGGTAATCGACTTCACGCCCGAGAGTGGATCTGTGAATCAGCGAGTTCGCCGGCCCAGCGAGTCCATCGGCGACCGCGAGGCCAATTGCATCGACGGTACCGTTCTCCTGGCCAGCCTCCTGGAAGCCATCTCGTTGAGTCCGGCGCTCGTCATCATCCCGGGACATGCGTTCGTTGCCTGGGAAACCTGGAAAGACAGCGACGAGTGGAGCTACCTTGAGACGACGATGATCTCGACCCACCCGTTCGCTGATGCCTGCAGGGAGGGGAGCACGAAGGCGCAGGCCTGGTTGCAACAGACCGAGGATCTCGGAAACAAGGAGCTGTTCAAGCGATGGCCCGTGCGCGACCTGCGCGCGCAAGGGATTTACCCCTTAGAGTAAACGTGACCGACCCGGAGGATCCTCATGGCGACCAATCTGCGCAAGACCGATGCGTATCTCCAGCACGCTTTCGTGGCAGCCGCCCAGGGAAGCATCGAAGCTGTCGGGTTGGAGGACGTGGCCGGGGGAGGTGCCACGACATTGCCGATGCTGATCCGCTTGCGAGACCCTGTCCGGTGGGAGGCACCGCAAGGCTTCCAGATCCAATCCAGGATCGGGAGCATCGTCTCGGGCCGCGGCACAATGGATGTCCTCCAGGCGCTCGACGGGGATCCCAACGTGTTGAGTGTGGAGGCGAGCCGGCAGGCTTGCACCATCGAGTGCGCGCAGTCGGTCCCCTTTATCAAGGCGAGCGCTGTACACGGCCAGAATCCGAGCGAGAAGGGCGATCAGGCAATCGTGGCGATCATCGATGCGGGGCTAGACATGCTCCATCAGGCCTTCCGTGATGCGGCCGGGAATTCCCGGATTCTGGAAATCTGGGACCAGCGGGACAATACCGGCCCCGCACCTAACACCCTCTACCCCAATCTGGGGCTGAGCTACGGCACCGTGCATGACGCTACAAAAATCGCCCAGTACCTGGCCGCTGGCGCTGTCCCCACTCCTCTCGCTACAGGGCTGGACGGCCGTCTGCATGGCACGCATGTTACCAGCATCGCGGCCGGTCGCGCCGCGGGTACCTTCGCGGGAGGCGTCGCGCCCGACGCACGGATACTGATGGTCATCCCGCGGCTGCGGACGAAGCCGGATGACCAGTTCAGCATCGGTTACTCCAGCAGCCATGCCGAAGCCCTGACCTATATCAAGGAAGTGGCGCGCAAGAAGGGCCTGCCGGTCGTGGTCAACGTCAGTCTGGGGATGAACGCTGGGGCGCACGACGGGACCTCGCTACTGGAAGCCGCATTCGACGAGTTCTCCCAGGGTGGACGGGAACCAGGGATGGTCATCGTCAAATCGGCGGGCAATGAACGAGGCCTCGACGGCCATGCGAAGCTGTCGCTTGTCTCCAACAGCGCCGATGCGCTGACCTGGACCGCCGATCCCCACATCACCCGCAACGAGGATGTGTTCGAACTCTGGTTCCAGGCGAGTGACGAGTTCAAATTCCGCCTGATCGATCCGCTAGGAAACGCCACGCCAGGACAAGCGACTTGGGTGAACCGGGCGGTGAGCGGAACACTTCCATCCGGAAACACCTATCTCCTGAGCTATACCCGGTATCACCACGACAACGGAGACAGCCGATTCCTGCTCGTCATCCGGCCCGGCCAAGCCCTCAACATCGAGGGTGGATCTTGGACGCTCGAGGTCGAGACAGGCCAGGTACGCTCCCAGGGCGAGATCCACGCCTGGGTCGAGCGCGACAACTCCCGCCCGGTGCAGTTCACCAATCATCGGGGTGAGGAGATGACCCTAAGCATCCCGGCGACAGCGCAGACCGTCATCACTATTGGAGCGGTCAATTCAGCGTTTCCCGTAAAAAACACCAGCAGTTCTTCCTATGGTTTGACACGAGACGGCCGGGCCAAACCGGACCTCGTGGCACCAGGGACTGGGATTATGGCCGCTGAGGCCGGGACATCCTCGGGAGCCATGGCTATGACGGGCACCAGCATGGCCGCGCCCCACGTTACGGGAGCCATCGCCCTCCTGCTGTCCCATCGAGCCAAGCAGGCAAACGCCAGACTTCCCAACGCCTCCCAGATCAGGGCGGCCCTCACCCAACTCGCCCAGAACTTCAGCGGTCACCACACGCCAAGCCTCGGCTTTGGCGTCCTCGATGCGGAAGCGCTTTTCCACGCTTTCGATTGACGAGAAACGTCCGCGGGCTCGGGGTCGCCCGCAGCTACGAAGAAACGAGAAGCATGAGCTCTTCGGTCTGGTGATGGCGGTTATGGCCTGCTTGGCGTCATGCGTCCCAGGCTCATTCATGACAGCACTTTCTCCTCCCCCCGCCGCCTCCAGCGCATACCCCACCCCACCCCGCCTCACCGTCACCCATACCGCGGCGGCGATAGCGTCGATTCGATCTTCTGGCGGAGGCGGTGGACGAGCTGTTTCAGAAGCTGGCGGTCGTCGGAGGCTCGGGAGCTCCAGACGTGGCGGAGGAGGCGCTCGGTGGGGAGGGGGTGGCCGGCGTTGGCGAGGAGGAACTGGAGGAGGCAGAATTCTTGGCGGGTGAGGCGGACGGGGGCGGCTGTGGCGACGCTCACGGACTGGTGCTCCGCAGAACAGCTCTCTCTGGCGTCAAACACCTGCCATCTGGGCTACAATCCGCCCCGCGTGTCCTCTCTCAGTATCTTTGTCGACGAGTCCGGGAACTTCGACTTCTCGGAAAGTGGCTCCAAGTATTTTCACTTGAGGGCTGTTTCGACGCTGGGCTGCCCCGCTCTCCTGGCGAACATCTTTGACCTCAAGCACCAAATTGCCGAGACCGGGCTCGAGATCGAGGAGTTCCACGCCACCGAGGACAGGCAGCTTGTCAGGGATCAGATGTTCGAGCTTCTCCACCGGCATTCGGGTCACCGCTGCTTCGTGGTCGACGCGATCACCGCCCGCAAGAGCCGGGTCGACCCAGCTCTTCAGGAACCTTCCGTGCTCTACGCGACGATGCTACGGAGCCTTCTCCACAAGATCTTTCGTGACCACGCCTCGGATGCCGTCGACGGAATTCTCGTTTGGGCGGCGCGAATCGGAACGAAGAAGCAGCGGGGCGCTTTCGAGAAGACTGTGAAGGTGTATCTCGCGAACG
>Ga0307506_10000109_pt1 | contig 32676 bp, 24 predicted proteins | sample 25_S_MG_FD_202175 | JGI IMG/M metagenome (GOLD analysis project Ga0307506, IMG submission 202175) | Soil microbial communities from Populus trichocarpa stands in riparian zone in the Pacific Northwest, United States - 25_S | ecosystem: Environmental > Terrestrial > Soil > Riparian zone > Trees... | reverse complement strand
ACCTGTGGTATACGGGTTGGTCGACGATCGGGCGGCTGACCCCGGCAGGCGTAATCACTGAATTCCCAGTGCCGACTAACCGGAGTAACCCGCAGGGAATTACAACTGGACCAGATGGGAATCTCTGGTTTACAGAGAAGGCTGGGAACAAGATCGCCCGAATCACTCCGCAAGGGCAGATCACCGAGTACCCTTTGCCGAAACCCGGAAGCGAACCCTATCGGATTACGACGGGATTAGGCGGCGATCTCTGGTTCACCGAGTACACCGGGAACCGGATCGGTCGTATATCGACGATCGGCGCGATCACCGAGTATGAGCTGCCGCACCCAGGCTCCCTGCCAGCCTCGATCATCCAAGGTCCTGACGGCAACATGTGGTTCACCGAACAAGCGGGCAGAATTGGCCGCATCACTGCGAACGGAACGATCACGGAGCTCCCGGTACCCAATCCAAACTCCTCTCCGGGTGGCCTGACAGTCGGGCCGGACGGTAACCTTTGGTTCACCGAGAATACATCTTTCTACGTCGGCCGCCTGACCATCGGCGGCACGCCCGGCGCTGTCTGTGTTCCGAGTGACACCGTGCTCTGTATCGACGACGCTCCCGGCGACCGGCGGTTCAAGGTTGAGGTGGAGTATTCGACGAGCCAGGGGGGAGGCCTTTCCGGGAACGGCCATGCCATCTCCCTGGCGAGCCTCGGGGTGAGCCGCGGTGGGCTGTTCTGGTTCTTCGAGCCGGACAACCCGGAGCTGCTGGTCAAGGTTCTGGACGGTTGCGCGTCGACAGGGAAACGCTGGGTCTTCACGTCGGCGGGGACCAACGTCGGGCTGATCATCACAGTCCGGGATACGGTCTCGGGTGAGGTGCATTCGTACTACAACCAGGATCTGAAGGCTGCTCTACCGGTGCAGGACACCAGCGCGCTCGCCTGTGGCAGTGAGCCATGAGCCACTTGAAGACCATCGCCCCAGCCCTCTCTATGGCTGGGGGAGGGTGAATATCGATCGCTTTAGCGACGGCGTCTCCGTCGAGAAAGACCCGGAACGCTAGGGCTTGAGCTCGAAGCGGGCCGCCGGATTGTTCTCGAGCTGCTGGAGATAGCGCACGACGCGCAGAGCGAGCGCCGCCGTGGCCCTCCGGATCCGGCAGGCCTCGTGGAGCTGGATCACCGCCCGGCGCGCTTCATAGCTCACCTTGAGCTCCTTGAAGGTCTCCAGGGACCGCGCCGCCTCGGCTTCGGCCTCTTCCGCCTTGCCCTGGCGCAGGTAGGCCGCCGTCAGCTCCAGGCCGACCATCGCGGCGACGTAGCGCCGGCCACAGGCCTCCATCTCGGCCTTGACCCTCTGGAAGATCCCTTCCGCCTGCTGGACCTTGCCCAAGCCGTACGCGATTTTTCCATCGAGACCGTCCAGCTTCTGCCGGTTCAGCGGGTCCTCTGCAAAGGCCTGCCGCAGGCCACTGGTGAACAGCAGATCGCGGGCTTCCCTGAATTTCTCACAATTGATGAGTGAATAAACAAGCTCATAGTTTGCATTGACCACGAGTTGCGGGTCCCGCGCCCGATCGAGCAGGGAAAGCCCCTCCCGGAAGCAGGCCGCCGCCTCCTGAAAGCGCTCGTCGTAGGCGGTCGCGATGCCCTTCTTGATCAGTGCACGGCCGGCGAGGTGGGTCTCCCCCAGCTCCAGGTAGCTCTCACGCACCTGATCGAGGTAATCGAAAGCGGGCGTGAGCCGCCGCTGGTCGAGATAGAGCGAGGCCCAGATGTCGAGCAGGCGGATTTCGCTCCTCGGGTCCTCTCCACTCCCGTGCTCCTCCAGGTGCGCCTGGGCCTGGTCGAGCGTCGACGCGGCCAGCTCGATGTTGTGGTTCAAGCGGTAGGCATTCGCCAGCTCCCCCAGCGCGCGGGCCTGGAGATCGCCGCATTGAAGGGCGGTATAGCGGCCCTTGTCGAGCCGGCGCGCACCAATCCCCATCGCCGCCGTGACTGCGGAGAGAGCGAGAGCCTCCATCGATTCCGGATCGCGGTAACGCTCCTGCTGGCTGAGGCTGAGAAGCGCCTCGACCACGGCGAAGCCGGGCGCCTTGCGGCTGAGCCCGCCGAAGAGCGCCTCGACGCTGCCGGGGAATCTGAACGGCAGCCGGCCCTGGGCCGCTTCGCTCAGACGCTCTCGCCAGGCGTGCTCTCCAGCCCACCGCTCCGCCTCGCGGAGCGCCGCGGCCTCCGCTTGCGCAAACGCCTCCGCGTAGGCCGTCTCGGGCAGAGGCCGCTGCTCTGCCTCTCCGCCCTGGAGCACCCCAACAAGCGAAGCGAGAAACGGCCGTCGCTGCGCGCGGCAGCGCGGACAGCGCACAAGGTGCTGGAGGAGACTCCGGGCCTCCGCTTCGCCAAGCTCTCCGCCGACCAGCCGCGCGATCTCCGGATCGCTGGCATGAGTCTCCCGGACTGTGCTCATGATCTGGTCTCCCCTCGCTGAGCTCGCTCAAGAAGTCACGCTGATTGCGTGAAGTATCTCATGGTTCGGTATCCCTGGGTACCGGCAAAGGACGACCCGGAGGCGGAGCGCCGCCCCCGGGCCGCGAGGGTCTTCTCGTCAAGGTCTAGCCGTCGGGGTCGATGTGCAGGCTCTGGTCGGGAGCGGCGCTGCCGTCGGGGTCCATGTGCGCGCTCTGATCAGAAGTGTCACTGCCGGGGCCGGCGAAGAGCCCGGCGCGGCAGTGGCCGTCAGGATCGATAAAGATGCTCTGATCGCAATTGGCCGCGACGATCGACTGGAAAGGAAGCCGTTCGGCCAGCCAGGCCCAGAGGAAGGAAAACCCCTCCCGGGCCGGAGAGCTTCGGTCGTGTGTGCCTGCCGCCCGGGCCGGCACGGCGGCGAGCGCCGCCACAAGGGCGAGCGCCGCGATGAGTCGAAGATTTCGAGTCCGCATGAGTCTGCCTCCTCGCTCCGCAGATCCCCCACGCGCCGCCAGTGGCCGGGGAGTCCGCGCGAGCGCTTCCGAAGTGTGCCTGTTTTGAGAACGCGCGTTACGAATTTCGAAACGCAGACCCCTTGGAGGGATCGTGAGAGATCGTTCGGAAATCATTTAGGCACGTCGTCCAATGCCATGGCAAGTCTTTCGAGAATTGAAACGCGGGATTCGAGAAAAGACCCCTTCCCTCTCAGAAATCCGCACTTCTCGTTACGAAATCCGGAATTCGAGGAAATGCGCTTGACACTGTCCTCGGCGCTGACGTACGGTCCGCGACATGGAAGACAAAATCAGCGAACGGGAGCCCGTAGTCCGCTTCACCGGCGCCGAGCTTCTCGCCTTCGGTGTCCGCTTGGCAGAACACCGCGAGAGAACCGGCTGGAAACAGAGGGAGCTGAGCCGGCGCACCGAGATCCGCACCCCCCGGCTCTCCAATATCGAGCGCGGCAAAGCCTCCCCCCGGCTCGATGAGCTGGCGCGGCTGAGCCGCGCTCTCGACTTGCCGCTCGATGTGTTGGTCTACGGCCCGGCGAGCCCCTCGAAGAACCCGGAGCCGGAAGAGCTGCTCCGGATTCTCTTGACACTCGCCCATCCCGAGGAGCGCGAGGCGATCACCTGGGTTCTCCGGTGGCTCGTCCAAAGCTACCGCCAGGCGCGCCGCGGCGAGAGCGCCGAGGTGCAATCGTGAGCGGGCTTTCCGCGGCCCTGACGCCCCAGGAGCTGGCGGACCTGGAACAACTGGCGAGCACCCTGCACGGGGCCAGCGCAGCGGCGACCGCGTTCATCCTCCGCCTCGATGGAGCCGAGGAAGACTCGCTCCGCGCGAAAACCTGTGATCGCCTGCGGTGTGTCCTGCAGGACTCTCTGAGCCCGGCGTTAAGTGATTGCGGTTCCATTCTGATCGAGCTGATCGAGGCTCAAGGCGGAGGGATCGCGTAAGCCCTCCGCGACCTTCACAGCCGGGAAGCTCGAAGCTCGCCGGATGAGCGGGGAAGCGAGCCGTATGATCCGGGAGCGTTTCCGGGTCTTCGGTGAACGGTTCCGCGCTTCCGGGTCGCGCCGGGGATTCTCCGGACCTGATTCCCGGTCTTCCTTGACCGTTGACGAGTCTTCCGTCTCGACTGCCGGATCGTTGGTGAACGTTTCCGGATCATCCGTCTGCGTTCCCGCATGGTCGGGAGGCCGAAAAGCGACTTCCTCAGGGCTCACCGATCATCGGGAAACAGCGACGGAAGGTCCGTCGCGAGCGACGGGACATCGGTGAATGTCGACGGAAGGCCCGGGAACGTTGCCGCGTTCGCTCTGGAGAGTCCGAGAGGTCGGGATCTCTTCACGGAACATCGGGGAACGGCGACGGAAGGTCGGGGAGCGCCGACGGAGGATGCGGGAACGGCGACGGATGATCGAATTCTCGGTACGGATGGAAGTCGAACGGCCGTTGCGGCACGGTTCCGGGAGACGGTGGGGGAGAAGGCCGGGCTGTCAAAGATCAGGGAGGAAAGGTTTTGGGAACTGTAGCACGGAGGAGGGGCTTTGGGTTGAAAGCGGCCCCCTCCCGCAAGCGGGAGGGGGTTGAAGCCTGGGCTCAGCCCACCACGACTTGCTTGCAGAACGGAATCTCGCGGATGCGGGGTCCGCCCGCGGCGAAGATCGCGTTGGCCAGAGCGGGGGCCACAGCGGGGGTCGGAGGCTCGCCGGCGCCGGTCGGCGGCACCTCTCCTCCGTAATATTTGACCACCTCCGGGCCTGGATCCTCGACGTATGTGAAGATTTTCCTGGGCGCCTGGTGGATGCGCAGCACAGGATAGTCGTCGAAGTTGTTCTGGACGACGGCCCCATTCTTCACCGTGATCTCACCGAGCAAGGCGTAGCTCAGGCCGTAGTTGATGCCGCCTTCCATCTGCGCCATGACGCGATCCGGATTGACGGCGATGCCGCAGTCGATCGCGCCGTAGATCTCGTGGACCGTGAGCTCGTTCCTTTCGTTGAGCGAAGCGTCGACCACGATGGCCACGTAGCTCAGGAAGCTCCGGTGGGCGGCGATGCCGAGGCCGCGGCCCTTCATCCCTTTGTACTTCTTGACCTTCTCATCCCAGCCCGACTCTCTCGCCACCCGCTCCACCACGGCGCGCAGCCGTCGCGTGTCGGGCGGGTAGCCGGGAAGGATCTCGCGCTCTGTGCCGCCGATCGATGCCACCACCCGGTCCACGGGAAACAGGTTGTTGTCGAGGGACATCACACCCTCGGCTTTCAGTGCTTTCTCGTCGAGGACGTATCCTTTCCCGATCAGCTCGAGAAGGTAGTCCTTGGAATCACGCCCGGCCGCCACCGCGAGCTCATCGGCGAAGGAACAGGTGCCGAACGCATGATAGATGTTGGCCACCGAGCGCATCCAGCCGCAGCGAATGTGGGACTCGGCCGGGCAGTTCTCCATGCGCAGGTTCTCGATGTGATACGGCATGTCTTGCAGGCCCTGGGAGAGCTCGATGGCCGAGCCGTAGCCGTATTCACCGCCGTTGTGGAATCCGGCGCGCGCTTTCGCGAAGATGTCGTTGACGGGAGCTGGCAAAGAGGGAGACGGCGCTGGAAAGAGGGTTGCGAAAAACGACGTGAAGGCGCTGCGCTGCAGAAAGGCGGTCGGATGCCCGTCGGCGTCGAGCGCCGCCTTGTAGTACTGGCGGCTGACCGCATTGTAGAAGCTGAACTTGATGTCGTCCTCGCGGGTCCACTGCACACGAATGGGCACGCCGGGGTACTGCAGGGCAAGAAAAGCCGCCTCGATGGCGTAGTCCGGATTGGACTTGCGCCCGAAGCCGCCGCCCAGAAACGTCACGTGGACCTTGACCTTGTCCCGGATCTTTTTCTTGAGCTCGTCTCTGATCTTGAACAGGGTGGGCTCATCCACACCCAGCAGCTTGGCGAGGCTTTCATTGAAGATCTGCTGGTTTTCTCTCTCGCCCGGCTTCAATTGGTACAGCTCCTCGGCTTGCCATACCATCCACTTCACCGGATCGGGCTCCAGCATGTACAGGCCCAGATAGTGCTGGGTCAGCTCCGGACCCTGCGTGGGGGACCAGATCTCCCAACTCCCATTCTCGTACACGGCAACGGCCGCGGGAGGCTCCATCGGCGTCTGGGCCAGGTGCGGGATGTGGTAGCCCGCCTCCACGACCGTTGCGGCCCCGCCGAACGCCGCGTCGACATCGCCCTTTTCCCGCACCGTCTTCCCCGATTGGCCGGTCGAATCTTTGAGCTTGTCGTGGAAGGCTTCCGAATCGTAGCTGGCGTTGGGACCGAGGTTCCACTCGACCTTGAGCGCCCTGCGCCCCTGCAAGGCGGCCCAGGTGTTCTCCGCCAGGACGGCGACACCCGCGTGCGGGATGAACGCCGCGCCCACCCCACCGGCGCCGGCGCGCGCCACGAAGCTGTCGGGCAGGACGGGGGTGACGTGCCGGACACCCGGCACGGCGAGCGCCGCCGTGGGGTCGTAGGACTTCAACGTGCCGTTGGCAACCGGGCAGCGCACGATCATGGCCGTCAGCATGCCGGCCCGCTTGGGGTCGACATCGGCGCCGTAGACTGCTTTGCCGGTGACCATGTCCTGGGCGTCGACGAACGGCATCTTCTTGCCAATGAACTGCCACTGGTCGCGCGGCTTCAGCGCGGCCTTGATTTCTTCCGTCGTGGGCGCGGGCTCGGCCACCTTTTGGGCTTGCAACAGAAGACGGTGGAACGGGGCGGACTTGCCGCTGGGCTTGTGCCGCACCACCTGCTTGCGTACCTCGAAATCCGCCGGGTCCGGCTTGACTCCCCATTTCAGGGCCGCGGCGCGGATCATCACGAGCCGTATGCCGGCACCGAAGAATCGCATGGGCATGAAGTAGGCGGCCATGCTGCGCGAGCTGTCGACGAACTGGGCGTCCTCGCCTTTGACGATGGCTGGAGAGCCGGGCAGGGGATAGGGAAACGGCACCCCGAAGTTGACGGCGTCGGCGTCCGCCTGGCGCAACGTGACCCGATCCCAGTCAGCCTCGAGCTCGTCGGCCAGGACCGCCGCGAGGCTCGAGCGGATGCCCTGGCCCATCTCCGAGCGGTGAGTGATGATGACGATGTCGCCGCTCAGTGGCTTGATGGCGACAAACGCGCCGAGCGGGGCGCCCTCGGTCACGACATTCAGGAGATCCGTGAGCTTCCCGGCAGAGGCCGACTCGGGGAACATGGAACAGCCGAGCACCAGAGCGCCGGCGCCCACGCCGGTATGGCGGAGGAAATCCCTGCGGCTAATCTTGTAGATACCGCTCATGATTTCGTGCCCCCGGCGACTTGGTGGATCGCTTCCCGGATCCGTGGATAGGTGCCGCAACGGCAGATGTTGCCGCGCATCGCGTTGTCGATCTCGTCGTCATTGGGGTTCGGGTTTGTTTTCAGGAGCGCGGCGGCGCTCATGATCTGCCCCGGCTGGCAGAAACCGCATTGCGGCACGCCGAGCTCGACCCATGCCTTCTGGCAGGGGTGGCTGCCGTCGTACGAGAGGCCCTCGATCGTGGTGATCGCGGAGAGGCAGGCCACGCCGACGTCGACGGAGCAGGAGCGCACGGCCCGGCCGTCGAGGTGGACGGTGCAGGCGCCGCACTGCGCGACGCCGCAACCGAACTTCGTGCCTTTGAGGCCCAGGACGTCACGCAGGGCCCAGAGCAGCGGCATGTTGCCGTCGATGTCGACCGTGTGCCGCTGGCCGTTAACGTTGAGCTTGAAAATGGACATTGAGAACCTCCTCTTTTGGTCGCATCATCGCGGCGTCAGAACTTGCGGCGGAGCTCCAGGCGCAACCCCAGAATGTCGTTTCGCCCCTGCCGCCAGCCCTTCATCGCGTCGAGCCGTACGATCCAGACCTTCGTGAACGGACGCTGATAGCGGGCGCTGAGGGAGTGCTCGGACCCGAGCAGGCTGTCGCCCCTGTGCTGGACCGTCGCCGCTTCGACGACGATCTGGCGATCGAGACCGAACAGGTACTCCACTCCGAGCGCGCCGCCGTAGGCTTCATGCGCCGTGGCATCGAGCGTCGGATAGCCGGTCACGCCGTCGGACTCGAAAGCGAGGCCGGTGTTCCTCAGCACGCCGCCGGAATCGGCACCGCGCGCCAGCGACTGGGGACTCTTGAAGCCGGCGAAGAGGTTGAAGTAGGGGACGAAGTTCAACGGGTTGAAGGTCGAGACGTCGAAGCCGAAGTGCCGTCGCGGAACGAGCGAATTTTCCACCAGCAGCAGCACGCCGTCGGCTGTCTTCACCCCGCCGACGCCTTCCTGGCCAAAGTTGGCGATCACACGGACGCTGTTGGCGACGCGCCCGCGGTAGCGCTTGGAGAACGCGGCGGTGACGTTGTGATAGCTGTGGCCGCTGACGTCGGCGTCGAGGTAGCCGTAGCCGTACTCCAGATAGCCGCGCAGCAGGTCGGCGAATCCGGCCATGCCGAAGACCCGGGCCTTGTCGCCGGGCTCGGCGGCCGTGGTCACGTTGTCGAGCCCGGCAAAGAAGGTGAAATCCATGTTGCTGATGTCGAGCTTCGGACTGTTCTTGGCCGTGATGCTGAACGCCCCGCCATCGATGGCATCCTCGATCCAGACGCCGTTCTGGGTGACGATGGGAACCCTGCCGAGGGCGATCGGGAGGTCGATCCGGTTGTTCTTGCCGGTCCATCCCTGGAGCATCGCGCCGACGTCGCCCTCGAAGAAGAGGGTGTCGATGTTGAAGTCGAAGTTGTCGACGGCCTTGTCTTTGACCGCGCCGTCGACCTCATAGCGCGTAAACGAGCCGTTCCTGTCGAGCGGCTTCGTGAAGGCGTGGATGCGCTCGGTCGGCGTGAGCTGGATGTCCATGTCGAGGTTGAGACGGGCGGCGACTCTCGACTGATCGGTCTTGCCGCTGGGCGCGATCGGAACGCCGTTGTCGTTGTAGGCGCCGGCCAGACGCAGGTCGCCGTACATCATGAAGGCCGGCATCATCGGATCCTTGACACCGAACCAGGTGGGGCGAGGCGTGTACGCGCCGCGGTCGTAGAGGCGAATGCCGAGCTCGACAGGCGGCCTGGGCCGATCGATCATGTTCCTGCGCCTGTAGACGTCCAGCTCGGCCTCGGCGTTGTAGGGCTGCGTGTAGCAGGGATCGGCTTTGAACAGCTCCGCGCCGGGCGGGTCGGGGAGGAGCCTGGCCGCGGGCGACATGTCGTGCTGGCCCTCGTTGGCGTGGAGCGGCTTGGGGACGCAGGGGGCGTCCTTCTTGTCCTTGTCGTCGGCTTTCGTGTCGTCGGCGAAAAGGATACACGGGACGCCGAGGGCCAGCAGGAGCGTTCCGATGAGCAAAGGGTTGGTAGTCCAGGTTTTTCTGTTCATGGTCGCCCCTCTCTCAGTGGACGTCGAATGCGACGGCGTAGGCATGAGTGTCCGTGACCCATTCGTTCTCGGTCCGCTTCATATCCGTCGTGGCGAAGACGAACTCCATGAAGTAGATGGGCTCCGTCCTGCCGCGCAGGCGGCAGGCGAGCCGGTAGGTTCCCGGTTTTTTCAGCAGATTCCCGGGGACTTTGTATTTGGCGACGCGGCTGCCCAGGGGTGGAATGCTGCGTTTCTCCAGGCGCGCGTTGGGAGGATGATTGAGCACCGAGGTCGGTGCGCCGCCGGGCCGGATGAAAGGATCCTGGTCGAAGTCCAGGTTGATCGGCAGGTACATCTCCCGATCCGTTCCTTTCAGGTTGGTCGTCAGGAACTTGCTCTGCATGCTGAAGAGCTGGTCGTCGTGCGGGAGCGTCTTATCGCCCACCTCCTTGGACTGCAGGTCGGCCAGGTCTCCATCCTTGTCGACGTAGCCCGATTCCCAGATCGTTTTTCCGTCGGGATCGATGAGAGCGACGTTCAGCCAAAGCTCAGGCTGGGCTCCCAGAGAGCCCGAGGGGAGGTTGTGCCCCTTGTTCAGATTCGTCAGCTTGTACCGGAAGGAGAACGTCTTTCCGACCGCGGGGGGTTTGTCGAAAAAAGGACCGTCGAGACGGGAGGCGGTCTCCATGAGCTTCAGGCGTTGCTCTTCCCGATCCTTCCACCGGCCGAGATTTTCCTGCACGATCACCCAGGCCTTCCTGCGGTCGGCGGCGCTCTGCCACTCGGGCGGGAAGGTGGTGGTGGCGGTGACGTTCCGCTCGAAGTCGTCGCTCCCCCACCCGGCGCGGTAGTCGAACGTCAGCCACTGCTGGGGGGTGTACGGCGTTTCGTCGAGGCGCAGAGGGAAAAGACCGGGGTGGCTGATGGGATAGCCGGGGCCGACGAAGGTGTGGTCGGTCAGCGGCCGCTGCTCGTTGAAAACCTTGCCGTTGACCTTCGCGGCCCACCCGGTGTCGAAGCCGACGGTCTGCTGCGGCTTTCCCGGGTTTTTGCTCATGTGGCAGTCCTGGCAGGTGATCCCTTCCTTGGCGGCGGGAGATGCCCGGTACTCTTCCCAGACGGTTTCGAGCTTGATGCCGGGATGGACGGCAACCTGGTGGCAGGCCGCGCAGAGCTCCGACTGCTTGATCAGGGGCGACTGGATGGCGGTCTGGTGCATCCGGATCCACTTCTTTTCGCCCTCGGCCGGCCGGTCCGGCTCGTCGATGGTGACCAGGATTCCGTTTTCCCTGGCGTTGGTGATCGCCTTGAGGCCTCCCAGGCTGTCGAAGGGGCCGAACACGGGCTCGTGGATCGGGCCCGGGGTGATCCTCCGCGCTCCGTTCACCTTGCCGTAACCCTCGCCGACGCGGTGACAGGTCACACAGGTGATCCCTTCGCGGGCGGCCCCGCTGCGATCCCACCAGGCGATGGCGCGCGGCTCGCCCAGCGCCGTGCCGACGCTGGCGTGACACCGGATGCAGAAGTAGTTGACGGTGCCGCGGGAAATGTCATTGATTCTCTGTTCGAACTTGTTGAACATCGGGGAGACCGCGGCATAGGCGTGGGACGAGATGCTCCACTGCTTGTACTGGTTGGGGTGACACGCGCCGCACGCCCGGGCGGAAGGATATTGCGCGTCGGCCAGGGCCAGCGCCTGCGCGTGTGAAATGTCCTCGGGCGGCGGATTCGGGATCACCTGTCCCCTCGCGGTCCCCAGCACCGCCAGCAGGAGGGCGATGAATACAAAACCGGTTTTGCTCATAAGTCTGCTCCTCTCATTCTTCTGCTGACTGCTAGCAACGCTTGGCGTCGGCCAGGATGACGTCGGCCGCTTTCTCGCTGATCATGTAGACGGCGCTGGCGATGAAAAGCCCGGGAATGTGCGGGAACACCGAGGCGTCCACCACCCGCAGGCCGCTCGTTCCGTGCACGCGGAAATCGCTGCTCAACACGCCTCCCGTCTCCCTGGCGCCGATCGGGCAGGTGCAGGAGGCGTGGTGGCCCCAGGACTGGGTGCGCACGTATTCCTCGAGATCTTTGCGGCTGTGCCTCTGTTGGCCCGGCGCCTCTTCCTCCTCGATCCGCCCGCGGTAGCCCTTGGTGATGCCGAGGATGAACTCGATGGCGTGCACCACCGCGTCGAGGTCCTCCTCGGCGCCTTTCCCTTCGAAATAGTGGAAGTCGATGCTCGGCACGTCGCGCGGGTCGGCCGAGCGGATCTCGACCTTGCCCTTGTTGTGGGTGTTTCCCTTGAGCACCGCCCAGGTGAAGTAGCGGCGCGCCTTCCGGATCCTCTCCGAGTAGCCCGGGTAGTAGCCGCGGAAATCGGTCACCAGCCCGAAAATGAACAGATCGGGATCGAGCAGCTCCGGCCGCGAGCGCTTGATGAACGACATCACCGCACCGTTGGTGGTGTAGACCCCTTCTCCCTTGAGCCACTGTTGGAATTGCGGATCGGGCTCCTCGCCCGGCTCGGGTGGCGCCAGGTTCGCGTCCGTGAACGAGGAGAACGGTTTTTTCATGCGCAGGACGACCGTGATCTCGTAGCGGTCCTGGAGATTGGCCCCCACTCCCGGCAGGTCGACCCGCACCGGGATGCCGTGGCGCTGCAGAAGGTCGGCAGGGCCGACGCCGGAGAGCTGCAAGAGCTGCGGCGTATTGAAAGCGCCGCCGGCCAGGATCACCTCGCAACGGGCTCGCGCCTGCCGCACCGTGCCGCTCGCCCCAGGCCGGTGCAGGGCGTCGGCTTGGTAGAGATGGGCGCCTTCGAGGTACTCCACGCCGACAGCGCGCTGACTCTCGTCGAAAAGCACGCGCGTGGCGAGGGCACCCTGGCGGATGGTGAGGCGGTCCGGACACTGCTTCTGGGCGCAGAGAAGCCGCTCCCGGCTGCCCGCCCGGCGTCCGGCGTTGCGCGACAGCGGAGCCATGCGGAAGCCTTCCGAGCGGCGCGCCACCGACCACCCGCTATTGGGGTCGAACCAGGTGAGGACCGAAAAGGCGACCTGCTTCAGGGCCTGCTCGAGGTTCTGCGAGGAGGTGAAGAGGTTTCTGAAGGCCGCCCAGCGGACGAGCCAGAGCAGGCCGCGGTCGGCGAGCAACAGCTTGATCGCCGCCGTCTCGCTGGCCAGCCAGCCGGCGAAGCCGTGCTGGCTGGGGTTCCAGCGCAAGTGCTCGAAGAGGAAACGCAGAATGCCGCGATAGCGGCACTCCTCCAGGCGCTGATAGTAGCGGCGCATGGATTTGGCGTTCCAGGACGGGTCGCCGGTCAGCTCGGCGATGCGATCCCAGTCGCTGTTGTGAGGATAGACGAGGATCATCGCGTTGTGCGCGGTGCAACCGCCCAGCGTGCCGGCGCGCGGATAGAAGATCCCGTCCTCTTCCGGCACGTACTTGCAGTCCTGCTTCTGCCGCGCGTCATCGGCATAGTGGCGCACGAAGAAGCGCCAGGACATCCCCGGCTCCTCCGAGGCGTTGGTATGGAACGCCGGCACCTGATAGTTGTAGGTCTCTGGAGGGTTCGGGGTCTCGGGCGAGCCTCCAGCTTCCAGCACCAGCACCGTGTGGCCGGCGAGGGCCAGGTTGGCAGCCAACGGCCCGCCCCCGGCCCCCGAGCCCACGACGATGTACTCGTACTCCTCTTCGGTGCTGACCTGCTGGGGCTGAGAGCTCATCCCTCTCCTTTCCCTTCCATATCTGGACGACAGGCCGGCGTCAGAACGTCTTCAGAAACTCGATCAGCGCCCGCTTGTCGGCATCGTTGAGCCCGGGCTCTCCCTTGAAGCGGTCGGTGCCGAAGTAGTGGCCGCGGTTGACCACGAAATCCGGACACTTGCTCAGCGCGAGCAGCGGGGCGGCCAGATTCTTGAACACCGCGCGCGCCTGGTCGTCGGTGGCCTTGGCCGGCAGGGCCTTGAGATCGCGCTTGATCTTCACCAGGAGCTCGAGGAGCTGCTTGTCGTGCCCCAGCTTCTGCAGCGTGCTCTGGTTGTCGGGCAGGAGGTTGAGGTTCGCCAGCAGGTTGACCGGCGTCCCCTTGGGGATCGGACCGATTTCCAGTCCCATCTCGCCGACCACCGCCGGAGCCAGGGCCTTGACGATCGGCGCCAGGTCCGGCGCGAAGGGCGGCAGATAACCGACCGGGATGCGGAGATAGCTCGATGCGGTCGTGCGGTCGATGAGGCCGGGCACTTTGTCGCCGAGCACCGGGTCCTTTTCACGTTTCTCCGGCCACAGCATCTTCTCGATGCCATCCTGGAAGGCGGCCATGCGCCCCGCGACCGATGGATCGCCGTTGAAGGTTCCCACCGCGTTGTTGAGCAGATAGGGGGCGCTCGACCACAGGCTGAGCAAAGAGGCCGGCCGCGTATAGCCGCGTCCGCCGGCGGGCATGGTGTACTGCTTCGGCTCGCCGGTGAACGGATCGTGGACCGTGATCGTGCCCACCGAGGGCAGGCTCTTGTACGACTGCGAGGAGTAGTTGTCCCAGATGTTCCCGGCGAGCGCATTGGTGGCGAGCGGGCTGCAAGCGTTCGTCTCCAGGAGCGTCACGGGGACGCGCGCCTCGGTCGACAGGAAGTTGTCCTTGAGGAAATCGTCCTTGAGAACGATCTCCCGCATCTGCTTCCTGAACGCGTCCGTCTGGGTCGACGCCCAGTACTTGTTCCAGCAGTCGAGATAGCCGGGACCCGCGCAGCCGCTCGGGTCGAGCCCCTCCACCGACGCGGGGAGCTTGGACGAGTGGCAGCGCGCGCAACGCTCGGCGAAGACCTCCTTGCCGCGCGTCAGCTTCGCCGTGTCCTTGGTCAGGTAGGCCGCGCCGCCGGGCGCGTTCTGGAGCAGATGCGGCGCCGTGCTGACCAGGAAGAAGTCGGCGAGATGAGGAGTCTGCGCTTCATTGGCCTGCCAGAAGCTCGAATTCGCGCGCCCCACCTTGATCTCGATCGGCGAGATGGGCTTGCCGCCCGCCAGCGGATTGAAGTGCGTCAGCCACTCCTCGCTGAACAGCCCGATGTTGACGTACACCCGGTTGAGCGCTCCCAGAGCCCCGACCGAGTCGGCTCCATCCTTGAGCACGCGCGGCGTCAGGACGGTGCTCGGCTGCTGGTAAAACTCGCTGAGCGGCCCAGTGGGGAAGTATTCGTTGAATTGTTTGTTCTCCAGCTCGCCCCCGGCCAGCGTCTCGGTCCCCCAGCGCTTGGCCTGAGCCAGCCGTGCGCCGAGGTTGTAGACGGCGTTCATCGTGCGCGGGTTGTTGATGTAGTCGGTGGAGACCAGGGAAGTGTCGAGAGCGCCCGGGCGCGAGGTGTGGAAGAGCTGGTAGGGGAAGCTGCTCGGATCCGAATCCCAACTGAAGATGCGGTCGATCCAGAAGTACTGCGCGCCGACGTTCGACGACAGGTCCGCCCACTGCGGGTTTTCCGGGTCGGCGGGCGGATGGACCGGGCTGGGTCCGACGTGGCAGAAGCCGCAGGACATGCCGATGCGGTAGGGCCGTACGAGACCCTTGCGCAGGTAGTAGCTGGGGTCGGTGTAATAGCGCACCGGATCCCAGGCCTTGGCCGCCGCTTCGTCGAAGGCCGGATTGGGGAACAGCCGCAGGCCCACGATCCCGGTGCCCCAGCCGTAAAAGGAGCCGGCCGGCAGGTTCTTGCCCCGCGCTCCGAGCTTGAGGCCCGGGTACTTGGTCTCGTTTTCGAAGGGATCGGGAGGACAGTCGCCGCGGCGCTTGTCGAGCCACAGGCCGAAGCGGTCCTGGTCCGGACCCTTGGGCTCCTCGAAGCAGGGCTCGTTGACCAGCCCGAACCACTTCCACCGGTTGTGGCGGCCGTACTGCGGGAGCTTCGAGCCCTTCGGATAGGGGAAGGAGGAAACCGTTTTCAGGAGATCGAAGGAACCTACGCTCTTTTCCGAGAGGACGTCCCACAGATGGTCGTTCCCCGCGGTCCACACGATCCAGTTGTTGCGGCCGACGACCTGGGCGGACGTCAAGGTCACGCCGCCATCCATGTCGTGGTAGTAGTCCTCATCCGCGGCGGTGAACGAAGCGGCGTCGCGGCCGGCCAGGCGGGCCTCGTCGACGACGCCCTGCGGAGCCGGCGGTGGCGGGGTCTTTTCCCCACCCGTGTCCGCGGACTCCTTGGGCGTGCAACCGGAGAGGGCGATGAGGCAAGAGACGAAGAATAGGCTGACCCGGTTTGAACGGCACATGCGCGACGCTCCTTCCTGGCGCGGTCGAAGCCGCAGCCCTTCGCAAAACTGCTAATTGGTAAGAGTTATATCATCCCGCCGCGTTCGAATGCAAGAGTGCAAGTGGTGCTGAAATAAAGGCCTATTGCCACCTTCCCATATGCGCTCCGCCGAGTGGATAGTAATTTAAGAAATGCTTGCGGCGTGGCGGCGGTGGTCTCGGATCACGGCGATCCGATGGCGTGGACCGATCACATTACCGCTCACCCGACCACAAATTTCTGCCGGTCGCACCTTTCGGTTCAGGCGCTATTCAGGCTTTCGCGCCCGGCAGCCGTTTTCTGACAAGAGGGAGCCGAGAAAGCTTCAATCCGCGTCGCAGCGCTCGGGGCCTGGGAGACCGGGGCAGATCTTCTTGTACGGTTCGCCGAGCAGATAGCGATGCCACTCGTCGCAGGTGAGATTGCGGCTGGCGATGAGGCAGGCGCGCCGGCTCCACGAATCCGGATCGACGTCCCAGAGGATGACTCGGCCGTCCCGGCTTGCCGCGGCGAGAGTCTTGCCGTCAGGGCTGAAGGCGACGCTCTGACTCCGGTCCTTGGTCCCAACCAACGGCCCTCCGATGCGCGTGCGGCGCGCTACGTCCCAAAGGAGGACGGTGCCGTCGATGCTCCCCGCGGCGAGGGTCTTGCCGTCAGGGCTGAAGCTCACGCTCCGGACCTCCTCTTCGTGCCCGGCGGGCAGATCGCGGGAGCTGCGGCGCACGACGTCCCAGAGGTTGACGGAGCCGTCCGCATGACCCGCGGCAAGGATCCTGCCGTCGGGGCTGAAGGCCAGGCTCAAGACCCAGCCGCCGCTCCCGGCGAGAGGTTTGCCGAGAGAAGCACGGCGGGCGACGTCCCAAAGGAGGATGGTCCCATCCTCGCTCCCTGAGGCGAGGACCCCGCCGTCGGGACTGAAGGCTACGCTCCAGATCAGATCCTTGTGCCCGGCCAGCGGCTTGCCGATGGGCTTACGGCTGGCAATATCCCAAAGGATCACGGTCGCGTCCGAGCTTCCTGAGGCGAGTGTGCGGCCGTCGGGGCTGAAGGCCACGCTGTTGATGACGCGCTTGTGCCCGGCCAGCGGCTCGCCCAGGGGCCGGCGCCGGGCGATGTCCCAGAGCAGGACGGACTTGTCACTCCCCGCAGCGAGGATCTTGCCGTCCGGGCTGAAGGCCGCAGCCGCAATCGCTCCCTCGCCGGTCAGCGCCTTACCCAAAGGTTTACGATGCGCGACGTCCCAGAAGAGCACGCCCTTGTCCCGGGTTCCCGTGGCGAGAGCCTTGCCGTCGGGGCTGAAGGCGACGCTCAAGGCGGAGCCTCCGGGTCCGGCCAGAGGCTCGCCGAGCGCCGTGCGGCCCGCGACGTCCCAGAGCATGGTTGCCTTGCCATCCGTTCCCGCGGCGAGCGTCTTGCCGTCCGGGCTGAAGGTGACGCTGAAGACCCAGCCTTTGTGCCCGGTCAGCGGCTCAGCCCGGGGCTTGTGGCTCGCGACGTCCCAGAGGATGACGGTGCCATCCTCGCTTCCGGAAGCGAGCGTCTTGCCGTCGGGGCTGAAGGCGATGCTCCGGACCGACTCCTTGTGCCCGGAGAACAAGGACAAACCGAACACATCGATGACATCCTTGACGATGATCGTGCCATCCGCGCTTCCGGAGGCGAAGGCCTTGCCATCCGGGCTGAAGGCGACGCTCGTCGCCGCGAGCGTGTGCCCGGCCAGCGGATCGCCGAGAGGCTTCCGGTTGCCGACATTCCACAGGATGACTGTCTTGTCGTCGCTTGCGGAGGCAAGGGTTTTACCGTCGGGGCTGAAGGCGACGCTCCTGATCCGGTCCGTGTGTCCGGCGAGCGGTGGGCCGAGGGGCGCGCGGCGGTTGACATCCCACAGGATGACGGTTTTGTCCCACCCTCCAGAGGCGAGGATCTTGCCATCGGGGCTGAAGGCGATGCTTAGAACCGATTCCGTGTGACCGACGAACGGTCTGCCGAGGGGAACATGGCGCGCGACGTCCCAGAGCACAATGGTATTGTCCCCATTGGTCGCGGCAAGGGTCTTACCATCGGGGCTGAAAACGGCGGCGCTCACAGCAGAACGCGAAGGAAGGATGCCGCGGAGCGCCGGCTGCTCCAGCAGGCTGCTCAGCAGCACATTTCTGGCTTCGAGGGTCGGCTTCACGGACCATGAGGCAGATCCCAGCAGGAAGGACAGATCGAGCCCCCGCTCTCGCTCCGCCCGCGCGTCGGACGCGAGCTTGGCCGAGAGCGAGCTGCGTTGCGCCTCGACCGCCTGGCGTTGGTTCTCCTCGGCGCGTTTCCGCGCCACAAGCTCTCCCGTGGCGCTCGTCTCGGCCAACTGGGCTGCTTTGATCGCTTTTCCTTCTTCCTGTTGAGCTTTCTGCTTGGCGCCCTCAGCGATGGTCTTCGCGGTGACCGCCGCCCGCCACTGCCAGGCCGCGAGCCCGGCGAGGGCCAGGCAGACCAGGGCCACCAGAGCCAGGGCGAGGACGCGCCGCCGCTGCCTGCGGGCCTGCGCCCTGAGCGCCAGCCGTTCTTCCTCTAGCCGGCGCCGGTCGCGATGCGCCATCACCGCCCGGGTCAGGAGATCGTGTGTCAGCTCGATGCGCGCGGTGCCGTAACGCTCTTCGAGGCGCAGGAGCCGGCGGTTGATCAAGCGGTCGAGCTGTTCCTGGGTGAGGAGGCTCGGCACGGCGTCGTCCTTGGCGTAACTGTTACGAAAACCTTTCTCGGTAATCAGACCGGTCTCGATGAACCGGCTCGCGCTGTCGGGCAGGCCTTCGAGGCACGAACGGTAGTAATCCGCGATGATGCTCTGCTGCGCGCCTTCGAGGAGCTGATCGTCGAAGCGGTCTTTGCCCTGTCGCTTGCGTCGCTCGTTGAGCCCGCGACAGAAGAGGCTCAGGAGCGCCGGCTCGATCTCGCCGCTCCCGTCGCCGGCGGAAGTCTCCTGCGCCGCCGCGACGAACGCGACGATCCGCCGCGCCAGCGGCTCGTCCATGAGATGCGGCGCCGTCTCGTACACGGCCGACAGCGCCTGCTCGGGCCGCATGGGGAGCAGCCGCAGGCGTACGCGGCCCAGCGCGGGCACGGCCGCGCGCCAGCCTTCGAGATGCGGCAGAAAGTCTTCGCGCAAAGCCACGATCAGCTTGTAGCCCATGCGCCGCAGGTCGAGCCGCTGCGCCGCCGAGACGTCCGCCGCCAGCCGGCCCGCGAGCGCTTCGGGGATGCGGTTCTCGGCGAGATCCCCGAGATCGATCTTGAAGCGTTCCATCCTCTCGGGAAGCCGTTCGCCGAGGGTGAAACCCTCTTCGAGCTGATCGAGCACCAGCACCGGAGCAAGGGGATAATTCTGCTCGCTCCACAGCTCCGGATCGGCGCGGTGCAGGTATTCCCAGAGCGTTTCGCCTGTCGCGAAGGCCGGGGCATCGACGCGCTCCCGTTCGATCGCCTCGCGCAGGCCGTCGCGAAGCTGCTCGATCAGCTCCGGTGCCTCCGGGCGGATGTCCAGGCGCACGTGGACCGGCAGGAAGTGTCGCTCGCGCAGTCTCGGGAAAAGCCCCGCCTTGAGCAGCGAGGTCTTGCCGAGGCCGGACTTGCCGAAGAGCACCGTGAGAGGCGCGTCGGCGACGCGGCGGAGCAGCTCTTCCGTCTCCGTCTCACGGCCGTGGAAATAATCCCGCGCCTGCTCTTCGAACGACTCGAGGCCCGGCCATGGGTTGTCCCGGTCGAGCTGTGGATCGGTCACGGCGGCGGAGCCGTTCATCACGCTTCCTTCCGCCGCATGTCCCGGATGGCCTCCCGCAGCGCGCTGACCAGTGCATCATCAGGATCGCCGCCGGGGGCCCGCCCCCAGTGGGACACCGTGAACGCGTCGGGCACCTGCCGGTAATGTGATGGGTTGCCGTCGTATTCGGCATCGATGACGATCGGAAAGATGAGCTTCCGGCCTCCCGGCGGGATACCTTTCGCCCGCTCCACAGCCTCGCGCCACTCCTTGAAAACGTAGCCTTCCTCGCGGCTCTCGGTGTTTCTGGAGATCACCGGCAGAAAGAGCCGGACCTCGCGCCGGATGCTCCCGAGAATCTCCTCCTCCCACCGGTCGCCCGGCTGGAGTCGCCGCTCGTCGAGCCAGACGTCGCCGCCCAGACCTGAGAGCACATCGCAGAGCCGGCGGGCGGCATCGGCGTCCTCCCGCACATAGCTGATGAAAATGCTGCCCTTGCCGGCGGGCGGTGCGGCCTGTGCGGTTCCCGCGCCACCCGAGGACAACGCGGCTTGTGGATTGCGCTTGTGCCAGCGCTCGGACAGCTCGGCGACGAACTGGGCGGGGTCGGTCTCGAGCACCTGAACGCGCGTGCCGCCGTAGAACGTCTGGAAGAATCCCGTGAGCTCCGGATAGCTCGCGACCGACTCGCCCACGATGAAAAACTGCTTGCTCTCCAGAGAAAGACGGCTCTTGCTCGCCATGCGGGTGAGCAGGCGGCCGACCCAATCCGAGAGCTTGCAGCCGAGGAAGAGGACCGGTCTCGCCTTGAGCTGGTCGAACAGCCAACCGGGCAGTCGCGCCGTGTCCGTGAGCAGCACGTGCAGCCATTCGAGGACGTCCTCGTCGTGGATCGCATACTGCGGCGTGGACGACGCCTTGCCGAAGAGCTTGAAAACGACCGTCTCGGTCTCGCGAGGCTCGCGTTCATTCTCCTGCTGCTCGGCCGTCGACTGGTTGGGCGAGAACCAGAGCTCACGGGTGCGCGGCTCGCCGCCGAAGCGGATGTCGTTGAGCGCCCGCGCGAGCAGCGGATCAAACGTCGTGCTGAGGAAGAGCCGGAAGTCCCCGACGCCCGCGAGCTGGCGCAGCGCCTCCGGCGGCGGCGGATCGAGGTCGGAGACCAGGTCGTTGACGACGCGGTAGAGGCGCTCGGCCTCGCGGCTCCCGCGCGCGGCAAGGAGCGCGCCGACCGCGTCGTCGAGCCCCGAGAGCGGGCCCCAGCTCACATCGAGCTGGTACCGCGCCGCGACGCGCTCGCCGAGGAGCCGCGAGAGGCTCACCCGCCGGTCACCCTCCTGGACCGTGACGAGCTCCGGCCCCACCACGGGTAGAAGCACGCGGTCCTTCAGATGCCCCAGGATGTCGTCCCAGAAATCCTCACTCGCGGGCAAGCCGGCCTCCTCTTCAGTTGCCAATAGCCTACCGCAAGCCTACCGCAAGCCGGGAGGCCTGGAGAGCGGGGGCTCCAGCACTTGAGGGAAAGACGGCCCGGGCTTCGTTCCAGAGGGGTGACCTTCGTCCGGAGAGGACGAAGCTTCGCGGCGCCCGAAGGAAGGTTGGTCCTGGGAGGATGAGCGTTCGTCCGGACAGGATGAGCCTTCCTCCTGGCAAATCGAACCTTCGCCCACGGATTGCGAACGTTCATCCTGGACGGCGAACGTTCTTCCTCTCCGGATGAGCGTTCCGCCGAGCTCGATGAAGGTGCCTCCTCTCCCGGCGAGCGCTCCTCCTCTCGTGGACAACCAAAAGCCCCCGGCTTTGCGGGGAGATGTGTTACTAAGGGGCTAAAATCGGAGCCCATATTGAAACATTTTTCCTTCTGCCGATGCAGTCGACGGCTAGCATAAGCATCACCAATTTTCGGTTGGGCGTCATTGTTGTGGGGGCAGGTTTGGAAACATAAGATTCTGTCGTAAGCCCTTTTGCACCGCCAGGTATGGCAAGATTAACGACCCCTTGAACGTGCTCTCCTTAGTCGGAGCAAGAAAGTCTTTGAGTACAGGTAACTCGGCAATCGGGAGTGCCGGAGGCTTTCCAGCAAACTTGGCTCGGTTATTTTCATACTCCTTAATGAGAGAACCCAGGTGCGACTCCATTTTGCGGACCTCAGTCTTGAGGAATTCAGCACTAGCAAAGGCAGGGGCGCTGGTATCAATGTCGCGCGCCAGGTTCTCAAGTGCTAGCTGCGAATCATTGATCCAATCCAGGTATAGGTCATACTGTTCCGCGAGGATGAGTACTTCCCCCGCCTGATCCACCCTGGCTCGTGCCCGTAGGAGCCGACGAGCCTTTTTGGTGCGTACGTACGCAGTCATTGCCGCAGCGAGAGTTGATATAACCAACGCCTCTCGGTATTCAATTGATCTGCGCGCAGATTCATGCTCTTTCTCTCTTGTCTGCCGCTCAAGGTCGCGTTCCTTCTCAGTCGCTTGACGCTGTAGGTCATTTTTCCTCTCGGCCGAGAGGCGCTCAATCTCCGAGGTTTTTTCGGCCTTTTGCCTCTCACTTTGATACTCGAATATAAGCAGGGAAATCACTGCCCCTGCTACGGCGACAACGCCGACTTGCAGGAATGACTTCGCCACCTCGAGAGGTAGTCCGGTTGTGCATCCATTTCTATAGAAGCGATAGACCACGCTGAGACTTAGTGCGGCCAACAAAAACAAGGACAGGATGATTATAATTCGAAGCTTCAAGGAGGCCTCCTTAGGAGTGGACGTCGCACAGTGGTTAGGATTGGAAGTTGCCAATCTCCGAGTCAAGGACTTCCATACCCTAAAAATTTTGCCAACTGACATCTTAAGGTTCGGTTGGGGGCTGAGTCGAGTCCTCTCTAGATTCGAGTAAGCCAGGAATGTACATCATTCCAGAGTGTACGTCAACGCAATAGATCCTGTGCGTCATAGATCCGGTTCTGGCTAAAATTTACGGGCCAAGCAACGGCATTTCCCATCGGCCATGGCACTGAGAGGATCCGGTACTCGGCTTCGTTCCAGACGAGTGACTGTCCAACCCGAAAGGAACGAGCCATGAAGACGAAATCCGCCGACCGCAAGCTCCAGATCAACCGCGAGACCCTCCGCCAGCTCAGCACCGAGGCGCTGGAGCAGGTCCGTGGGGGAGAGGTTTACGAGACCATCGTGCGCCCCTCGGACGCCTGCGGTCATCCGACCGGCGGGTAGGCCGGGGGGAAGCAGAAGCAAAGACATAAAGGACTGCAAGGACTGCAAGGACGAGGAAGCCTCCGGCTCGGTGGTGTCCTTTGTCCTTTATGTCCTTGTAGTCCTGAGCGCAGGCGGGCACTACTCGGCTGCTTCTGCCGCAGCCCTCTCGACGAGCCGGCGCGACAGGTAGTAGCCCCGACGAATCATCTGGTCCAAGTGAGGAACAACGGCAGAAATCAAGCCTGCCCGCTTGGCAGAGATCAGAATTCCGGCGCTCCCTTTGACGCGAAGCCCGTACGCTTGCTCGGCGATCCGGCGGGCACGCCGCTCATCGATAAGGACAAGCTGAGCTTTCATCTGATGCCCCGTCGCGAGGACCGCGGCTTCTCCCGGGCCGAGCTCGAGAGCGAGGAGGGGCTCTGGTATGGCCAAGTCCGTTCGTTCCAGCCATTCAGCGCTCGCGATCTGGGAAGAGCCGATCCGGCCCAGGCCGGCGGACACGACTTCATGAAAGACGGGCTCCGGAACTATGACTTGCTTGTAGAGCTGTCTGAGGAGATCGAGCTGGCCCACCATTGAGAGGGCAATCAGGGGACCGGCATTGCAGACGATCGGTCCGTCAGGCATCCGCGAATTCCCGGTCCATCTCCTCGGCATCGAGGTCGGCGACGGGAACACCCGCCCGGCCTGCGCGCAGAAGGAACTCGATCCGCGGCGTCTCGCAGATCTCGGCCGCCCGGCCCGAGGAGATGCGGCCCAGCTCGAACAGCTTCAAGGCCAGGAAGAATTTGGCATCCTGGACAAACTCTTCCCGCGATTGGCCCGTAGAAACCAGTACGCTTTCAGGAAGGTCGATGTGGATTACGCCCATGGAGTCTACTCCTTTTCGAGCACAAGCTTACTCCACCCGCGGCAGCATCACCTCGAACGTCGCGCCCGGCTCTTCCGTCTCGAGGAGCCGGATCGTGCCGCCGTGGCGCTCCGCCACCCAGCGGGCGAGGCTCAAGCCCAGACCTCCGGTCACCGAGCCGGTGGGGCGCGTGGTCTGCGCGCGGTAGAAGCGGTCGAAGAGGAAGGGGCGGTCGGCCGCGGCGACGCCGGGGCCTTCGTCGTGGACTTCCAGGCGGGCGTGGCCGGGCCGGGCTTCGAGGAGGGTGCGGAGGCGGCGGCCCGGCGGGGTGAATTTGACGGCGTTGTCCAGGAGGTTGAGGACCATCAGACGGAGCTGGTCGGGATCGCCCTGGACGTGAAGGCCGGGGGCGATGCGCGTTTCCAGGATCAGGGACTTTTCGCTCGCGGGGAGCCGGATCGAGGCGAGCGCGGCTTCGACGACGCTGGAGAGGTCGACGGTCTCCTGGCGGGTCTCTCTGGCATCGCCGTGCTGGGCGTGGGCGAGGGTGAGGAGGGCCTCGACGATGCGCTGCACGCGCTCGATCTCTTCCAGGTTCTCCCGTAGCAGCTCGCGATACTCCTCGCCGGTGCGCTCCTTGCGCAGGGTGACCTCGAGGCCGGTGCGCAGGATGCTGATCGGCGTGCGCAGCTCGTGGGAGGCGTCGGCGGTGAAGCGGCGCATGGCTTCGACGCTCTGTTGCAGGCGGTCGAGGAGGCGGTTGAATTCGTCGGTGAGACGGGCGATCTCGGTGACGGCGCCGGGCGCGGCGAGGCGCTGGTCCAGGCGGTCGAAACCGAGAGCGCTGATGGATTCGACGAGGGTGTCCACCGGCTTGAGGGCGCGCGCGGCGAGGAGGCTGCCGGCGAGGGCGGCGAGGGGGATGAGGAGCAGGCTCGCCGAGCCGAGGGCGAAGAGGAGGTCGCGCCGGCGCTGCGTCAGGAGATGGAAGGAGGAGATCGCTTCGACCTCGGTGCCCGGCTCGTTCCAGATTTCGTGGGCGACGACGGCCAGCGGGCGGCCGTTTTGCGAAGTGAGGATTTCGAGGCGGCCGAAGTCCTGTTTCGCCCTGCGGACAGTGCCGAGGGGGGGCAGGCCCGGCGTCGCGGCGATCACCCGGCCCCGGCGGATCACCCGCATCCAGACCGGAAAAGGGGTCTCTTTCTCGACGGTGGCGAGCTCCGGGTAGTCGAGGCGGTGGCTGGAGGCGTAGTAGCTGGCCAGCGTCTCGGCCTGGGCGTAGAGGAGGACTTCGAGCTGGCCGCGCGTGTTGCGCGTGTCGATGATCAGCACGAGAGCGCTGGCCACGGCGTAGAGGAGAAAGAAGAGGCCGCCGGTGCCGAGGGCGATGCGCCCCTTGAGCGATCCGGTCGCTCGGGTCACAGGATCTCCGGTGCCGCGCGCAGCACGTAGCCGACCCCTTTGACGGTGTGCAGGATCTGCGGCTCGTCGTCCTCCGCGAGCTTGCGGCGCAGGCGGCCGACGATGACGTCGATGACGTTGCTGCGGGCGTCGTATCCCGAGTCCCAGACGTGCTCGGCGAGGCTCAGGCGGTCGAGGACGCGGCCGGCGTGGAGCATCATGTATTCGAGGAGGGCGAGCTCCTTGGGCGTCAACTGGAGGGAGCGGCTGCCACGGTGGACCTCGCGGCGGGCGCGGTCCAGGCGGACGTCGACGAAGGTGAGGATCTCGGCGGGCGGCGCCTGGCGGCGGCGCAGCAGGCTGTGGGCGCGGGCGAGGAGCTCCTCGAAGGCGAAAGGCTTGGTCAGGTAGTCGTCCGCTCCGGCCTCGAAGCCGCTCAGCTTGTCTTCGAGGCGGTCGCGGGCGGTGAGGATCAGCACCGGCGCGGTGACCCCTTCCTGCCGCCATTCGGACAGCAGGCCCAGGCCCGAGCCGTCGGGCAGCATGAGGTCGAGGATGATGAGGTCGTAGGAGGTGCCCTGGACCAGATTCCGCGCCTCCGCCGCGGTGGCGGCGAGGTCCACGGCATAGGCCTCTTCCTGCAACCCCTTGCGCAGCCGGCGGGCGAGGAGAGCTTCGTCTTCGACGAGGAGGAGCCGCATGGGTCTATCTTAGTTGTCTTCAGGGACGGGCCTTCATCTGAGGTTCATCCAGTCCGTGTCACACTCCTCGCGGAGGCATGGCAAACGACATGAAGATGTTGCAATCCATCGGCTTGGCGGTCTTTCTGGCTCTGGCGGGCGGTCCCGCGCTTCTCGCCCAGCCGGTTCCCTCGCCGCCGATCCCCTCGCCGGCGGAGCTCGAGAAGAGCGGCGCGGTGATCGGCGCGATCGCGATTCAGGTCAACGACATTTTCGACCTGAAGGACCCGAAGGAGAATGGCCGGCTGTACCGGCTCGCCAACAAGCTCCACCGCACGACGCGCGACAAGGTGATCGAGAATCAGCTCCTGTTCAAGCCGGGGGACCGTTTCTCGCAGCGCGCCCTGGACGAATCGGCGCGCCTGCTGCGCAAGAACCGCTATCTCTACAACGCGGAGATCCGTCCCGTGCGCTATGAGGATGGCCGCGTCGACGTCGTCGTCGCGACCCGCGACGTCTGGACGCTGAACGCCGGCGTCGGCCTCGGCCGGAGCGGCGGCGCCAACACGACCCGCGTCCTGGTCCAGGACACCAACTTCCTGGGCACCGGCAAGTCCCTGAGCTTCCAGCGCGAGACCAACGTCGACCGCACCACGACGCATTTCCAGTACGACGACAAGGCTCTCTTCGGGACGCACGGAACGATGTCGCTGGGCTATTCGAACAACAGCGACGGCAAGGAGCGCTTCCTCTATCTGGCGCAGCCGTTCTACTCCCTCGACAGCCGCCGGGCCGCCGGCCTGTCGGCTTCCTCGGAGGAGCGGGTGGACAGTCTCTACCGGCTCGGCCATGTGGACGACCGTTTCAGCCATCAGCTCGATTTCTTCGAGATCCACGGCGGGCTTTCGAACGGCCTGGTGAACGGCTGGGCGCGGCGCTGGACGGCGGGGCTCACCTACCAGCACGACCGCTTCCATCTCGCCGCGGACGAGCCGGTGCCGAGTATTCTTCTGGGAGATCTGCCGGGGAACCGCACGCTGGCCTATCCCTGGCTCGCCTTCGATCTGGTGCAGGACCGCTATGTCGAGGCGAAGAACCTCGACCAGATCCAGCGCACCGAGGACCTCCATCTCGGCAGCCAGCTCCACCTCAGCCTCGGATGGGCCTCGACCGCCTACGGCGCCGACCGCAACGCCGCGGTCTTCGAGGGCTCGCTGAACACCGGCTTCAAGCCCGCCGCGAACCAGACCCTTCTCTTCGGCTCGGGCCTGTCCGGACGGTGGGGGAGCGACGGCGCGGAGAATCTGTTCCTGTCGACCAGCGCGCGCTACTACTGGCGGGATTTCGGCGAGCATCTCTTCTTCATCACCCTGGAAGGGGCCGTCGCCCACCATCTCGATCCCGAAGTGCAGCTCCTGCTCGGCGGCGACACCGGCCTGCGCGGCTATCCGCTGCGCTACCAGGACGGCGACGCGCGGGCGCTGCTCACGGTGGAGCAGCGGTTCTTCACGAATTACTATCCGTTCCGCCTCATCCACATCGGCGGCGCGGTCTTCTTCGACGCCGGCCGCACCTGGCCCGGCGCGGACGGCCGGGCGCCGAATTTCGGCCTGCTCAAGGATGCCGGATTCGGTCTGCGCCTCTCCTCCAGCCGCTCCGGCCTCGGCAACGTCGTCCACCTCGACGTCGCCTTCCCCCTGGACGGCGACAATTCGATCAAACGCGTGCAGTACCTGGTGCGGACGAAGGCGAGCTTTTAGTTAGCGCCGCGCCACGCTCTCCGGCGGCTTGCGGACCTGGAAGGCATAGGCGCCGCTGCGATAGATCGAATCGGCGCCGTTGTAATAGGCGATGGCGTCTTCGATCAGCTCCTTGCCTTCGGCGTCCGGGGTGGCCACTGGCCGCATCGCGTAGTCCGGCCCGAGGTCGTAGAGAGAGGTGGACTGGTGCAGGCTGAGGACGGCGATGCGCGAGCCGCGCAGCAAAGCGATCTTGTTGTTGTGGGTCATCAGGGCGCGGCCGGCCCCAGGATCGACGTGGAAGACGTCGTGGCCGAAGAACTTCGAGTCGTAGCCCATCCCCAGGACGCCGAGGATGGTGGGCGGAAGGTCGAGCGAGGAGGTGAGCGTGTCGATCCGCCGGCCGGCCGGGATGACGCCGGGGGCGTAGAAGAGGATCGGCACCTCGTAGCTCGCCAGCGGGATCTCGGCGGCGCCGTAGACGCGGGCGCCGTGGTCGCCCATCAGGACGAACAGCGTGTCCTTGAAGAAGGCGTGCTCTTTCGCCTGCCGGATGAAGCGGCCGAGGGCGTAGTCGGCGTAGCGCACCGCGTTCTCCCGCCGGTGGAAGCCTTCGACGACGGGGATGCGGCCTTCGGGGAAGGTGAACGGGCGGTGGTTGGTGACCGACAGCACCAGGGAGTAGAACGGCTTGCCGGTGGCCGCCATGGTGTCCATCTCGGTCAGCGCGCGGTCGAAGATGGCCTGGTCGTCCACCCCCCAGGCGGTGGTGAAGGTGCCATCCGGATAGTCGCTCTGCTGCACGACGCGGTCGACGCCGTTGTGGGTGAGATAGTTGCCCATGCCGTCGAAGAGCGCCCGCCCGCCGTACACCCAGAGGGTCTGGTAGCCGCGCGAGCGCAGCAGCTCCGGCAGGGTGAACAGGTCTTTCGACTGCGGCCGGCGCACGATCGAGATGCCCGGCAGCGGCGGCAGCGAGGAGGTGGTGGCCTCGATCGCCCGGATGGTGCGGTTGCCGGTCGAATAGGCGCGGGTGAGGAGGGTGCCTTCCTGCGTCAGCGCGTCGAATTGCGGCGTCACGCTGACCGGCCGCGGGTGCAGGACGCCGATGAATTCCGATCCCAGGCTCTCCTCGAGCACCACGACGACGTTCATCCGCCGTTCCGGCCCGAGCGGCCGGATGCGGCGCTCCGCCGACCCGTTGGCGAACGAGATGGCGCCGGCCGCCGGCTCGGCGAGGAGCTGGCTCAGCCGCCGGTCGATGGTGGCGCGGTCGCGCGTCGCGTACATCCCTTCATACGGTGCGTCGCTGCCGAGGAGGGCCATCCAGAACGAGTAGTAGCCGTTGGTGGCGATCTCGTTGAGCGCGCGGTCCTCGGAGACGCGCGCCAAGCGCGGCGAGACGGCCAGAGTGAGCCCGGCGAGGACGACGGCATAGACGAGGAGCACACCGAAGCGCTGCATCACGCGGGTCGGCCGCTGCCACGCCGCGCGCAGCGGCTTGCGCAGCAGGAAGACGGCGCCGATGCTGAGCAGGAGGAGCGTGGCCACCACCCAGCCGGTCGGATAGCTCTGCCAGATGTTGTCCACCACCTCCGTGGGGAACATCAGATAGTCCACGGCGACGAAATTGAAGCGGCCGTTGAATTCCTCGAAGAAGAAGCCTTCGACGACGCCGATGAAGAGCATCGTGAAGATCGCGACGCCGATCCAGGCATGGAGGAATCCGCGCTGGATCCTGCCCTGGAACCGGCGCTCGGGAAGCACGGTGAGGTAGAGGAGGAGCGGGACGGCCAGCCAGAGGGCGGCCAGCAGATCGTAGACCTCACCCGCGGCGAGAGTGCGGAGCATCGCCGCGCCGCCCGGGGAGACGCTCCCGGCGCTCGCGAAGAACGTCTGCTGGGCGACCAGCAGCACGATGCGCGTCAGCAGCGCGAGGCCGAGAGAGAGGGCGATGAGGAGAGCGGCCACGCGGTAGCGGGTCTCCAGAATGAATCGTAAAACGGGCAGGGGCATCGAGCTCAGTCTCTCAGATCCGAATGAATGCCAGATGAATAAAGGATGAACAGGAGGCAGCCTGCCGGCCTGGCCCGGAAGTTGCTACCAAGGGACGAAACAAGGAGAGACTTATGATTCTTCCGCTCAAGACGGACCACCTGAAACGGTATAAGGATATCGCGAAGCTGCTGATGAAGTATGGCCGGGCTGATCTGGCGCAATTCGTCTCCGATCCGTCCCTGCCACCGGACGAGACCCAGGGGGAGATCGCGGCGGGGAAGCCGGAGCAGCTCGCCCACGATCTGGAGGCTCTCGGCCCGACCTTCATCAAGCTCGGCCAGCTCCTGTCCACCCGCTCGGACCTGCTGCCGCCGCCCTACCTGGAAGCGCTCGCCCGCCTCCAGGACCAGGTGGCGCCGTTCTCGTTCGCGCTGGTCGAGGAGATCGTCTCCACGGAGCTCGGCGTGCGCCTGTCCAAGGCCTTCCTCGATTTCGACTCCGAGCCGCTCGCCGCGGCTTCCCTGGGACAGGTGCATCTGGCCCACCTGCGCGACGGCCGCGCGGTGGCGGTCAAGGTGCAGCGCCCCGACATCCAGCAGGGCATTCTCGACGATCTCGACGCCTTCGACGAGATGGCCGGCCTGCTCGACCGGCACACCGAGATCGGCCGCAAGCTCTCCTTCCGCAGTCTGGTGGAGGAGTTCCGGCGGGCTCTGCTGCGCGAGCTCGATTACCGGCGCGAGGCGGTCAATCTGGTCACCCTGGGGAAGAACCTGGAGGACTACCCGCGCTTGGTGGTGCCGAAGCCGGTCGACGACTACACCACCTCCCGCGTGCTGACCATGGAGTACGTGAAAGGCACCAAGGTCACCGAGCTGTCGCCGCTCGCCCGCATCGACCTCGACGGCCGCGCCCTGGCGCAGGACCTGTGCAAGGCGTATCTGGACCAGATCCTGGTCGACGGCTTCTTCCATGCCGATCCGCATCCGGGGAACCTCCTGGTCACCGAGGACGGACGGCTGGCCCTTCTCGACCTCGGCATGGTGGCCCGCCTCGATCCGAAGATGCAGGAGCACCTCCTCAAGCTCCTCCTCACCATCACCGAAGGCCGCGGCGTCGAAGCCGCGCAAATCACCCTCCAGATGAGCACCCGCCTGGAGGGGTATGACGAGGAACGTTACCGCCGGGAGATCGCCGAGATGGTGATGAGCGCCCAGCACGGCGGCGAGCCGGTGAAGGTGGGCCGGATCATCATCGGCCTCGCCCGGCAGGCCGTGGAGACCGGCGTCCGCCCGCCGCCCGAGCTGACCATCCTCGGCAAAGCCCTGCTGCATCTCGACGAAGTGGCCCGCTGCCTCGATCCCGAGATCGATCCGAACGACACCGTGCGGCGCGAGAGCCAGTCGATCCTGCGCCGCCACATGCTGAAGCGCTTCTCGCCGGCCAGCGTCTCGGCCTCGGCCCTGGAGCTCTACGAGCTGATGCAGCAGATGCCGTCGCGGCTCAACGCCGTCCTCGACACCCTGGCCGGCAACAAGCTGGAGCTCAAGGTCAACGCCTTCGACGAGTCGCGCCTGATGAGCAACCTGCAGAAGATCGCCAACCGCATCGCCTCCGGCCTGGTCCTCGCCGCCCTGATCATGGGCGCGGCGCTGATGATGCAGGTGCGCACGAAGTCCACGATCTTCGGCTACCCGGCCCTCGCCATGGTCCTCTTCCTGATGGCCGTGGCCTGCGGCTTCGTGCTGATCCTGAGCATCTGGCTCAACGACGACTGGCGGGTGTGGCGGAACCGGCCGCCGCGGTAGGGGCACAGCGGTCCGAAAAACACCTCACCCCCGGCCCCTCTCCCATCTCCCGCCCGCCCATCCCCGGGAGAGGGGAGCCAGCAGGACAAAGCTACCTGCGGAAGCTCACTTGAGCTGGGCGGAGGGTTTCCTCCCCCCTGGGCGGGGGAGGGTTGGAGCAGGGGGGAGGTTAGGAGGGGGGCGCAACGAACAGCCAAAAACCCTTATTCCCCAACGTTGTGCCAGGCGCGATAGCAGTGGCCTACCTGTCCGAGTCATAATGCGTCTGAGAGGTCACCACAGATGCCAAAGCTCACACTCGAAGTTCCTGCTGATGTCATTGACGCGCTCAGGTTCCCTCCCGAGGAAGCCGAAGGTGAAATCCGGCGGGAGCTGGCGCTGGCCCTCTACCGGCGAGGCGTCTTGGCTCTCGGGAAGGCCCGAGTGCTCGCGCAAATGAGCCGTTGGCAGTTCGAGCAGCTTTTAGGTGAGCGCCGGGTTCCTCGCCACTACACAGCTTCCGATCTGGCCGAGGATCTCCAGCACGCCCATGGTGATCTGTGACTCCTCTTCACTGATCCACTTGGCGGGAATCGGTCGGCTCGGGCTGCTTCGAGAGCTCTACGGCAAGCTGATCGTCCCGGCGGCGGTTTGGCGGGAGGTCGTGGAAGAGGGGAGGGGCCGCTCTGGAGTCGCCGAGGTCAGGGAAGCACGCCTGGAGGGCTGGATCGAGGTCCGTCCAGCGACTCAGGAGCTTCTCTTGAAGTCCCTGAAACAAGAGCTGGATGATGGGGAAGCGGAAGTCATCTGCCTTGCCGTCGAGCTGAAAGCGAGCCTCGTTTTGCTCGACGAGACGGAGGCGCGGCGTGTGGCGAGCCTGTATGGCTTGAACAAGACCGGCGCGATTGGAGCTTTGATCCGTGCTCGGCTGGAGGGTGAGCTCGAAGCGCTCCGGCCCGAGCTCGACAAGCTTCGCACCGAGGCAGGCTTCTGGATCGAGGAAAAGCTCTATCGGCAAGCGCTCGCTGCCGTTGGTGAGGAGCCAAGCACAGGCTAACCCCCCTTGCCCAGCGGCTCGGGTCATGGTGGGCCGAGCGCGTCTCGGTCGGCGGGGCTGTAGCCGTCAGGAGAGCACATGTCCGTGTTTCTGCGCGTCGTCGCGCTGGCCGCTGGGTTGAGCTTGGGGGGAAGCTTCCCCGATCTGTGGAATCCCTTCTTTTCGGCTGTGACAGCAGGCACGTCCGAGACCGGGGGAGCGCTTCCGGAGCATTCCGCCTGCGTCGATCCGGGAGGCGGAGGATGCTTGAGCGGCAGTTGAGCTGAAGACCTGAGCTGGGGCGTCCGGGAATGGGCGCTCCAGCTTTCTGGTGTCGAGGATCTGGGCGGGCGGACTTTTGCGCCGGCGGCTTCGTGGAGAACCGACGGTCAAACAGCGGGCCGAAAAGCACCTCACCCCCGGCCCCTCTCCCATCTCCCTCCCCCCCATCCCCGGGAGAGGGGAGACAGCAGGACGAGGCAACCTGCCGAAGATTTTCTTGTGTCTTCTTGTCTCCCCTCTCCCGGCGGGCGTGTGGGGGGAGATGGGAGAGGGGCCGGGGGTGAGGTGCTTTTCGGCGTCGTCTCCGGCCTTGTGTCTCCGTCGAAAACGCTCTGGCTC
>Ga0307506_10000108_pt1 | contig 33003 bp, 29 predicted proteins | sample 25_S_MG_FD_202175 | JGI IMG/M metagenome (GOLD analysis project Ga0307506, IMG submission 202175) | Soil microbial communities from Populus trichocarpa stands in riparian zone in the Pacific Northwest, United States - 25_S | ecosystem: Environmental > Terrestrial > Soil > Riparian zone > Trees... | reverse complement strand
GAGAACACCGGCTGTCCGCTTCCTGTTTCGGGGTTGGAAACGTGTTGTCCGCTTCCGCTTTCTGTGCGGGAAACGTGTTCTCCGCTTCCGCTTTCTTTTCGGGGATAGGTGCTGCCTGCTGCACGTTTTTCGGGCCGATCAGCAGCCGGTAGTTGGAGAGCCTGCCGCGGCCGTGGCGGGAGACGACGGCGAGCTCTCCGGCGGCGACGAGGTCGTCAAGGACTTGCTTGACGCGGCGGCGGGTAAGGCGTGCGCGCCTCTGGAGGGTGGCTTGATCGGCGTACCACTCGCCGTGGTGGTCGGAGTAGGTGGCGATGGTGAGGAGGATCACGAGATGGGAGCCTCCCTGGGGGGATTGGTCGAAGACGGCGGTCACGTGCTCAGCGCTCATCGGAGCACCTTTCCCGCATGCCCTGGGGGACGGACACGGACGAGACAGGGACGAACATGGACGGCGGGAAACGGCTCATGATGTGCCTCCTGATCGGCTTGGTGTTGGGACTTCCTCTTCGGACGGCAGATTGCGGCAAGGAGCGCAAGGCCTCCAAGGAAGGGGCGGGGGCGGTTTTCTCGGAAGTCACACTGCACAAAGGAGATCGGCGCGGCGAGGTGAGGGCAAAGTGTCGACTTGAAGTCGACACTTCGGGCATCCAGGTCTCGTTTGGCCGAGCGGCCGTGGCCTGCTGCTGGCCGGCTGCGGATCTGACGTGGCGCTGGACACATCCGGACAGCTTCCTTGGGGATCGTGCTGGCATCTGGGGTCCTCCCTTCTGCGGAGGGCAGGTTGTTCCAAGCGATGCAAGGCCTCCAAGCAGACGGAGAGGCAAGGGGGGGCGTAAGTCACACAAAAAACGATGGATAGCTGCTTCGAGAGGAGGCTCGAAAAGTGCCAACTGTTGGCACTTTTGAATTTTTTGACCGCACCCTCTTGGCCCTCCCTTCTGCGGAGAGCAGGTTGTTCCAAGCAGCGAAAGGCCTCCAAATGGGCGGGCCGGACAAATCGTTCGTAAGCCACACAATCCAAGAGAGATCGATGGATTTTGAGGCCGTAAAATATGGATCGCCGGACGATCCATATTTCGGAGAGGGGGGCTCGCGCTCATCAGGACGGCTTCCGTGGGGGTCGGGGGCATCTTGGCTCTCGCTCTTCGGAGGTAGATTGCGGCCAGGAGCGCAAGCTCTCCAAATAGACGCACAGCCAGGGTGGGACGTAAGTCACACAAAAAAAGAGAGATAGATGCTTCAATCAGGAGTTCGAAAAGTTCCGGCTGTCGGAACTTTTGACCTTTCAGGCGGGTTCGGGATCGGGGCGGCATTGGCACTCGCTCTTCGGAGGGCAGATTGTGGCCAGGACCGCAAGGGCTCCAAATGGGCCGACGGGTCAAGCTCGACGTAAATGACACAAAAGAAATGAGATCAACGGCCCTTGAGAAGATACGAGTGCGTAAGATTGGCTCTTACGCACTCCCGCTGCACGGGCTAATGCACGGCCGCCTCTGGCTTGCCGCTCTTCGGGACTTCCCGTCTCGACCAGCGGATTGAGGCGCTCGGTTTGAATCTCGCGAGGGGACCCAAGGGACGGAAGGAGTTGGCGCGGAAGCGGCGTGAGGTGGCGCGGAAAATCTTGCAGGCTGCGCTCGATCGCGGCGAAAGTTCGCGCAGGTGCTCACGGAGCGGGGCTGCGCGACCGGGCGAACGGCGGCGCACGCGCTCCTGGGGGAATTCGCGGTGGAGCTCCGGCCCGGTCAATGCGCGTGAAAATCCGGGCAATGGAGGGGCAGCCGGTTCGGGGGAAAATTTTTCGCGATTCGCGCCACGGGCGGTCAGGCCCTAAATCGGGCCATAGGGTCGCTAAAGCGACACCCTTCCCCCCTTTAAGGCCAAATGGCGGACACCGGAGCCCAATCGCTGCCGCCGTGGGGAGCCCGAGATCTGGACGAACACGGACGAAACACGGACCAGCACGGACGACAGAGACGTAGGGCACGCCAGGAACTGCTTTTTCCCTACCTGGAACAGAGCTGAGGGGGTCGAGCGGTCTACAGCGACCGCCGGTGCCGCGTGGCCTGTGGGCGGACGCACAACGCCCGATCTGCCCGTCTGCCGCCAGCGACTCGCAGGGGCACATGTAGCAAGTTTGTGAACGTTCGATTCGATCGCAGCGACGGGGAATTTTGCCTGGTGCAGCTCCTCCGCTTCAGCTTGATGAGTCTCCGTGCCGTCTATGCCACCGACGGCGGACGGCCAGCGACAGCTCGCGGAAGGCTGCTGGCTGAACGGACTGCGCGCGGATGGCGTCCTGGACGATCTTCCAGGAGCGGAGGATGTCCATGGGGGCACGCCAGCGCTCGATGGTGGGATAGATCTGCTGCATGATGCCGGTCGCTTCGAGGAAGCGGCCGAGGAGGACCAGGGATTCGGCCCACTCCAGGGTGGCGAGGGTCAGGTCGAAGGCCATGTCGTGCTCGGCGTAGTGGCTGGCGAGGCGACGCAGTACTGCCTCGGATTCTTCGAGCCGACCTTCTTTCTGGCAGATCAGGCCGTCCAGCAGGAGAAGTCGCCCCTGGGTGCCAGGATCGGGAAAGGCGGCGTACAGGGGCCGGTGCGTTTCCAGCGCGGCTCGGGCCTCGTCGGTTTGCCCGAGCTCGTTGGCGCAGAAGGTCATGATGTGGATGCCGCCGAGCTCGGTATGCCGGTCTTCACTTTTCGATCGCCGGAGGAGGTGCAGGCCGCGCTTCGCGAGCTTCCAGCCGCGGGTGGGGTCGACCCAACTGATGGCGCTCGCCTGTTTGATGCGGAAGCGGCCTTCGAGGGCGCGGTCTCGGATGGTGCGGGCGAGCCTCACGGCATCTTCCAGGATGTGGGTCGCCTTTTCGAGGTCACCCAGGTCGGTGAGCAGAGAGGCGGTCATCGAGAGGATGTTCGCTTCCTCGTATGGGTCTCCGCTTCCTTTCTCCAGGCTCTCGGCCGCGGAGTGGAGGGCTTCCTCGGCACCGGTGAAGTCGCCGGCGCGACGCTTGGCATTGCCGAGGTAGGTCCAGGCGCTTGCCCGGAGGTCGTGGATGCGCTCTTCATCGTACGCGGGAGACGCGAGAAGGTCGGCGACCGCCAGGGCCGCGTAGGCGAGATCGAGACTTTCGAGAGTCTGCTTCGGGGCCGCTCTCTTCGCCTCCGTCAAGAGAAGGTCGAACATGCCCCAAGTGTGGAGATCCGGGTTGTGGCGGATTGCCATGAGGCGTGGGCCTGGCGCGAGAGGCGCGAGATGATCGGCCCAGAGCGCGCGGGCAATGCTCCTCTCGACCTCGACGTCGTTCAAAGCCAGGACGCCGGCCAGCTCGAGCCGCCGCAGCAGGCCCGAGTAGTCAGGCTGCTGCTCCGACTCCGGAAACAAGACCTTCCGCGTCAGCTCCAGGCAGGGCTGGCAGGTGGAGAGCAGATGGCGGACGACTTCCCTCTTGACCACGATCGGCAGCCGATTCTCCGCCAGTTGCCGCAGTTGATCCTCCGTGACGTGCTGCACGTATCCCCTCCTCGCAACCTGTGTCCTTCCTGAGGGCGAAAGCATACCGAACGGGAACGAGCCGGGGAAGTCCCCGGCTCGTTGGGGGATGACTAGCCGTCTGGATCCCACACTCCCCTACCGTCGTTCTCGGTATTCCCGGGGACGCCGGCGGTGAGGCCATCGGGATCCCAGACGCCTCGGCCATCGGTCTCATCGGTGGCGAAGAGAGCCACGATGGGCGCGGAGAGCTGTTGCCAGAGCTGGGCGAGGAGAGAAGGGGCGGGCTCGTGCGTCGCCGGCGGTGGCTGGGCCACGAGCGGCAGGGCCAGGGTGGCCGAGAACAGGAAGATGGAGAGCGGGCGGGCGATTCTGCTGATCATCGGGATTCCCCTTACGGGGAGACGAAGGCTGCGAGGCTGTATGCCCCACTGGCGATGTCTCCCTATAAAGGGAAGTGACGGCCGGGTGGTTTACCGCTTCGCTTGGGTCGGGTCGGCCCCGGCTCGGCTCGCATGGCGCCGTCGGGTTAAGGAACGGCTCGAACTGGCCCGGGGCTGACAGCCCGGTCTATGCGCCTTGGCCCCTCCGGGGCAGACCTCCGCCCCGCCGATTTTTTGCCCTACCTGGAAAAGAGCTGGGAAGGTGGGGCGTTGTGTAGCGATCGCCGGGGCCGCGGCTCCTGGGGGCGGACGCAGGGCGCTCGATCTGCCCGTCTGCCGCCAACGGCTCGCAGGGGGCGAGGGCGACTTCATCGCTCGGCGTTTCGGAGTACTATTTGGGCTATGCAAGTCGCAACCGGAACTGTCGTCGACGGGAAGATCGTTTTGGAGGGCGTCTCTCTGACCGAGGGCGCGGTCGTGGCCGTGGTCACTCGCGGCGCTGATGAGAGTTTCTCGCTCACTGAGGCGCAGGAGGACGAGCTTCTTGCTGCGATGGCGGAGATTGAGCGGGGTGAGTACGTCACTCTTGAAGAGCTGTTGCAGTCGTTGCCGAAGCACGGCTGAGCATGGCGCTACGGGTCAAGATTTCCGCCCGGGCAGCAGGTCAAGTCCGGAGGGCGGCCGAGTGGTGGGCGCAGAATCGCCCTGCCGCTCCAGGAGCGATCGGCGCTGACTTCGGTGAATCGGTCGCGTTGCTGGCCGAGCAGCCGGGTATGGGAGCGCGGTATGAAGGCGCGCGCGCTCCAGGCGTAAGGCGCCTCTTCCTCGGGCGGGTCGGATACTTCATCTACTACAAGGCTGAGGGCGACACTCTCCGTGTGCTCGCGTTCTGGCATGCGAGCCGTGAGCACCAGCCGGCGCTATGAATGGCTCCTTTTCCCGCCCAGGATAGGGGATCTAGGCAAGGAGGGGGGGCGGTTGCGTGACGGCAGCTAAGTTGCCCTCCTCCAGGTCGGGATGACCAGAGCAAGGGGTTCGTAGGCGTCACCCTCAGCGAGGAACTTCTGGCGGACGTCTACCGGGTCAGGTCCAAGGCGCAGCCTTGGGCGGCTGCCGAGCGCCGATGAGGCTGCTCTACACAAATTCAAGGCAACGGTGTCTAATTCCACGAGAATAGGAGGGATCTAAGGTCAGTCGACGGTGGGTCCTCTTTGGAATTCTCCAGGCCTTGGAAAAAGTACTCCGACTCAACAATCGAGATTTATGAAGAAGAGGCGGCACCACGTCATCTTTGTGGCCTTCGGACGGAAAGATGCAAGCTTGTGGAGAAAGTATCTACCTCTTCTCAAGAAAGACGCCTCTCTTCAGTCTGGACTTGAGCTCACACAGTGGCCTGATCAAGCCTCAACCCCTCGCAAGCGTCGGCTGAGAGAATGGCTTTCTCCAGTGGCGCGAAGGGCCGAGCGACTCCGCAGGCATCTTGAGAAGGAACCCTTTGTTGATATCGATCCGAATACGGATCCGGACCTCACATTGGTCGGCATGGGGAAGGGTTGCTGTGTCGTGCAGGCGTATATCCTCCAATGCCTTCAAGAAGACGAAACAGTGCGGTATGTACGCCGCATCAGACAAGTAGTCCTGGTCAATCCTTCGCGTGTACGGCGATACCGCATGCTGGTCGTTGGCTCTATTATTGCGATGATCCTGATCCCGCTCTTGCAGATTTTGAACAATTTTACTCACCAGCTCCACATCGAGGCTATGGTCATTGTGCTGGGATCGTTTCTTGCAGTGTTCTATCTGTTTTTTGGAATTGTCTCCAATTCCTCGGCGATGGAACTCCTTGGCCTTAAACCGATTCGACTCGATCGCGATGATCTCGACCGACAGTTCAGGGAGCGTGTAATCGATGGGGACAAGAACAAGGCGGGGACATGGCCTATTGCCCATCAGGAGGTGGCGATAGAGAATACAGGAGAAGATGAAGGGTCAGATGCAGACAGGCTTGCTAAAGCCATACTGCATGTACCCGGGCACAAAAATGTGTACGAGCTCGATCTGCTTGAGAGGCGGATCGCCATTTCGCCGCTTCCGAAGCCACCGCCCGCCGACGAGCTCGGCGTTGGCACGGTTGACAATACGGCGGCTATCCTCCACAGAGCGCTGTTTTCAGCCTGCAATGCAACTACAGAGGAGTCTGCGGTCCAGCCATGGGAGTTGCGTTACCAGAGCTATGGGGGGAAGATTCAAATTAATGTGATTCCAAATCCGAACCGCTGGACACCACAAGAACGTTCGGCTTTTCAACATAATCACGACAAGTATGTCTTCCGTTTTGTCCCAGAAGCCTCCCAGGAGTACAGTCTCGATGTGACTTTGTGGAATGGCTACACGAGAGGAAATCGGGACTCTCATATGCATCTGCGGGCAGACGCCTACTTCCGGCGACTTCTTCTGGTGCTCGATCTCCGGGCCTACCTTGACGCTCGCTGGAAGATCAGTCGGTCCCCTGAGGCATACTTCTTCTTTGGGAAAATACCCTTGGCACGAGGGAAGAATCGAGATCTCGATGGGCCGAGCTGCGATTGCCTTAAAAACAAGAGAAATCTGGAAGACGGCCTCCCCGTCGAAGTTGGCATGATTGAATCGGGAGTCTACCAATGGGAGGTCGAGGACGTTCGTGACGGCGGAGTCCTCGGGTTCATCTTCGATGTAACTGCAGAGGAGAATGGCCAAAATGACTAAACCAAGAATTGTCCTGAAGGATGGCGAGTCGGCTATCTTTGGCTATGGCTCGCTGCTCCTCAAGAGACACATGGAGCTCACGCTGGGGAGGGCGGGCAACAATAATTTCATGACATGCATCCTTGATGGATGGGGTCGGACTTGGGATGTGATTATGCCGAATTATAAGTTTTACGAGGCAACCACAGCAGGGCAGTTTGTTCCTAAGAATATTATCTATCTCAATATACAGCCCAGGCCCGGCGGTATGCTCAATGGAGTCCTCTTTGTGGTCCGGCCCGAGGAGCTTTTGGCCTTCGATCGGAGAGAGTGGATCTATAATCGGCATGTTGTCACGAGCCAGATCCAGGATGTCGAAGTCCTCGGCGGCGAGGTCTTTGCCTATGTCGCCAAGCCGGAGGCACTCTTACCTGGGGACGCGAGCCGGAGCTTTGCGGCGATCCGACGCTCCTATCTCGACGTCGTTGAAGAGGGTCTTCGGGAATTAGGATCGGAGTTTCGCAGTCTTTACGAAAGGTCGACCCAGGCTGTTCCCCTGGATCTGGTGATCCATGACCAAAAGCTCGATGATGGAACGAATCCTTTGCTTGCTGAGGCCAAATCCCACGGATAGCTAGAGCTTTGCGAAGCCGTGCGTATTCCCATATCGACCGCGGTCGCCAAGGCAGGATCGATCCGGCAGGTTACGGGCCCCCCGAGGATAGGAGTTCACCGGCGAACACCAGCCGTCGGATCAATCGTTGAGGTGGCGCACACCACGCAGCGCCAAGAAAGGTTAATCCAAGATGGCAACCGAAGTATGGATAGAGGCAGCGCGCAACTATAATCGCATGGACGATCGAGCGCGAGCCGAATATTGGAAGCAGCTCACTCCGGAGCAACAGGACACCCTTCGCGACGCATTGGCAACATTCCAACCTGCCTCCGTCGCCGGGCCCGCAGGAATTGAGCAGGCACCGGCGCGGCGCGGGTGTGCCAGCCCGCTTGCGGTGGGGTGTATGGGTATGATTCTAGGGTGTGTCATAACTATAGGTGTTGAAATTATTGCTGTCATGATGGGAGTTCAGGCAGTCGGCGACGCGTTTAGCAACTTAGGGGGAGGCGGCGCAGGTGTAAGTAGTATGCCGACAACTCATGAAACATCGCCGGCTGGGTGCGAGGACCCAGCTTATGCAGAGGCAAACCTTCATAAATGTAATCCTGACGAATACTATCGCCAATGGAAGCGAAACCGCGAGATGAATGAAAAGGATGGGCAGCCCTAGGAGCTTCCCAACGCTTGCTGGTGCGTATAGACCTGTGGCAAAGGCGAGTCGATGGCGACCGTCAGGGAGGAAGGAGACAGCATTGCCAGATGCGGTGGTTCGTCAGCCAACACTGTTTCGAGCGGACCGGCGGGCGCTCGTTTCGCCGTTAGCCAACGAATGAGGCCGCCTGCGGCTTATGCGGGGTAGCGTTAGCTATGCGAAGCACAGTGAAGCAGCTCCGGAATGGTACGGGTCGTGCCGCATATTTACGCGGAGATGTCGGCCGAGCCAATTCCCTTCGACTGCGAGCGCATCGTTGACTTCGGCTTCGGGTGGCTCATCACGATGGAGAGAAGTGACATAGCGACAGCAAAGAACACGATTTGCCTTTGGCGCGACCGCGACGCCGAGGACGGGGCCCGGTTTTACGCCAAGTCCTTTCCCGATTCGTCCGTCGGCGCGGTGCATCGAGTTTACCGTGATGGGATTCCCTGCCTCGGGCTCAACGTCGGACCCGTGGTCAACCACAACTGGGCATGAGGCGAGTTGGAGGAGCTGGCCGGGGCGCAGCTCAGTCGGCTCGTGAAAGCAGCCCTGCACGATCAGGCCCGCGGCGTCAAAGGGTCAGGCGGGGCGGCGGTCGTCTTGTGCAGAGGACGGGTAGAGGGTGCCGCCGTCGAGGAGGAGAGCGAGCTGGGTCTTTCCGGCGGTTCCGTCTCCGTTGCTCGAAGAGAGGCGGTAGATGACGTCCTCCAGAACCAGCCCGGCGTGGGCCACGAGCGTCTCGGCGATCCCCCGGGAGTTGCGGGAAGGTCGCTGCGGAGGTGGAGTCCGACGGTGTCGGCCGCGAGGACACGGCGATCGAGAAGCTCGATCACACCTTCGGTGTCGGTCGTGGCGATCCAGAAGGAACCCCAGGGCTGGGGCCTCGGGTGGTAAATCGGCGGGCGCCGTGAGCTCCCAGGCTCCGGAGGCGCGTTGCCAGAGATAAGTGGTCGCGTTCGGTGGGAGGAGGAGGTCGGTCACTCCTGAGTGGTAGTCAGTGTGCCGCTGGCGATCGCTCGGCCGGGGGTATGTGTAGATTGAGGCCTGGCCCCCGCTCGGCTTGGTAGCGGTCGAAGATGCGGAGATCTTCGGTGTCAGTGGGGTCGATCTCGGAGGCTGTGGCTTGGCGGCGGACGGTGACGAGGGCGATCGGGGGCTCCCAGTGTGGCGCCGACAGGGCGCGAGGGGATAGTGCTGCGAGGCCCTTTAGTGACGGTGAAGCCGTTGCGCCCACGGTGAGGATGGCTTGGTAGAGCTCGCCTCGGGTTTCTGGTCGGTGTCCTTGGTGAGAGCGATCACGGAAATCGATGGACTTTGGATCACGGAAACTGATGGTCGAGAGGAGAAGTGAGAAGGGGCGCGCGACTGCCGAGACTCTGTCGGAGGTAGCGGAGGTAGGCAGGATCTGGCTGCGCCGTTATCAGCTCATCGATCACGGGTCGGAAATAGTGGAGCGATGCGATCGAGGTGATGGGCGGTGCGCTGCTGGATCGTCGAGATCGTCGGGCGGCGGCGAGCAGAAGAGCGGCCTGGATGATCTCGAGGGGTACACCGCGGTCCTAGAGAGCCGCGGCGAAGCAACGGTCGGCACGCCGGGCGAAGCCGCGCAGACGCTCCGGCGTCGGGCCTTCCCGCAACATGCAACACCGGCAGCAAGAGCACCAGCGCGCCGAAAAACACCTTGCGCCCCAAAAAACGCAGCGACGGCGGCGTCGCCCGCCGCCGACACCCTTCGACCGAGCAGCAGAAGCTCAGGCGCATCGCGTGCTCCGGTCCAAGCCCTTCCGGACCGCCACGCGGCTTACGAACATAGCGGCCGCTGTGCAATACGCCCCCGCACGGGCACCCCGCTCCCGTGCCTGGGCAGCCAGGTCCTCGTCGAATCGCAACAGCAGGGTGAAAAAACTGGATCTGCCAAGCACGGTCTGGTACAAAGGAACGTCTCCTTTCGTCGTCGCAAACGAAAGCAGACAAGCCCTCCGGTGCGACGTCAACCCCTGGAGGGCTTTCTTGACGGCGGGCCGCCTGCGGCGGCGCGCCCTGCGGGCGGATGATGCTGCTCCCCGGAAAGGGATCACGCTATCTGACGGACCACTCTGGCCCACCATCAACCAGCTTGATCAAGCAGCAGCTCCGGTCCACCGAGTAGCGTGCCCAGCTCATTGGTCATCGAAGTGGCAGCGGGCGAAAGCCATCTCTCGCGGCGCTGGCGATGTCGCCGGCCTCGTCGACGAGGCGGCGGAGGATTCCGGCTCCTCCTTCGGCGGCTTCGTAGGAGAGGATGCCGCGGCGCTCCTCGCGGTCGACTCTCGGCGGCAATTGGCCAGCGCATGTAACGTGCCATGGCCCAGGCCTTGTCTTGTCGATCAACGTCACGGTCGTGCAGTCACCAGCCGCAGGAGATCTGCAGTACTTCCCGGCCAATCTGTCGGCGCCGCTGACGAGCGTCTTGAACTTCAGCCCCGGGCAGTAGCCATGAGGCCACTTGGCGTCTCCTCCAAATGGAAGCGGAGTTTGTCTACTGCTTCGAGGCCGGCGCGGAACCAATTCGATCTATTTAATATTAAAAAATATAGTAATCGACAATAATTAATATATCAGTTCGGGGAATGTGCCCAAGACGAGTGGGTGTTTTTGCTGTTGATGAGGTGCGATCTCACTCTTCGCGCCACTTCTGTGGCATCTCCTTGGCTCTCGCTGCAAGCAGGGCCTCCCTTCTGTCGGAGCTGTAGACCGCCTCCGCAGCTCGCAGAGTCTCGAGCCGGGCCTCGGCCTCTCTCGGAATACTCAGTCTCTCCCCTCCTCCCTCCCTCGCCGCTCCTGCCGGTCTTTAGCCATCTTCGTGTCAACCGCTGGTCCGTTTTGTGGGTCCTCACCTCCCGGGAGGCTCAGGGGAGGTGTAACCACTGGAATTTGCCTGTCCTTCCCTCGATGAACGCAGTGAACCGAGAAAGGAGACCCTGATGCCAGAAAGCCAGAACGCCTCACCCCAGATCCCTGCCGCGAGCCGTTACCTGACCTTCCCCAATGGTCCTTGGAGCCGAGAGAGTGACGAACAGATAAGGAGACAGACATGGGTTGACAGCCACCTTCAAGGTTGCTTTTTCTTCAAACACTTGAACATCCAGAGACTGTAACAAGGAGCCCATCATGAAGAGCGAAGGGGACCATCTTGTTCCCGATCATGTTCTCGAAGCCTTGAGATACAGCGATGACCCACAGGGACCTTTTTGCCAGATTTACAGGGCTTGCTTCCTTTGGGTCAAAAAGAGAGGAAGTCTCCCTACCGACGTATACCTGGACATCGTCTCGGACTCGATCGTCCAGGAGCTTGATGCGCTGCGCCTGCCCGACCTGGATGCCGCAGAGGTGTCGAAACGCCTTGTGCGGGCCTTGGATCGCAATCGGAAGCGCGCAATCCGGGCGCGGCGACACGAGGTGGAGCTCAAGGACTTCAACTCAGCACTCGTTGCCTTCAATGGTGTCGAGGCGAAGATCGAAGCAAAGCACATGTTTGAAGTCGCCCGCGTTCTCAAGGGCTTCATTAGCCTCTCTCTGGATTCGCTCTCGGACCGTGACTATACCCTGATCTACACCCGATATGACCTGGAAACCTACGGCATCAAGCCACGCCCTCAGAATGTATCTCTGGAGAGCCTTAAGCCAGGCGCCCGCAAAACCGCTCTCTCCAGGGCCCGCGTCCGCCTACTCAACGAATTGGAACGCCGCCTCTCCGAGGCTGGCTCGTGTCTCGACGAAGACCGCTTGGCCGTTCGGGACGCGTTGCAGCTTGTCCGGAGCGGGGTTGTACTCCGGAATGGCCGAAAATGAGGCCTCCGGAGTGCATGACAAGGAAGAGGCTCGAACGTATGAGAATCCGCAGCAGTTTTCCCGCTTGGCCGCCTGCCGTTCCCGATCTTCCGGAGCTTCGCTCCGGCGATCGGGAGCCATGGCTGTCCTCCTCACACCCTCATCGCACCCCCCTCGCCGACTAGCTCGGCAGAGGGGGGTAGATGTTGGGGCACTTCCAAAGAACAACTCACAAACCGCTTGGACCGCTGGCGACACAGCGAGCGGCCAAGCTTTACGCGACTCGATACTTGGAGGCACTATGAACGATATCGTCTTAGAACCGGACAGCGAGCTCGGCGTAGCGGACGAGGAGCTTATCTCCAATCCTGAGGAACTGCGGGCAAGAGACCAATTCGCTCACCTGCTGCTGACGGCATGGACCGCGATCCTGAAGGAAGAACAAGACTTGGACGAGCTTCACGGCATCGAAAGGAGCCGCGGCGCTCGACAGGGAGGCAAGTCGAATGCCTGAGGTGATTGGTCTTTCTGATCGTGAGAGATGTAACCTTCACCCGCTTCGTGTCCTGTACTAGCTGGAGGCGATTTCAAGACGAAACGACCGCCGAAGTGGATTCCAAAGGAGACTGAGATGAATACCAAGCAGAAAGCACACGAGAAGCACATCGCCCAGAGTCATGACGCGACGCACAACGAGGGCCAAGCCGGTCACGAGCACGAGCATCATGTTCGCCACGGAGACGAGGCCCACGCGGTCGGCGACGCACATCAGGGCGGCGGCAAGCACGGTGCGGCTGGTCATCACGGGAAGTAGCGAATAGGCACCTGGCAGCCAGGCGGGGTTCGATCGGTTCGGCTCCGCCTCTCGCTTTTCTGGACGAAAGGAAAATCCCATGGTAAGAGCGCACATCTTTCATGAACCCCTTCCCCCGCTTTCTCCGATCACTCCGGGAGGATCTACGTCCTTGGGAGGTGGTGGCCGCAACTCCTCCCGGCCGGTTCCTCGGGGTTAGCTGAAGACCCTCCGAATTCATCCACTTTGCCCCAGTCAGCCCTTGGCACTTCAGCGCTTCGCGGAGGTGCCACCTTGCTCACGCCCTCCCGAATACGTCCGGGTGCTCGGCGATCTGCTCGGCGAGGTCCCGGTCGTAGCGGATGACGAGGACTCGGTAGCCTCGGTTGATGAGCTCTCGGCGCAGCTCTTCGTCCCGGGCTCTTTGGGCGGGTTGGTCGTGGACGGTGCCGTCGCAGAAGAGGTGGAGGTTGGGGGCGTAGAAGAAGTCGGGGATGCAGGGGAGGTCGGGGACGGATTTCTGGGCTTCGTCGGGGAGGCGGTGGTGGCCGGCGGCGAGGGCTTCGAGGAAGCGGCGTTCGAGGTCGGAACGGGTGTCGGTGAGGGAGTGGAGCCAGGCGAGGTGGGTGGCGCGGTCGCGGCCTGCTTGGCGGGGGAGGGTGTGGCTGGCGGTGAGGTCGAGGAGGGTCTGGCGGATGGGGTGGCGGTCGAGCTGGAGGGCTTCGTGCTGGTTGTTGAAGCTCATGAGGCACTCGTAGCAAGCGGCCTGGCAGTCGGGTTTCTGGTCGGTGCCCTGGTCGTCGAAGTGGCAACGGGCGAGGGCTTCTCTCGCGGCGCCGGCGATGGCGCCGGCTTCGTTGACGAGGCGGCGGAGGATTCCGGCTCCTCCTTCGGCGGCTTCGTAGAAGAGGATGGCGCGGTGCTCGTCGCGGCCGACTCTCTCGGCGGCGAGCTCGGTTTCTTCGAGTTGGAAGAGTTGCTCGCAGCCGCGCTGGAGGGCGTATTGGAGGGTGGTGACCTGGCCGGGATCGTTGCGCAGGTCGGGGCGGACGAGGAGGACGTTCTGGGTGCCCTGGACGGAGAGGCGGACGCTTTCTGTGCGGCGCGGGCGCGGGTTGTTGGTCTTGGTGGTCTGGGTGCCGACGTCTCCGCTCTCGAAGTCGACGAGGAAGCCGGTGGTGACCTGGGCGCGGAAGCCGTGGTTGATGCGCAGGAGGGAGGCGGCCGGGGCGTAGATGAGGTGGAGGATGGGGGTGCCGTCGACGGTGACGTCCGCTTCCTGGATGCGGGCGGCTCCGGCTTCCTGGGAGAATTGGAAGCAGGTCTCGAGGTCGTAGCCGCGGCGGCGGCGCTCTTCTTCGTCGCAGGTGATGCGTTCGCGGCGGCGGGCGCGGACGTTGGGCATTTCGAGGAGGGCGACGATCTGGCTGTTGTCGCCGTCGAAGCGCGCCTGGCAGACGGGGCAGAGGTCGAGCGCGGGCTCGCTGTAGGCGCCGCAGGAGCGGCAGAGGCGCTGGGTCCGCCGCCGCTGGTCCAGGCCTCCGGGCGGGGCCTGGAAGGAGGTGATCTCCCACTTGGCGCCTTCGTGGTAGAGGATGTTGTTGGGGCGCGAATTCCCGCAGGGCGCGGAAGCGGGGGCGGGCGATGAATTCGCCGTCTCCTCGCGGGACCCAGGCCCGCACGGGGAGGGCCGGGAAGTTGTAGCCGGGCAGGAAGCCTTCGCTGGCGAGGTAGCGGTAGGGATAGAAGTCTCCCTCTTCCCGGGTGGTGTCGATCTGCCGCAGCAGGTTCAGTTGGCGCAAGGCCTCGCGATGCTGGGCTTGGGCCAGCTCCTGGTCGTCGCGGCGGCGCGCGCGGAGGAGGGCGGTCTGGGCCATGAGGAACTGGCGTGTGGCTGTGCGGTACAGCTCCCGCCAGCGCGCGAAGGCGCGGTCGAACTCCTGCGGCGCTTCCAAGATCACGCGGTCGATCCAGTCGTCGGTGAGCCAGGCCGCCTCGGGGAGGACGGAGGCGAGGATCTGGCGCACCTGCTCGCGGAGCTCGTGCCGCGCCGCTGTTCCGAGCTGGAGCTGGCCGGCGGGATCGATGCGCAGGGGGAGGTCGTCCTGATCGGTGTCGATGACCTGCTCGATGGACTGACCCAAGGGGAGGCGCACGCGGGAGAGCCAGACGGCGTGGACGTGGGCTCGCAACAGGGCTTCGTTGCCGAGGTCGAGGCGGGGCGGGCGCACGCTGCCCGCGACAATTTCTTCCCGGCGGCGGAAGAAGTACTGGTCGTGGCTGTTGAGCGAGCCGCAATAGGTGAAGATGAGGCCCGGCTGTCCTTGACGTCCGGCCCGGCCGCTGCGCTGGGCGTAGTTGGCGGGCGTGGGGGGTACATTGCGGAGATGGACCAGGTCGAGGTCGGCGATGTCCACGCCCAGTTCCATGGTCGGGGAGCAGACCGGATAGGGCAAGCGCCGGCCGAGAGTGCTCTCTTTCTCGGAGTCAACGTCTTCCCAGCGGAAGCGGCGCTCCCGGCGCGCCCGCTCTCCGAGCTTGACCACCTGGGCGGTATGCTCGCGGGCTTCGAGGGCGGCCAGGGCGGCGGCGGATTGCTGGTAGAAGCGCTGGAAGAAGGCGTTCACCGGGGCCGGTGCGTCGGTGTAGCCCTCCCGGGTGGAGCGGCGGACATAGATCGGATCGAGCGGCGGCGGTGATCCGTCACCCAGGCGCCAGACGGCATTCTCTCGATAGAACCAAGAGACCGCAGGGAGTCCTTAGACTGACTAGCTGCTAGCTAGTTCTTCCATGCCTCACGAGGAATCGTGGGGCATCAGTTTACGGGGAAAGTAGCCGGGTGGCTTGAAGCCGCCGTACCTGTCAAGTAATAATTCCACCTCCGCCCAGTCCTGTTCGCAGCCACGCCTCAATTACCATTTTTGCACGCCGAGCATCAACGACATTTAAACCAAAAATCCCATCGATATTCCTTGAAAGTGTACTGATGTTATCTATGCCACCGCTGTTGTGCGACATCTTGTCGAGCATACGTATTGTGACCCGAGTGGCATAATCAACGAGAGGCTTCTCTCGCCATATAGTTGGAATCGAGCTTGCCGCGATCATTAAAGAATCCTCGCCCCTGTCCAGTTCGCCGAACCGATCTAAAACGCCGCGCAGAGGTTGTCTATCCGGATTCCAGTCGCATAATCCGCAAGCCACGAGAATAGTACGCGCTGAAATTGACGTAAATCGATAGTTAAATCCACAGAGATGAGACGTAACAACATCACATTCGTCGTCACTCATTACTCTAGCGTCTCTCAACCAAAAGCAAACCACCTGCGTCCAGACACGCTGCAAAGAGAGTTCACTGCTGATATAAGTGCCCGTGGCATAATCATCAGACCACAGCGGATAATTTCTATCCATTGCTATGGCGATGCTCTCCGCAGTCGCCGAGCCAAACACGCGCACCAACGTATCACGCGTCTTAGGCTCAATTCGAGCTAAAGATCGCCCTCCAACTACTTCGCAGAGGGATTCTATTTTGTCTGCGTATTCTGCGGCTTGAGCAGCTCTCTCACGCTCTGCCTCTGGGTCAATCTCCTGCACAATCAGTCGGTCATTCTCGCCATCGTAGTTCATGAACAGGCTTACTCTGGGGTCCTCCATCAAAGACTTCCCGCGTTGCTTAAGGCGTTCCAATGTGCTTTCGGAAACGATACAATTGACAGTCATCTTAGACAGATCAAAATCGTGAGCCAATATCTTGATAGTGCTCAGTGCAGTCAGGTCCAATACCACGGCACGCGCAGAGCCAATAACAAAGCTTGCGCTCTTAAACTCTTCGGCTCTTCCATCGACACAATGGACTGCGTGTCGTTGAGAGAAGGCGAGATACTCTAAGACTCTCGGAATATCACCATTGCTCGCCATCGAAGCTAAGGTAGCAACGGGAATTCTACGCTCGTTGTAGAGCCTCTCCATCTCCATCGGACCTTGGGCCAGTTGTCGATGAAGATCAAGAAGATCATCAAATTGGTGCTCCGCAGGCAAAGATTCATCACCGATTTTTACATTATCAAAAAAGGACTTCCCCGGGAAGCGCTGATTCATCTGCTCCATGGACTGATGCATCCGGAACAGTATCTTATGCTTGATCTCCACTACAACCGCTGTTTGAGCTCTGACAAATGACACGGGCAGTGTGACACTCTCACCGACCTTCTTGCCAATTAAAGCTTGGGCAAGCTCATGACCAGGTGGAAATTCATCTCGACTGACCTCCGGCTTATCCGAATCCTCGATAACTATCCACTGCAACCCATCCTCCCCTGTCCTGCGAATCGCGACAGCGCTACCGACTATCACTTCTGAAGGAGCCTCTAGGTTGAGATCCTTCTTTGACCCACTGAAACCTAAGATCGAAATGATCAGAGCTCGATGGCTGTTTGGATCATCTGGGTATTGGCGAACAAGTTCGTATGCGATCTCCGAAGCGATTTGTGCCATCCCTTTGAAGTTCAATATCTGGACGAGTCGAGCACCGTCTACTACTGTCCTTATCTCTTGAGTTGTCGGAGACGATTCCATGTATGTGTCTACAATTTCAGACCAACCCTGCACAACAGCAACGTTTAGGAGCGCCAAGCGTAGAGTAAGATTGGCGAGGTTGGCATCAAGATACTCTCTAAGCACCGATTGGGCTGTTCTTAGCTCATTGTAGCGAACAAGGATCTCAATCTCTACCTCAGCGGCTTCCGGCGCGTAGATGCGGTTGGCCCGCAACCTTTGACAGTAATCAAGGATCTCGTCGTCCTTGCCGAGCCTTTCGGCAGCTTGTAGTAGAAGGACTGTGTCTTCATTGAAAACACGAGGTGTACAGATAGAAAGCCAGATCGGGAAGGCCTGCTCCGGTAGCTGAAGTCTGCTAAGCAGCATCGCCATTTCGCGTCTGAGAACTAAATTACTTGTACCGTTTAACAGAGCTGCAGTCTTCTTTGCCTCTGTCTTCGCCTCGTCTTGGCGCTCCATCCAGAGCAGCGCCCACGATCTAATAATCCCCTTCTCAACAGACTCCGCAGCGCAGTTCTCGAGCGTCTTGGCCGTTTCATCAGTCAGTGCCCCAGAAAGGTGCGTGGAGTATGTCGTCCTTCGTAGATATTCGATTCGCACCCCGGGACTCTCGTGCTCAAGATCGCTCAACCCCTCCTGAAGTACGGGAAGGATCTGTTTCCTCTCCTCATCACCTCCCGATTCGGAAAGTGTCATAGTTAGGAGCAATCTATTCCTTGGAGTCGGATTGCTCTTGAAGAATTCCCTCGCTGCGTTTAGCGCACTTATGACCTCACCTCGCCGTAACGCCTCCATAATGAATGCAACACCGAAATGTTCATCAGACGGCTCTCTCTCGTATGCGGAGCGGAAGTCAGCAAAAGCTTGATTCTCATCCTTGAGAAGGCTGGCTGCCAGTCCTCTGTTGAAATAAGCAGCCGCTACGAGGCCGACGGGCGAATTCTGTGAAGCTATCGTCTCAGTAAAATGGCTACGCGCTTCCCGCACTAAGTCAGGGTTGCTTGGAAGAAGAAGCACACCTTCTTGCATTCCCGCGGGAAGCCCCTGCTGAAGCAGGGCCGCTCCGAGCGAGAAGTGAAGCTTTGGGGTATCGTCCTTGACTAGCCGCAGTACTCTTTCGGCTTCACCTGGATTGTTCTCCTTCATCGCTCTCTCAGCAAGAGCTAATGCAATATTGTGGTTCGATCTGAGTACATCAGGAACAGAATTGACCATCTCTTCATATGGGAGGTTATCCGGAGCACTCTGTAGTCGAACTATTTGCGCCCGTTCATTCATAGGATTTCGAGAGTAGGACTCGGATGCCAGGGCATAGGCCTTCTCTGTATCTCCGCTTAATAGGTGGCCGTGAGCTGCAATACTGAGTGCCTGGTCGTCGTCCCGTGGTTGATAAGTTGCAGCCTCAAGAAATGCTAAGGAGGCACCTCGCTCATCTCCCTTTCGCAGGTATCCGTTGCCCAAATTAGCTAGCACCCTGAATCGCTCACGAGGGGTCAGAATATCCCATCGTGTTCGTTTCAATTTATCGAGGAGGACCAATGCAACGTCGGGCTTACCATCTGTAATATGCTGAGCAGCCTCATCTATTTCAGCATGGAAGTCCCCACCTACTACTTGATAGTTATTTACCACATCAGGTGAGATATGGATCGTCGGCGCTGATACATTGGGCGTAGAGTTCAACTCGGAAGCCAAGCTTGGATTTTGCTTAAGAATTTCTTCTATATCTTGCCAAGCATATACATAGACATCGAAAAGCCCCTTATCTTTGTGACTCTGGCTGATGCGAGTCGCGTGGAGTTGAAGCAATGGATCCCGATCAGCAGTAGTTGCAATATAAAAACCAGCCAGAGGAGGCCGAAAAGTTTTTGCTGATTCGATTGCCTGATCCATCTCTGGAACCGTTATGCTGTTTGTAGAATTTTTGAACTTGCATTCTACTCCGGCATTGCCGTCTGAGGTAAGGGAGACGAGATTTACGCCGGATTGGCTGTGACCACTAAGGGAAACCTTCGCTAATTGAGGCTGGGCGAGATGCACACGGAATATCTTCAGACAAAAAGCCTCGAAGCTGGCATCATTGTCAGGTTTCAGATTCGAGAAGCTTTGGGTCGGGACTATGAAGTCTTCCGGAGATGCCTGGTTGCCTCTCATCGTTTTCAACAGCGCGAGCACTCCAGCGCCCCAGTCCTCGTAGAGTCTAACTGCTTGAAGGTCTTGTAGAGTTTCACCTCCGCCGATTGATCGATCAGGAATCTCGCAGGGTCCAAGGAGAACAGGGATGAGCCAGGGTCGATCAGTGTGTCTACGATGTAACTCTTCTATAGCAATAGTAATTTCTTCGATCATGTACGTTGAGTCGCGAGCATGATATTCAGGAGAGAAGCAGGCGAGAAAGAACCCTCCTGCCCTAATCCCTCTCCGGATCTCGTCCTTCCACCGCACCCCTGGGCCTAGGTCCTTTAGGTCAAACCAAACATCAAGGCCGCCGGCAGTGAGTTGATCTGCGAGCCTCTGTACGGCCTCCCGGTTTTCTCGAACATAGGATATGAATACTTTGGTCATAGCGTACCTAACCTTCTTGTCCTAGTCCTCAATCCCCAGATACGCCCGTAGTGCCCGCCGGATCACATCGGCCTTTGAGGTGCGCTCCTTCTTCGCCCGCTCTGCGAGCGCTTCAGCTTCATCATCCTGGTGCAGGTAGCTGATCTCCCGCCAGAGGCCCCGGTATTCCCACATAGTAGAATTGCTCCCGTACACGTGGGGAGAGCGAATCTCCCCTGACCAGCGGCCCCGAGCGCAGCCTAAGCACTACACCCGGAGCCTTGCCAAGCATGAAGGAGAGCCTCCATGCCGGACCGAGAGCAGTCTACCCCAGCCCCCAGTCCCCACATCGACCCGGCCCTCTGGGAGGAGCGCGAAGGATTCCGGGAGACGCTCCTGCGCCACGTCACCGCCACGTCGGCCAACACCACGCACTCCGAGGTCTTGGCCGACTCCACTTCTATCTCTCGCTTGAGAACCCTGAAGGCTGGCCGCACCAACGGAAGGAGAGACCCGCTCCGAGCTGCGTGCCGCCCTGGCCGATCGCCGTCACCTTCAGGGCCTCCTCGGGCCGAAGTCGGCGGCTTCTGACCGGGGAGATTCGCGGCCAGGAGCTGGTCCAGCATATCCGGCCCGAGCAGGCCACCTTCCAGACGGATCGAGGGGAACGCCGTCATCCGATCATCGGATGACGCCACAACGGGACGCCGTGGCCGAGCCGGACCGGGTCAACGCCTCTTCGAGAAGGAAGCGGGCCAGCGCGACCACGAAGCGGTGATTGCGGCCGAGATACTCCGCGCCGTCCGCCGTGGGCGAGGTGAACGTGATGAGCCACGGGCCGGACTTGACCTGCGGCAGCGCGGAGGTGATCGCCAGCGGAAGCGGAGCGATCGCCTCGGCGCCGACGGCGACGCGGAAGACATCGGGACGCCCCTCGCGGGTGATCCCCGGCCCGAGACGCTGCGCCGCGGCGAGCACAAACGCGCGGACGGCGGCGGGATCACCGAGCACGGCGTCCGTCGCTTCCAGCTCCTGGCGCACGTCGCCGGGCTTGAGCGAGCGTTGCCTGAACCGGGTGCGGTTGCTCTTCTCCCGCTCGGCGTCCAGATCCCAGCGGCGATGGAACGTGGCGATCTGCGGCGCCACCCCCAGATCCAGCTCGAGCTGCGCGGCCGAGCCGGTGTCCCGATGGTCCCGGCGTCCGCGGAGGAACAGGGCATTCAGGACGGCTTCCGTGACGCTCTCGCTCTCCTCGGGGACCGGCACATGCGTGCCCAGCGTGCGGTGGATCTCGCGGGCCTTGTTCAGCAGCACGTCGAGCACGATGCCGTCCACGGCGCTGTCCGGGCTGAAATAGCGGATGCTGCGGACGGCCGGCTTCTTCTGACCGTAGCGGTCCACGCGGCCGTCGCGCTGTTCGAGGCGGTTGGGATTCCAGGGGAGATCGTAGTGCAGGGTGGCATTGAAGGCGTCCTGCAGGTTGATCCCCTCGCTGAGACAGTCGGTGGCCACGAGCACGCGCGGCTCGTGTTGGGCGAGCTCCTCGACCTTGGCGCGGCGCTCGTCATCGCCGAGGCGGCCGGTGAGCGCCACCACGCGCAGATTGGGGAAAGCGCGCCGCAGTGCCTTGTGCAGCCCCTCGGCCAGCGACTCGGCGGTCGCGATATAGCGGCACCAGACGATGGGAGAGAGACCCGCGCGGAGAAGATCGCCGACCAGCTCGGCGCAGCGGTCGAGCTTGGTGTCTCCCGCGCTCAGCAGCGCCTTGGCGAGACGGCCCAGCTCGCGCAGGCGGCGGCGGTCGACCTCGGCGAGCGTGGCGCCGGCGGCTTCGACCGGAGGCGTGGGCTGCTCGTCATCGGTGCGGTCGTCGGTCGACTCGAAGATGAAGGAGCGGAAATCCAGCTCCTCGTCGCCGACGGCCAGGGCATCGTGGCGGCTCTCCAGGGCCGCCACGGCAGCGGCGGGGCTGGACATCACGCAGCGCAGCAGGGCGAGAGCGCCCCCGATGTCGTGGCGGGTGCGCTGGACGAAGTGGCGCGCCAGCTCGATGCGTTGCGGCTCGGTCAAGGCCGAAGGGGACCAGGTGCCCAGCTCGGGCCGGAGGAGGGAGAGCAGCGAGCGGAAGGCGCTCTCGATGCCGCTGTGGGGAGTGGCGGTGAGGAGGAGGAGGTGCCGGTTCTCCTGGGCGGCGATGGCGCGGACGAGCTCGTGGCGCTGGTGTTGGCTCTGGTTGCGGTCGGAGGCGACGGCGGAGCCGTGGGCTTCCGTCGACGATGACGAGGTCCGGGCAGTGCAGGAGGAATTGTTGTCTGTTGCGGTCGCTCTTGAGGAAATCGATGCTGGCGACCTGGATGGGATAGTGCTGGTAGATGCTGTCGTGTCCGGCCTTCTGCCGTTCGAGCTGGCTGATGGTGCCGGAGCGGATGACGACGGCTTCGAGGTTGAATTTTTCGGACAGCTCTTTCTGCCACTGCTCGCAGAGGTAGGGCGGGCAGAGGACGCAGAAGCGCTTGATCTCGCCGCGGTCCCACAGCTCGCGGGCGACGAGGAGGGCTTCGATGGTCTTGCCGACGCCGACGTCGTCGGCGATGAGGAGGCGGACGGGATCGAGGCGGAGGGCCATAATGAGGAGGGGGACGAATTGGTAGATGCGGGGGCGGATGGAGATGCGGCCGAGGGAGCGGAAGGGGGTGGCTCCTTCGCGCAGGGTGAGGCGCGCGGCCTGCCAGAGGAGGTGGGCTCCGCCGGCGTCGGAGAGGTCGTCGAGGGTGGGGGGCGGGAAGGTGGCTGGCCGGATGCGCTCCTCGGGGAGGCTGTAGGCGATGAGGTCGGAAAGGCCGTGGTGGATGGCGACGACGTCGTCGGTGGCGCCGGTGAGGGGGCGCAGGAGTTGGATATCGGGCTGGTCGCTCGGGAGGAGGACCCAGTCTCGGTTGCGGCAGTGGACGATGGAGCCGGGGTTCATGGGTGTGGGCTCGTACCGTTCGCGGGAGGCTGGGGGGCGGGCGTCGCTGGGTGGGCGCGGATTGGGGGGACTGTCCCTGCTGGGGGCTTGGGTAGGGCCATGGCCCAAGCCAGATCTCGGATGTCGCTGCTCTTGTTGTGGTGCGTCAACCCCGTCCTCCTTGGTGTTGCTGGCTGATCCGAGCCTGAAGTCTCAGGAGGATGCTTGGCGTCCTCTTGGTGCCTCTTGGTGGTCTCGTCCTGGTGTCGGTTCAGGAGAGTCGCTGATTATAGTTGGTTCTGGGGAGGGGGGTGGTTCAGGGTGACTTGACGGTTGGTTTATGGCTAGCCGACGCGAACGCGGCTTTGGCGTTGGGGTAGGTCGTCATCCCTTGGTCTCCCACCCACACGCGCCCGAGTTCGGGAGAAGAGGAAGCCTCAACCACGCCGAGGACGACAGGCAGATGCCCGGTAGGAATTCATGCGATCTCTAGCAGGGTCTCGGTTCGGCGTGCTCGGCGGCAGCCCCCAGCTTGCGTGTCTCTGGTGCCAACTGTATGAAGGCAATAGAAATTACTCGCAAGAGAATGCGTGAATCAACGCCATGCCTCTTGAGTCTTGGCGTACTCTGAGGTAAGCTTAAGTTGCATAAGCGTGCAGAATTAAGGAAGGTGCAGAAATGCAAAACTATATCAGCCGAACTGCTTTTGGATCGGATAACTAGAGATTATCCATGGATTTATCGGTCATCATTCCATTTCATAGCGATAAAGCATCACTGGATATATGCCTGCGGACCCTCCTGCCTACTCTGCCGGTCGAGGCAGAAGTTATCGTGGTCGTGAACAATACGGACGAGGCGGCAGTTTCTTTCAACTTTGACGAAAACCGATTGCGCATTCTCAGATTCCGAGAGTCCCTCGGATATTCTCGGTCTATAAATATTGGCGCGAAGGCTGCGAAAGGTAGGTATCTCGCATTTTCAGACGTCGATACTTCATACACAGGAGGCTGGCTTCAAGCCCATCTCAAACTTCATCGAGAAAATTTGGATGTGGGAATTACGAGTTCGAAACTCATTGAACCGCGGCTTGGGCGAATTGCTGATTTCGGCATCGGGTTGACGAGATACTCCCACTTCCATCCGTTCTTTGACCGGCCCCACGACTTTCCTCTCACACTCATGAACAGGCGAGTTCAAATGGCATGCTCCGCGAGCATGTTGATTTCAAGGGATCTGTTCCTGGCGGTGGGAGGACTTGATGAGGAGCTCGTAGACTTCTACCAAGATGTCGATCTTTGCCTTAGGTTAAAAGACTTCAAGAAGCAATGCTGGGTCGTCCCCGACGCTATCGTCTTTCACAAGGGGAAGTCGGCCCAATCATCCCGGTTAACCTATCAGATCGACGTCCGCGGCCTGTACTTCGCAAAAAACTTCGCGCGTATGGAGGTCGACATAAAGGATCATCTGACTGAGGGAATCGATTGGTTTTTCTCTAGGTCACGAATCGAGAGAGACTATGTATTGGTTGACCTTACAACGATCGCGGATCGAGAGTTTTACTATGCAATTATAAAAGAACGCTTCCCGATCGCCGATGTCTATCGCTGTCCGCAACTCGAACGTGACGCTCCTGACATATGCCTTCTATCAATCGCTGGAGGCAATCTTACTACGTTGCGGGCCCCCTTGCTATTCCTGGTTGACCGGCATACGGCTCTTGCGCGGAATGCGCTTTGGTCCAAACTCCGTCAAAGTAGCGCCGACGTAATTGTTGATCGACACGCAAATGTTGCAAGCTTTAACGACTTATCCTGCTACGTCTAACTCTAGGAGATAATAGTGAAGGTCATTACAATAGCTTGCGAATCGTTCAATCGTTACGACGTTACCGGCCCTGCTCCTGGGCTATTCACTGAGATTGACTTCAATAACTATCCGGCGGTCAATACTGCCATGTCCTTGTGCCTTATGCAATACGAGAGTCCCCTGCCAGAGGGAGAACGCACCTATTGGAGTCCCGCGCGTCAGCGACAGTGGTTTCCGGATATCCGTCAGCCGAATGCTTTTATCTTCAATTTTGCCAAGACTAGAGTAATATCAGGTCCATTTTGGGCCAGCAGCTTTGATCCGAGATTCTTCGACCCACAGAAGGTGCGATATAATCGCAATGCACGCCTTCCTGAGCCAATTGCCCCGCATTTCGAAGAACTAAAAAGCTTCCTGCGTCATGATTTTTATGACTCGTCCTACTCGCATCTGATCTACTGGACTAATATAGGCCATGCAGGACTTGGCTGCCGGGTAAAGGGAGAAGATCAGGGCATTCCAGTCACCATCTCGAATACATTCAAGATATGGGAGAGCTTGCTCCTAGGGGAGGTGATTCCCTTGATTGACTTGAATAATACATTTTTGATAATGATAAATGATCATGGAACTCGAAGAGTCGCACTTTCATACGAACAGTCCATGTACGATGGATTCCTTTGGGCGTACGATCCGCGAAGGCGAATAGGCAAAAAGCGAGAAGAAGCCACATGGGCGGATCTCCGCAGCACGCTATGTGATCTACTGGGCGTAGAGGAGCTAAGTGCAAGAAATAAAGAAGGACAGTCACTGCTGTGCTTGTAACCATCTCTTCGTTGGTCTGTCTGTATCTTTCCCTTTCCTGGATACGCTGGCATGCTATGGCTCGGCACTACGAACCTAAATTTCGTCTCATGACATGGGTGGATATCAAAGATAGCTGGAATTGTCTCGACGCTTCAGATTTTGGAAAAATATACCGTCTAATCATCATTCTTCTTATAGGAGGTTGTATTGCTCTTGGATTATGTAGTAGCTGGAGTAGCTATACGATCACGGATTTGGGAAATTAGATTTCCCGTCATTAAACGTAGATGTCGGTACGAAGGAACTGGCATATCGAAGCACTTCATCCTCGTCCATGCTCAAGATCTGGTTTACTCTTTCGCGGGCGCTGCCACAAAGCCTCTCAATGTGATGGGGTCGACTGCGGCCATGGAGTTGGAATGCGAGCACTAGATCAACGAAGAAATATGCGTAATACTCCTCTAGGGCGGGGTCCTTGATAGTCCTAATAAGCTGATCAAGCGAAGAATTGTAGCATTCGAGAGCCTCTGGGATTCTTCCTTGGGCCAGCCGGAGTTTAGCTTTAGCAAAGAGAACAGCCCAATAAGACCGGTTTGCTCGAAATGAGATACACCAGTCTATCGCTTGGTTAATCTCTTGGTCCAAGGTGGTTAAATCGGCATTACTCGGGCGGTTTGTCAGAATCGCTACAACGCGAAGTATTAGCAACTTAACTCCATAGAAGTACTTGAGATTCACTCTGCAGACCTGTAGATCCTCGGCTATGACATCCAACCCCTCCTGGATTCGGCCCGACGCCAGGAGCACTTGGGCCCAATAAAACTTAACCATTTCTCGGTAACGCCGAATAGATGAATGTTGTCCTCTCTGGTTTTCGAAGATATCATTCGCCAGACTCCACTCCTTCAGCATTTCGTTCCTGCGAACTGGCTTGCCCTCCCAAATATGACCCAAGTCTATGTGAGCTCGAATTGCCAGAGCCGGATCACTATATGATTCAGCAATTTTCAGACATTGCTGAGCGCAGGTTAAGGCATCCGATTCTAAGTACATCCAATTATAGGCTACAGACATACGATTAAGAAGAAGGCCCAGGGATATGCCGCGCTGACGCTCGCTGGCGAAGCTGAAAGAATCGACCTCATCTACGGTTTGCTCGAGCACGTGCAAGGCCCGTACGTCTTGGTGGACGGAGAATGCGGCGTTTGCAAGGTCGAAAATGAATGAAAAATAGGCCTCTCCGTTCTGACGAATCCGCCGAGGCCTCTTAACCAGAAATTTGCATGAATTCTCGTAAGCACTGAAGGCAGCTGAAAAATCCTGTCTTACAAAAAAGACCTCACATAGACTATGGATCACTCTGATCTGTGTGTCTACGTCTAGGATGTCACCCTCTCTCTTTACCACCTTGAACAGCGACCGTGAATACCTGAGAAGAAGCTCGTTGTAGATATCACCTCGAATTGTAAGGCTGGCTGCTTCGGCGATAAGCTCTGTAGTTAGCTGTCCACACCTTTCTTTGGCCAGGAAGTATTGGCACGGATATTCCGTTTCTGTCCTGCTAAGTTCGAGAAGCTCAATCACGCGGAGTGCATCATCATTACTGATCTCTGGGTACTTATCGGAAAAGAATTGGAATATTTGCCCATGGTAAAACTCCACATTCTGATCATCTTGAACTCTTATTATTCCTGCTTCCTCAAGCACCCTTAGGTCAGACGGCGTATAACCTAGGTCAACGAAGAGGCCCGACGGTGCCGATGCAAAAAATGTCAAAAACCTGACCAGCTCGAAAGCGGAGCTAGAAACTCTCCCCATAACGCGAGCCCAGCGACGTTCAAGAAGGAGACTGAGATTGCGCGGCAATTTCGCCAAAGTCTGATGAAATAGATCTGGATCGGAGACCGCCAAGGACGCATCGCCGGGTGAACGCGTAAGCGCCCCGACATCCTCAAGGTATAAAAGTGTCTGTTCAATAAAAAGTGGCCTAAGAAGAACTCGTCTGAGAAATAGCCTTGTCGTCTCTGGATACAGTGAGCAGAAGCTGAGCCTTGAGCCGTCCGCGGCCTCACCCCCGAGAAGATGATTTAGGAACACGCGTGCGTCGTCAGGGCTAAATCCGGTTACCTCCGTCGACGTAAACTGGTCAGGCTGCGCGATGCTGAGGTCAAGTAGCCGACCGTGAAGCAATTTAGCTTCTGTGTCAGCGAGCGCCAGATCCGTGTTCAAGACGACAATGAGCACGAGCCTCCCGGGCTGGTCTTGTATCCTTTCGGCGAGCCAACTTATCAAACACACTGTCTGATCATCAAACGACTGCAAGTTATCGATGACTAGGGCGTTACGCCCACTCATTAGCGAAGAATAGAGAAATTCTCGATAGACTTCTATGTCTTGCGATAAATCAAAGGCCGGGTCATATAAAATTTTGTATAACAAGGAGTCTTGTCCGCGATTGGAAGCGGAAGAGCTAGAGGTGCTATACCCTCTGCCCTTCGCAGGACCACTTGGGCTCAGCGGCAGTCGATACAGGCGCGATATAAGCTTGCGGATGAGGTTTGTAGCGGTTGCATTCTTGGCAGCTTCGCCGTTGAATACATGCACGGAAAATGAATGTGCAAAAAGGACGTCTCTGAACTCCGAAATCAGCCTAGTTTTTCCTGCCCCACTAGCGCCGTAGATTTCGAAAAGCGATGACACATCGCGGTCGAACGCTTTCAACCTAAATTTTTCCAAGATGGATATATATGAATTGCCAATAAGTGGAGGGCTAAATAGGGACGAAACATCTGCCTTCCCTAATCGTATATGCCTAACTAATTTCCCGGCAGAGAAGACGCTAAAAGAGGGCAACTGCTTGGCTTTTCCTCCTCTCAGTGCTTTGAAGAAGAGTCGTTGGAAAAACACTCCAGGGCCAGATATCTCAAAGGGAACTACATAATCATTGCGACAGGCTGGCTCGTTCATCAAGAGAAAATCGGGGGCAATGGAAGTCCGTATTAATACAATATTACCCATGTGCTTGTGGCGCACGTCGGTGCTACGTAGAAAAACATCAATGCAGAAGGTTGATAGAGTCATTAGCCGCCTGGGCTCTAGCGGCTCCCGGTACTCACCTGCTTCTGTGTAAGTGTAGGCGATGTCAGGATCTTTTGATAGCTTGCAGTCTACGGATAGGCCTTGGATTGCTGGCTCCATCGGGTCGGTTTCGGCAAAATATTTCGCCAGAACCTCGGGGCACGATAGAATTAAGGTCTCTAGAGTCGCGTCATCAAATATTTCGATCTTTTTGGCGGTGGTGTCTTGGAATTGACATAAATATCTAACAGTGTTTCGATTTAGGCGACTAAACGAGAAGAAGATCAGGAGGTTCACATCATCTAAGATCGCCATGACCAGAGTTGGACTAAGTGTGCGAATCGAGACAGATTTGGAGTGCATTTTGCATTCTGCCCAAGTCCTGGACTCTGAGTCGGCAAGCACAAAGTCTTTCGCGCCATCCCAGCTCGCAGGGGTTGATCTCCAATTTCCAGGATATATGACGCCAAGAAGATCGCGAACAAGTCTCTCAAACATCAACCCGTCGTACTTGCCACCACGCTTGAAATGTATAGAGAATGTCTTGGCCAGGTATTTCATGGATAATCTCTAGTTATCCAATGGAGGTGGGATGAGTGGCTCGGGGCGAGGCACTGGAATGGGGGGCTTGCTGACGTAATTCATTCCGGGATCCCCCTTCTCCCGCCCTCTTCCACTCATTTCCGCAGAGTGGGCCAGCCCCACGCACTCAAAGGCACTGAAACACCCAAGCGGCTCCTCGGGGTCGGTCACCTGCGCGGAGTCGCGTCCTTTTTCGTGCGTGCGGTATGATTCACCTTCGAGCATGCCGCGCCCACCGAACAGGAGACCGCCTTCCGCTTTTTTGTGCGGGATCGTGAGCCAGGAGCCTGGCTTCGCTGAGGGACCAGCTTCTCGCGGAGCTGACCCGGGAAGAAGCGCATCTGGCTGAGCTTGAGCGCCAACGCGAAGCAGCGCGCTCTCGGATGGAGTCCCTGCGCGCGGAGCTTGTGGCCCTCTCTGCGGAGAAACCGGCTCACGATGTCTTGCCGGTCCTCGACGTCCAGGCAACGCCAACGTCGACCGAGAAGGTCCGGCTCTTTCGGGCTCTGTTCAGAGGGCGCGAAGACATCTTTCCGACGAGGTTCATGAGCAAGAAGACGGGGAAGGCGGGCTATGCGCTGGCCTGCGCGAACAAATTCGTGCGGGGAGTGTGCGACCTTCCGAAGGTCAAATGCAGCGAGTGCCCGAATCAGGCGTTCACGCCGGTGGACGACCGGACGGTCCTCGACCACTTGCGCGGCCGTCATGTGATGGGCGTCTATCCTCTGCTCGATGACGAGACTTGCTGGTTCCTGGCCATCGACTTCGACAAGTCCTCCTGGCAGGACGATGTCGGGGCGTTTGCCGAGACATGCCGCGCGATGGATGTTCCGGTGGCCGTCGAGCGCTCACGGTCCGGCAACGGTGCTCACGCCTGGTTCTTCTTCGAGGCTCCGGTGGCGGCGAGCGCCGCCCGGAAGATGGGCTGCTATCTCCTGACGGAGACGATGTCCCGGAGGCATGAGCTCAGCATGGCGTCGTATGACCGGCTGTTTCCCAATCAGGACACCATGCCGCGTGGTGGTTTCGGGAACCTCATCGCGCTACCGCTGCAATTCGAGCCGCGCCAGCAAGGCAACAGCGTCTTTATGGACGCGTCGCTCCAAGTCTATGGCGACCAGTGGAGCTACCTCGCTTCCCTGGTGCGGATGGCTCCTGCTCTCGTGGAGAGCTTGGCGACCGAGGCCACACGGCGAGGGCTCGTGGTCGGTGTCCGTCTCGCGGAGGCGTCCGACGGCGAGGAGTCGACCCCGTGGAAGCGGCGGCCCTCGGGTGGTCCTCGGCAGATGCCGATCTTGGGGCCTCTGCCGCGCGTGGTGCGCGCCGTGCTCGGGCAGCGCGTCTTTGTGGAGAAGGCGGGCCTTCCTTCGCCGGTTCTGAATGAGATCAAGCGCCTCGCGGCGTTTCAGAATCCGGAGTTCTACAAGAAGCAGAGCATGCGGCTGTCGACGGCGATGACTCCGCGGGTGATCGCCTGTGGCGAGGAGCTTGCGCAGCATATTGCGCTGCCGCGGGGATGCCTTGGCGATCTGGAAGAGCTTTTCCAGACGCATGGAGTCAAGCTCGAAATCGAGGATCAGCGCCAGGAAGGGGAGGCTTTGGAGGTCGAGCTTAAGGGCGAGCTTACGGCGGTCCAGCAACAGGCAGCGGAGGCACTCTTGCAGCACGATGTCGGCGTCTTTGTCGCGCCGCCTGGCGTCGGCAAGACTGTGCTGGGCACGTACCTGGTGGCGAAGCGCGCACGGAGCACGCTGGTGCTGGTTCATCGGCAACCTCTCCTGGATCAGTGGGTGGCTCAGCTCTCGATGTTTCTTGGTATCGAGGAAAAGGAGATTGGCCAGATCGGCGGAGGCAAGCGGAAACCGAATGGGCGGCTCGACGTGGCGATGATCCAGAGCGTGGTCCGGCAGGGCCGTGTCGATGACATGGTCGAGACGTATGGCCATGTGATCGTGGACGAGTGCCACCATGTCCCGGCGGTCTCGTTCGAGCGCGTGCTCTCGGAGGTCAAGGCGCGCTATGTCCTGGGCTTGACCGCCACGCCACAGCGTCGGGATGGGCATCATCCGATTCTGGAGATGCAGCTTGGTCCTGTTCGCTTTGCGGTCGATCCCAGGAGCCAGGCGGCGCGGCGGCCGTTCGAGCACCGGCTGATTGTCCGCGAGACGGCTTTCCGGCTGGACACTGCCGGTGCCGAGGTGGGCATCCAAGGTGTCTACGCGGCGCTTGCGGGGGACGAGGCGCGCAACCAGCTCATTCTGGATGATGTTCTTCGTTCTTTGGCGGAGGGGCGCTCTCCGATCCTTCTCACGGAGCGCAGGGACCATCTCGAATTCTTCGCGGAGCGGCTGCGGGGGTTTGTGCGGCACTTGGTCGTGCTTCAGGGCGGCATGACGGCGAAGGAGCGGCGCGAGGTGAGCACGCGGCTGGCGGCGGTGCCCGATGGGGAGGAGCGGCTCGTGCTCGCCACGGGGCGCTATATCGGCGAGGGGTTTGATGATGCTCGGCTGGATACTTTGATTCTGGCGGTGCCGGTGTCTTGGCGGGGGACGCTGGTGCAGTACACGGGGCGGTTGCACCGGCTTCATGCGCGGAAGTCGGAGGTCCGGATCTTCGACTATGTCGACCGGGCGGTTCCTGTGCTGCTGCGGATGTTTGAGAGGCGGGTGCGGACGTATCGGGCGATTGGGTATGTGCGGGGGGCGGGGGCGGCGGACGAGGTGGGGGCGGGCGAGGTGGCGGTGGGTGAAATGGAGGGTGGCGAAGGGGTGGTGGTCAGGGAGCGGACGGTGGAGTATGACGAGGAGGCGGTTCGGTATTTTGGGGAGGTGGGGTGAGTGGAGCCCCCTCCCCGTCCCTCCCCCGCGCGTGCCTTCCGCCCCCCTCCCCGAGCGGGAGAGGGCGCCACCTCCCGAGTCACCAAAAGAGTAATTCTGGTGACTCTTTTTCCCGGTCGGCCGGTGCGGCTGAAATGCTTGCCTGGCAGTGGTTTGAGGCGTGCGGAAGGGTCGCGAAACCCCTCTCCGGGGGCGGAACGGTGCGAAAACGAAACTAGGTTTCGTTTTTTTGCCCGCCGGCGTTGGGTTTGCGGCGTTTCTGGGTGATCTAGACGTCCGCGGAAAAGGGATAACGGGAGGGTGGTTTGGACGCGGGTAGATTGGGGCGGGTGGGCGGGCTGGCTGGGCGGGTGGTGGCTCAAGCTGCGGGCGGAGGTTTCGGCCGGCGACGACGCCGGGAAGCAGCAGGTTGAGCGCAGCGGGGGTGGTGGTCGCGGGTGGGAGCGGAGTCTCAATCTGTTGCGGGCAGGGGCCGGGCGGAGGTGGGCGGGTGGGCGAAAGGACGAACACGGACGAACACGGACGACACACGGACGGGGCACGGACGGCAGAGGCAGGCGGACTGACCAAAACTCATGTTCTGATCAGTGGTTTGCCCGGCTGGGCGGCGCAGCCAGAATCCATATGCGGCAGTGGGTTGAGCCGTGTTCAACCGTCTCGTTTCCCCTCTCTGGGGGCGGGAAGGTGCGAAAACGAAACTAGGTTTCGTTTTTTTGCCCGCCAGCGTTGGGTTTGCGGCGCTTCTGGGTGATCTAGGCCTCCGCCGAAAGGGGATAACGGGAGGGTGGTTTGGACGCGGGTTCTGGGGGGCCTGGAGGGCAGGTTGAGCGGGGTGGCTGGGCGGGCGGCGGCTCAAGCTGCGGGCGGAGGTTTCGGTCGGCGACGACAGCGAGGAGCAGCAGGTTGAGCGCAGCGTGGGTGGGGCGTGCGGGCGGGAGCGGAGTCTCAATCTGCTGCGAGCGGTGGGCCGGGTGGGCGGAGGGCTCGGGGGCGGACGCTCAGCAGTTTGAGCGGAGCGGACGGGTGCGGCGGGTGGGCGGGGCGTAGCTCAATCTGCTCGGAGGGGCCGGCTGTGCGGCGAGGTTGTTGCGGAGCAGCAGTTTGTAGCGGAGCGTGGGTGCGGCGGGCGGGTGAGAGCGGAGTCTCAAGCTGCCTGCGCGCCGGGGGCCGGGCGGGGGCGGAGCCATCGATTACCGTGATCGAAAATTCATCGAATTCCGTGATCGCTGGCGCGGGCCGGGCGGGCGGCCGCCTCGGCGGCGGATGCCAGCAGGTTGAGCGGAGCGGACGGGCGCGCGGGTGGGCGGGGCGTAGCTC
>Ga0307506_10000107_pt1 | contig 33075 bp, 30 predicted proteins | sample 25_S_MG_FD_202175 | JGI IMG/M metagenome (GOLD analysis project Ga0307506, IMG submission 202175) | Soil microbial communities from Populus trichocarpa stands in riparian zone in the Pacific Northwest, United States - 25_S | ecosystem: Environmental > Terrestrial > Soil > Riparian zone > Trees... | reverse complement strand
AGAGGGGGAGACAAGAAGCCAAACAGCTCCTTGAGCGGGGGGAGGCGCGGGTGGTGGCGCCCCTCTCCCGGGAGGGTGGGAGAGCGATGGGAGAGGGGATGGGGGTGAGGTCCGCTTTTCGGTGCCTTGTCCACAAGGCGCCCCGGCGTAGACTCTCCGCGTGCCCGCGTCCCATCCCCCCCGCCCTCTCTTCTCGCGCCGCTTTCCCTGGGAGCACTCGCTGAACCGCCTGACCCTGGCGGCGGCGGAACGGAGGGCCCGCGGCCTGCCGGTGATCGATCTCACGGAGACGAATCCGACGCGCGCCGGCATCCCCTATCCGGAGGAAGAGCTGGCCGATCTCCTGTGCCGCGGCGCGTCTGTCTCAAAATACGAGCCGCATCCGCGCGGCATCCTGGAAGCCCGGGAGGCGCTCGCCGCCGTTCTCTCGCAGCCGGGGGACACGGTCTCGCCGGACGACCTGATTCTGACCGCCTCGACGAGCGAGTCCTATTCCTATCTCTTCAAGCTCTTCGCCGATCCGGGCGACGAGGTGCTGACCGCGGCGCCCTCCTATCCGCTGCTCGACAGCCTGGCGGCCCTGGACAGCCTGGAGCTCCGCCACTTTCGCCTCAAGCTCCGGGAACGCTTCGGCATCGATCCCGAGGCCGTCGAGCTGGCGCTGGCGGAGCGCACGCGCCTCCTCACCGTGGTCCACCCCGGCAATCCGACGGGCAATTTTCTGTCGATCCAGGAACGCGACGCTCTCGCCGGTCTCTGTGCCTCCCGGAGCCTGCCGCTGATCGCGGACGAAGTTTTCGCCGACTATCCGCTCCCATCGCCGCTCGCCGAATCTCCGCAGCGGGCCGGCCCGATCGCGGCAGCGTCCGGAGAAGCCCTTTCCTTCTCGCTCGGCGGCCTCTCGAAAAGCGCCGGCCTGCCCTCCTGGAAGCTGGGCTGGATCCGCGCCGGCGGCCCGCCCGCCCTGCGCCGCCGGGCCGTCGCCGCCCTGGAGATGGTGGCCGACAGCTATCTCTCCGTGGCGACGCCGGTGCAGCGCGCCCTCCCCGGCGTGCTGGCCCTCGCGCCGCGCATCCGCGCCGCCATCCTCGACCGCCTGCGCACCAATCTCTCCGCGCTGCGCGCCGCGCTCGCCGGCGTACCGGAGGCCGAGCTCCTCGCGCCCGAGGGAGGATGGTCCGCCGCCCTCCGCGTGTTTCGTCCGGAAGCGGACGAGGAGCTGGCCCTCGATCTCCTCGAACGCGCGGGCGTCCTGGTCCACCCGGGCTACTTCTTCGACTTCGCGACCGAGGACTTTCTGATCCTCTCGCTCCTGCCCGAGCCGGCGCGCTTTGCCGAAGGGGTCCGGCGGCTGGCGGACGTCCTCAGAGAGACTTCGGCTTCGGAATGAACCGGGGCACCCGGGCGGCGTAGTCGGCGTACGCCTGCCCGAAGCGTTCGCGCAGCTCCTTCTCCTCGACCACCACGATGGCGAGCAGGGCGGCGAGGCTCAGGCAGGTGACGAGATAGAGGCCGGCGAAGTCGCAGAGGAGCGACCAGGCGATGAGGCCGAGCGTGAATTCCACGTAGCGGGGATGGCGCATCCGCCCGTAGATCCCCTCGGTGAAGAGCCCCTTGCCATGCGTCTCCGGCGCCAGCTCGGCCGCGCCGGCCAGCGTCTTGAAATCCAGGTAGCGGCGCCGCTTGCGGCTGATGACCGCGCTGACCACGATCAGCGGCAGGGCGAGGACGACGAGGGGAATCCGCAGCCCGAGGTCCCGCCCCAGCATGGCGTCACGGTACGGATACAGCGCCGCCGGCACAACCACCATGAACACAGCCAGGAACCAGAACGTCCCCCGGATCCCGACGCGGCGCCAGAAGCCGATGAACGGATGGACGATGAACCAGTAGACGATCGCGGGCGGGAGGCTGGTGACGAGCAGGGTTCCCGTCCAGTAGCGGGCGAGGTCGATCCAATGGCTCCAGGGCAAGTGACTCCAGGGCATGGGAGGCTCCTTTGGAGCTTTATCTTATACGGCCGGCGGGGCGTCCGGCCGTTGTGGACCTTCACCCCCTGGCCCCCTCTCCCACCCGCACTCCCGCCGCCCGCCCCCTCCCCCATCCCCTCCCCCGCGCGTGCCCCCAGCCCACCCACCCCGAGCGGGAGAGGGGCGCCACCACCCAACACAAAGAAACGAAAAGTCCCGAGAAGCCGCTTCGCAGGCGTTCCCCTCTCCCGTTCGGGGTGGGCGGGAGGGGGACGCACGGGAGAGGGGGCAGGGGGAGAGGGCCTCAGGAGGGCTTCGCCGTCGACTTGGACGGAGCCCTGCGTTCTCTTCAGCGCCTGGGGTTTTCTTCCGCGGTTCGGAGATACAATCCGCCCGTCACGCCCGTTTCCGGAAAGGGAGACCCTCTGGATGAAGCCCGCTCCGTTCGAGTATCAGGCGCCGGATTCGCTGGCCGCCGCTCTGGATGTCCTCGCCCGCCGCGGCGGTGACGCCAAGATCCTGGCCGGTGGACAGAGCCTGATCCCGGTGATGAATTTCCGGCTTGCCCAGCCGGCTCTGCTGGTCGATCTCAACAAGCTTTCCGCGCTCGACTTCGTGCGCCGCGGGGAGGATGGCGGCCTGCGCATCGGCGCCATGACGCGGCAGCGGCGGGTGGAGCGCGATCCGCTGGTCAAGGAGCTGGCGCCGCTCCTGGCGGAGACGATGCCGTGGATCGCCCATCCGCAGATCCGTAACCGCGGCACGATCGGCGGCAGCTTGGCGCACGCCGATCCGGCCGCCGAGCTGCCGGCGATCGCGGTGGCGCTGCGCGCGCGGCTCCGCCTGGTCAAAGAGGGCGGCGAGCGGTGGGTGGCGGCGAAGGATTTCTTCGCCAGCTTCTTCACCACGTTGCTGGAGCCCGAGGAGATCCTGGCCGAGATCGCTCTGCCGCCTCTGCCGCCGCGCACCGGCTGGTCGTTCCAGGAGATCGCCCGCCGCCATGGCGACTATGCGCAGGCGGGCGTCGCCGCCCTGGTCACTCTGGGCGAGGACGGGCGGTGCCGCGAGGCGCGGCTGGTCTATCTGAGCGTCGGCGACAAGCCGGTGGAGGCCGCGGGCGCGGCGGCGCTCCTCGCCGGCTCCGACCTCGGGCCGGCGGCGGTCACGGCGGCGGCGGAGAAGGCGTCGCGGGAGGAGATGAGCCCCACGGGCGACATCCACGCGACAGCCGAGTTCAAGCGGCATCTGGCGCGCGTCCTCACCGGACGGGCGTTGCGCGTGGCCGTCGAGCGGGCACGGACAGAGGAGACACCGAGATGAGCACGACCTACAAGATGGCCGTCACCGTCAACGGCGCGCGCCACGAGCGGGAGATCGAGCCGCGTCTCCTGCTCTCCGACTTCCTGCGCCACGAGCTGAATCTGACCGGCACCCACGTCGGCTGCGAGCACGGCGTCTGCGGCGCCTGCACGGTGCTCTTCGACGGCGAGCCGGTGCGCTCCTGCATCCTCCTCGCCGTGCAGGCGGACGGCCACGCGCTCACCACCGTCGAAGGCCTCTCGCCGGGGCCGGAGAAGCTGCATCCGCTGCAAGAGGCGTTCTGGGAGTGCCACGGCCTCCAATGCGGCTTCTGCACGCCGGGGTTCCTGATGACCCTGGTGCCGTTCCTGGAAGAGAACCCGGACCCCACCGAGCTCGAGATCCGCCACGCGATCTCGGGCAATCTCTGCCGCTGCACCGGCTACCAGCACATCGTGGATTCGGTGCAGAGGGCGGCCCGGCAGGCCGCGGCGGCGAAGCCCGTCGAGGCCATTGAGGCCATCACGGCCATTGAGGAAGGCCCGGCGCGATGACCACTCTCTGGGAAGACGGCTACCTCCTGGGCGCCACCTGCCGCGATCTGCCCGACGTCCACCATCTCTTGGAGCAGGTGGAAGAGCTGTTCGCCGTGCGCGAGCCGGCGCTGCAGGCCTTCGTTCCGGAGAAAGGGCGTTTCGCGCGCCTGCACCGCGACATCGAGAAAATCTTCGTGGACCACCCGGAGTCGCTGTACCGCGACTACCTGTTCGGCATCCCCTTCGCCGTCAAGGACGTCTTCCGCGTCGATGGCTTTCCCACCCGCGCCGGCAGCCGCCTGCCTCCCGAGGAGCTCGCCGGGCCGGAGGCGGAGACGGTCACCAAGCTCCGCGCGGCCGGTGCGCTGGTCCTGGGCAAGTCGGTCTCGACCGAATTCGCCTATTTCTCGCCCGGCCCGACGCGGAATCCGCACCATCCGGAGCACACCCCGGGCGGCTCGAGCAGCGGCTCCGCGGCGGCGGTGGCCGCCGGGGTCTGCCCCCTGGCGCTCGGCACGCAGACGATCGGCTCGATCATCCGTCCGGCCGCCTACTGCGGCGTGGTCGGCTTCAAGCCGAGCTTCGGGCGGATCTCGACCCGCGGCGTGATCCCTCTCGCGCCCTCGCTCGATCACGTCGGCTTCCTGACCAGCGACGTGCTGGGCGCGATCACCCTGAGCGTCTCTCTGCTCTCTGACTACAACTCTTCGATCCTCTCGATGTTCCGCCAGCCGGTGCTGGGAATCCCCGAAGGGCCGTATCTCTCGCATGCCTCCGCAGAGGGCCTGGCGCACTTCCGGGACAGTTGCGACTGGCTGACCTCGCGCTACAAGGTGAAATCGATCCCGGCGATGCCGGATTTCGACAAGATCGTGGCCCGCCATCTCCGCCTGGTGGCCGCCGAGGCGGCGCAGGTCCACGCCGACTGGCACGGACGCCACCCCGATCTCTACTCTCCGCAGATGGTGGCTCTCCTCGAGCGCGGCAAGGCGGTGACCCCCGCCCAGCTCAAGAGCGACCGTGCCGGCCGCGCGAAGCTGCGCGGCGAGCTGATGGCCTTGATGGACGAGCACAAGATCGACGTCTGGCTCTCGCCCTCCGCGCCCGGCCCGGCCCCGCGCGGGCTCGACAGGACCGGCGATCCGGTGATGAACCTGCCCTGGACCTATGCCGGCCTGCCGGTCCTCGGCGTGCCGTCGGGCAAGAGCGCCGACGGCTTGCCGATGGGGCTGCAGATCACCGGCCGCTGGAAAGGCGACGAGGATCTGTTGCACTTCGGGAGCGGCATCGGCGACGTGGTGGCGATGTGATCCTGCGCTCCGCCGTCCGCCCGGGCTCGTACTATGACTCGGTGGTGCTGATGCAGCTCCAGCGCTCGCTGGGAGCTCTGCCGGGGATCCTGGACGCCGGGGTCGTGATGGCGACGCCGCCCAACCGCGAGATGCTGGCGGCGAGCGGCCTGTTGCCGACCGGCGGCGAGGCCGGAGCGGAAGCGGGGGAGGGAGACTTGCTGATCGCGGTCCGGGCGGAGGATGAAGCGGCGGCCGGAGAAGCGCTCTCCCGCGTCGACTCTCTCCTCCAGGTGCGGCGGAGCGGCGGTGACGGGAGCCAGGGCGGCTACCGGCCGCGCAGCCTCCAGGGCGCCGTCAAGGCGCTTTCCGGTGCGCGCTGGGCGCTGGTCTCGGTGCCCGGCCGGTCCGCGGCCGGCGTCGCGGAGCAGGCGCTCGATCTGAGCCTGAACGTCTTTCTCTACAGCGACAACGTTCCCCTGGCCGAAGAGGCCGCGCTCAAGCGGAAGGCGGCGGAGCGGGGCCTGCTGGTGATGGGACCGGACTGCGGCACCGCGATCCTCGGCGGCGCCGGTCTCGGCTTCGCCAACCGGGTGCGCCGCGGCGCGATCGGCATCGTCGCCGCCTCCGGGACCGGCCTCCAGATGGTGGCCAGCCGCATCCACGAGCTCGGTGGCGGCATCTCGCAGGCGATCGGCACCGGCGGACGCGATCTCACGGAGCCGATCGGCGGCATCACCGCCCGCCAGGCGCTCGACCTCCTCGGCCGCGATCCCGGGACGGAGACGATGGTCCTCCTCTCGAAACCGCCGTCGCCCAAGGTGGCCGCCCAGGTGCTCGCTGCGGCGCGGGCGGCGGGGAAGCCGGTGGTGGTCAATTTCCTGGGATGGACGCCGCCGGTGCGCCGGCTGGGTGCGATCCGGTTCGCGGTGAGCTTGGAGGAGGCGGCGGAGCTGGCGTTGGAGCCTCACCCCCCGGCCCCCTCTCCCATCGCCCTCCCAGCCCCCGGGAGAGGGGGAGAAAGCCATGCGGTCCGTGGCCTCTTCTCCGGCGGCACGCTGGCCTCCGAGGTCCGCCTCGCCCTGCAAGCCTTTCTGGGGCCTGAAGCCTGCACCATCCTCGATCTCGGCGACGACGAATTCACCGTCGGCCGTCTGCATCCGATGATCGATCAGGACCTCCGCCTCCGCCGCCTGCGCGCCGAGGCCGCCGATCCCGCGGTGTCGATCCTCCTCCTGGACGTCGTCCTCGGCGACGGCGCCCACGCCGATCCGGCCGGCGAGCTGGCGCCCGTGATCGAGCGCTGCCTCGGCGAGCGCAGCGATCTCTCGGTTCTCGTTCTGATCGTCGGCACCGATCAGGACCCGCAGAATCTGGACGAGCAGACCGCCACGCTCGAACGCGCGGGAGCGCGGGTCTGCCGCACGGTGAGCGCTTTGGTGGAGGAGGTCTGGGACCGTCTCGCTCCCGCCGCGGAGCCGCTCGCGCCGGTCCCGTTGACCGCTCTCGATCCGCCCGCCGTGATCAACGTCGGCCTCGAGTCCTTTTACGATAGTCTGGCGAGCCGGGGCGTCCCGTCCGTGCACGTGGACTGGAAACCGCCGGCCGGCGGCAACGAAAAGCTGGCCAGCATCCTGGCACGGATGAAAAAGCACGCATGAGAATCGACGAAGCCAACCGCACCGCCATCGCGCGCATGATGGCTTCGCGTCCGATGCTCACCGGCGTCGCCCGGGCGGGCGACGTGATCCCCGGCATGCGCTTCAACCTGCTGCTGCACGCCGGGCCGCCGATCGCCTGGGCGCGCATGTCCGGCCCACTCCGCGGCGCGGTGATCGGCGCCCTGATCTTCGAAGGGCTGGCGAGCGACGAGCCGCAGGCCGTCCAGCTCGTGGAGAACGGGAAGATCGACTTCGCGCCCTGCCATCACCACGCCACCGTCGGCCCCATGGCGGGCGTCACCTCCTCGTCCATGCAGGTCTACGTCGTCGAGGACACCGAGCACAAAACCCGCACCTTCTCGAACCTCAACGAGGGATACGGCAAGGTGCTGCGCTACGGCGCCTATGCGCCCGAGGTGATCGAAAAGCTGCGCTGGATGAACGGCGTCCTCGGGCCGCTGCTCGCCGAGGCGATCCGCCGCGCGGGCGGCGTCGACCTGCGCACCCTCCTCGCCGAAGCGCTGCACATGGGCGACGAGGGGCACAACCGCAACAAGGCCGGCTCGCTCCTCTTCCTCCAGCGCCTCGCGCCGTCCCTCGCCCGCGCCGCCGCCGATTTCGACGCCTTGGCCGAGGTCCTCAAATTCATGGGCGACACGCCGCTGACCGTGCTCAACCCGGTCATGGCGGCCTGCAAGGCGATGGCCGACGCGGCGCACGGGATCGAAGGGAGCACGATCGTCAGCGCCATGGCGCGCAACGGCACGGACTTCGGCATCCGTGTGAGCGGTCTCGGAGACCGCTGGTTCACCGCGCCGGCGGCGGTGCCGGACGGTCTCTACTTTCCCGGCTTTTCGGCCGCGGACGCCAACCCGGACATCGGCGACAGCACGATCACCGAGACGGCGGGCATCGGCGCCTTTGCCATGGCGGCGGCGCCGGCCATCGTCACCTTCATCGGCGGCTCTCCGGAGGACGCGATCCGCGCCACGCTGGAGATGTACGAGATCACCGCCGCCGAGCACGCGCATTTCACCATCCCCGCGCTCGGCTTCCGCGGCACGCCGGTCGGCATCGATCTCCGCAAGGTCGTGGAGCTCGGCGTCACGCCGCGCGTCAATACCGGCATCGCCCACCGGAACGCCGGCGTCGGCCAGGTCGGCGCAGGGCTCGTCCGCCCGCCCCTGGAAATCTTCGAAGCGGCGTTGGTGGCCTACGCCGAGCGGTATGACATCTAAAAGGAGGAGCCGTGTACGTCCCCTATGACATGAGCAAGGTCAGAGTCCTCGATCTGTCGCAAAACTTCAGCATGGATTCCCCGTCGTTCGCCTTCTACGAAGGGCCGACGGTGAAATGGGTCAAGCGCCTGGCGTTCGAGGGGGTGAACGCGCAGCTCATCTCCAGCACCAATCACATTTCCACCCATCTCGACTCGCCGATCCACTTCTACGATCCCGGCCCGGACATCGCCGGGATTCCGATCCAGACGCTGTTCGGGCCGGCGTGCATCGTCGACCTCTCGCAGTTCGGCATCGGCGACTATCAGATCTACGGCCCCGAGCACTTCGAGGCGTGGGAGAAGAAGACGGGGATCACGATTCAGCGCGGCGATATCCTGATCATCCACACCGGCTATCACCACTGGTACAACGAGGACTGGTACAAGGTCCACAACCAGGAGAAGCCGAATCTGCCGAAGATGTTCCTCAAGCACCCCGGGCCGCAGAGCCGGTTCTGCGACTGGATTCTCGACCGCGGCATCCGCTGGCTGGGCGTCGACTGCATCGCCGCGGACCACCCGTGGAACACCAATGTGCGCAGGGCGCGGCCGGATCTGATCCCGGAGGTCGAGGCGGCGCTCGGCATGTCGCTCGACGAGGCGTTCCCGTGGCCGGCGGACTACCAGTGCATGCACGTGAAGCTCTTCCCGCACGGCGTCTTCCACGCCGAGAACGTGGGCGGGCAGATCGACGAGGTGCTGGACCAGCGGGTCTGGCTCGGCTGCTTCCCCTTCCGTTTCAAGGGCGGCGAGGCGGCCTTCGCGCGGATCGTGGCGTTCGTGGAGGAGCGCTGAGCCGATGACGACGCAGCGGATCGGCGAACGCACGAAGCGCAACGAGGACCCCCGACTGCTCACCGGGCAGGCGCTGTTCGTGGACGACGTCAGCCTGCCCGGGATGCTGCACGCGGCGTTCCTGCGCAGCCCCTACGCGCACGCCCGGCTCCTGTCGATCGACACCTCCCGCGCCCTGAAGCGGGACGGCGTCGTCGCGATCTATACGGCCGAGGACCTCGGGGACTACTGGCAGCCGGGGCCGCTCCTCGTGCCGCCGCCGCCGGTCGAAGGGATGATCTTCCACCAGCGCACCCAGGTGCCGCTCGCCAAGGGCAAGGTGCGGCAGGTCGGCGAGCCGATCGCCGTGGTCGTCGCGGTTTCCCGCTATGTCGCCGAGGACGCTCTGGAAGACATCGAGGTCGACTACGAGCCTCTCCCCGCCGTGGTGGATCTCGAAAAAGCGCTGGAGCCGGGAGCCGCGCTGGTGCACGAGGACGTCGGTTCGAACGTCGCCGCGTTCATCGCCCAGAAGAAAGGGGACTGGGAGGCGGCGCAAGCGCAGGCCCACGTGGTGATCCGCCGCCGCTTCTCCTACGACCGCGGCGCCTCGGCGGCGATCGAGAACCGCGGCGTGGTGGCGCAGTGGGACGTGCGGGCGCAGCGCATGACGATCTGGGACACCACCCAGGCGCCGATCCCGGTGCGCAACGGCCTCGCCGCCATGCTGGGCCTCTCCGATCACCAGGTGCGCCTCATCGCGCCGTTCATCGGCGGCGGTTTCGGTCCCAAGATCATGATGTTCTATCCCGAGGAGGTGGTGATCCCCTGGATCGCCCTGCGTCTCGGGATTCCGATCAAATGGATCGAGGACCGCGCGGAGAACTTCGTCGCCACGACGCAGGAGCGCGGCCAGCTCCACGACTCCGAGATCGCGCTCACCGCGGACGGCCGCATCCTCGGCGTCAAGGATTCGTTTCTCCACGATACCGGCGCCTACGATCCCTACGGTCTCACCGTGCCGCTGAACAGCCAGTGTACGCTGATGGGGCCGTACCAGATCCCCGCCTACGCCAGCGAGTTCCGGGCGATTTTCACCAACAAGACGATCGTCACGCCCTATCGCGGCGCCGGGCGGCAGCATGGCGTCTTCGTGATCGAACGGCTGCTCGACGCCGCCGCGCACGAGCTCGGCCTCGACGTCGTCGAGATCCGCCGCCGCAATCTCCTGCGCGCCGATCAATTCCCGCACAATCACGAGATCATGTATCAGGATTTCGCGCCGCTCTATTACGACAGCGGCAACTACGAGCCGGTGCTCGACAAAGCGCTCAAGATGATCGGCTGGGAGGAGTTCAAGGCCGAAGAGCAGCCGCGCCTGCGCGCCGCGGGCCGCGCGGTGGGCATCGGCATCGTCGCCTACGTGGAAGGCACCGGCATCGGCCCCTTCGAAGGCGCCCGCGTACAGGTGCAGACGAGCGGCAGGGTGACCGTGGTGACCGGCGTCGGCACGCAGGGGCAGGGGCACTTCACCGTCCTCGCCCAGGTCGCCGCGCAGCAGCTCGGCGTGGAGGTCGACCAGATCGAGGTGATCACCGGCGACACGGACCAGTTCCACTGGGGCACCGGCACCTTCGCCAGCCGCGGCGCGGTGGTGGCGGGGAATGCCGTCAACGAGGCGGCAAAGCTGGTCCGCGGCAAGGCCCTGAAGCTGGCGGCGGAGAGGCTGGAAGCCGCCGAGGAAGACATCGAGCTGGCGGACGGCGTGGCGCACGTCAAGGGCGCGCCGGAGAAGTCGATCGGTCTGGGCGAGCTGGCGCGCCTGGCCAATCCGATGCGCGGCGCGGTCAAGCCGGGCACCGAGCCGGGCCTCGAAGCCACCGCCTATTTCGGCCCCTACCGCGGCGCCACGGCGAGCGGGGTCCACGCCTGCATCGTCGAGGTGGACCGCGAGACGATGCAGGTCGAATTCAAGAAGTACGTCGTCGTCCACGACTGCGGCGTCGTGCTCAACCCGCTCCTCGTCGACGGCCAGGTCCACGGCGGCGTCGCCCAGGGGATCGGCAACGCCTTCTACGAGCAGCTCGTCTACGACGACAACGGCCAGCTCCTGAGCGCCTCGTTCATGGACTTCCTGTTGCCCACGGCCCTCGACGTGCCGCGCATCGAGGTCGGTCACGAAGAGACGGCTTCGCCCTTGAACCCTCTAGGCACCAAAGGAGCGGGGGAGGCCGGAGCGATCCCCGTCGGCGCGCTCTTCGCGCAGGCGGTGGAGGACGCGCTGGCCCTCCCCGGCTTCGAGATCCGCGAGATTCCGTTGAAGCCGAGCCGGCTCTGGGAGCTGGCTCAGCCCTTCACGAGCTTGTAGCAGGCGTGGATCGTCTCCGGGGGTGCCTCGCCTTGGTATGGTCCGCGGACGATCGTCCCGTTCGTGGTGATCGTCAACGGCACCGAGTCGGAGCTCGAATGCCGGAGCCGGAGAACGAAGCCGGCGGGGGTCGATCTCTGGCATGGGCTCGCATAGCTGGGCCCCGGCACGAGGATCGTCCTGCGCGGCCGGTCCCACGTCACATTCACCGAGGTGGGCTGATTCTTTCCACCCTGCATCCGGTAATTGATCACGGTCCAGATATGGCCCGTCTCGGGCGGTGGCGTATAGGTCGCGGTGGCCGCCCAGAGAGCGGTGGCCGAGACGATCATCACGAGAATGAGAAGCCCGGTGTGAAGATTCTTTCGCATCTGGTACCTCCTGGGCGTTCCTTCCAGCAAGACGCGTGCCCATCGAGCCGCCGTGAAGACTATCTTACACCCGGCGTCTGAACTATTCTGGTACGGCAACGTATATCGAGGTTGGAGGAACGACATGGTGCAGATCGCGTTTCTCACTCTCTTCCTGGGTCTGACCTCGGGCAGGCAGCCGGTCGCCTTGACGGTGCAGGGGCCGGTCGCGACGGTGGAGCTGGTGCTCGACGGCGCCGCTGTCGTTCGTATCAAGGGGCCGAGCTGGCGCACGAAGCTCGATTTCGGTACGGCTCTCGAGCCGCACGAGCTGATCGCCCGGGCACTCGATGACAAAGGGCTGGAGGTGGGGCGCGCGCGGCAGGTCCTCAACCTCCCGCGGCCGCCGGCGGAGGTGGAGATCCTGCTGGAGAACAATGCCCAGGGGACGCCGGCCGGAGCGCGCCTGACCTGGCGCAGCCTCACCGGCGAGAAGCCCGCCGCGGTGAGCCTTTTGCTGGATGGCCAGCCGGTCGTGCTGGACGGTAATGCCCACGCCGCCCTGCCGCCGGTCGATCTCGAGGTCTCGCACATCCTGAGCGCCGAGGTCCGCTTCGGTGCCGCGGTCGTGGCGCGCAAGGACATCGGCTTCGGCGGGCGGTGGGGAGATGAGGTCTCGACCGAGCTGACGGCCGTGCCGGTGCGTCTGCGGCCGGGCAAAATCCTTCCCACGGCGGCGGCGCTCCAGGGTTGGGTCCTCACCGACGGCAAACCGGTGCCGGTGGCGGCGGTGGAGGAGGGCCCGGCGCAGCTCCTCATCGTCCGCGACAACGAAGCGCGCCTGGCGCTGGAAGCCTATGACCGGCAGAGAGCAGGGAAGAGCCTCCAGGCCGGAGTCAGCGAGCGCCTGCGGTTCCAACTGACCCTGGGAAAAGACGATCAGATCCGCTTCGTCTGGCCCTCCGCCAAGTCCTTCACCGGCCAGGACGTGCCCGCCGAGCTGTTCGACGCCTCGCGCGATTACACCGGCAAGGACGGCGGCCTCCTCTGGCTCCTCGGCCGCTCGCTGCCGCAGACCGACAAGACCGATCAGCGTCTGGCCGACGCGACCGCCGTCGCGGGCCTCCAGGCTCTCGCCGGCAACCGTCCCCGTGCCGTTCTCCTCGTCCTCGGCTACAACGCGAAAGACGCCAGCCGCTACGACGCCGGAGCCGTCCGCCACTATCTGGAATCCGTCCGCGTCCCCCTGATCATCTGGGCCCTCGACAAGGCCTCCCTGGCGGCGATGGCCTGGGGCGGCGCGGAGGACATCTCCTCTCTGCCCAAGCTGGAGAGCACCTTCAAGAAGCTGGACGACGAGCTCGCCTGGCAGCGCATCCTCTGGGTGGAAGGGAGCCACCTTCCCGCAGCGATCAGTCTGTCGCCGGCCGCGGCGGAGGTGATGGAGCTGGTGCGGTAGGGGTGCGGATCCCGGAAAACCTGGGCTGAGCCTCATCCGCGTTCCCGAGGATCTTCATCCACCGGAGGTGGGCGAGGAAGGCGCCCGTGATCGTCCGATTCTCCCGGTAGGAGAGCCCGTACTCTTCGGCGGTCGACTTCACGATCCTGGTCAAGGCCGGATAGTGGACATGGCAGATGCCCGGGAACATGTGGTGGATCACGTGGAGATTGAGGCAGCCCAGGATCCAGCAGGCGAAGGGGTTGCCCCGGGCGTAGTCCGAGGTCGTGTCGAAGATGTGCTGGATGTAGTTGTTGGCGATCTGCCCTTCGTCGTCGGCTTCGGGATAGGCGGCGTTCTCGTTGAAATGATTCGGCTGGAAGATGAGGGCCATGGTGAAGCCGAGGAGGAGGTGCATGACGAGAAAGCCGAGGAGTACCGAGTACCAGGGCGCATGGACGTAAAGCAGGGGGAGGATGAGCATGTAGGTGTAGTAGAAAGCCTTGGTGGCGAACAGAAAGATGAGCTCACCGGGCGGATGGCGGATGATCTTCTTGTTGCCGTAGCTCTTCCCGATGAGGAGCCACCGGAAGTCTTTGATCAGGACCCAGTCGAGCGTGCAGAGGCAATAGATCAACGGAGCGTAGAGGTGCTGGTAGCGATGGAAGGGCCTTCGCTTGTCTTGCGGGGTGAAGCGAAAGATGTTGCCGGAGATGAGCGTGGTGTCGGCTTCCTGGATGTTGACGAAGGCGTGGTGCGAATCGTTGTGCATCAAGCGCCAGACGTAGGAGCTCGCCCCGGTCAGATCGAAGACGGAGCCGACGATCCGGTTGACCCGTTTGCTCTTCGAATAGGCCCCGTGATTGCCGTCATGGGCGATGTTGAAGCACATGTGGAGCTGGACGAAGCCGTGCAGCACATACATTCCGATGACCTGGACGGTCGAGAACCGGCCGGTCAGGAGCCAGGCGTAGGTGGCGATCCACAGGGTGAGGCCGAGGATGGTCTTGGCGACCATCTCCGGATTGGCGTGCCTGGAGATCCGGCGGCTCTGGAAGTAGTCGTCGACCCGTAGCGACAAGGTTTTGCTGAAGCCTGACGTGGTGACTTTTTCCTTGAACTTGAATTGCCGACTCTCGATCATCGGAATTCCTCCAAGTCGATTAAGCACTACTCCTCGAGATCGAGTCGTCATGGAATGAAGTTATCACGGGGCCGAGCGCGTCTTTCGCGCAGCGAGGACAACGCCAGGCCGGCGTTGTCCTCGAATCGACTCTCGGACGTTTTATTGCCCGCCAAACGCTAGAACACGCACTTCCACCTGTGATCGAGGCCGCAGGTGCAATAGCCGTAGTCGCCGTCATAGATACAGTCGACCCGGCTGCCGACGGGCGAGCAGGACCGGTTCGAGAGAAATCCGCAATTGGAGACCGCCTGAGCCCGCGGGCCAGTGGAAAGCCAGGAGGACAAGCCAATGATCCCGACGAGGGCGGTGAGACGCAGGGTTTTCTTCATGAGGTCTCCTTTCTGGAAGTGGCAAATCCAGAGTTGACGATACCTGCAAGTGTACTTCTCCGCAAGCCACCGTTGACCGGTGCAGCTCACCGGGCGGTCGGAAGCGGCAAGCGGTCAACCGGCGGCCTCACCCCCGTCCCCTCTCCCATCGCCCTCCCTGCCCCCGGGAGAGGGGCGCCGCCGGCCCGTCCCTGCAAAAAGGAGCTGTTTTCTCCTCGTGGGCGATCGGCCAAGCGCCCCCTGGGACCGCTGGCGTCTCGCCGGCATTGTCAGATCAATGGGCCGAAGGCCCGGCCTTGTTGGGAGGGTGGGGTGAGGCGCCTTACAGCCGCCTCAGCAGGTCGTCATACTCTTCGGGGACGACCAGGCGTGGGAGGCACGGTTTGAAGCCACCTCCGACGCGCGGCGACGCGGTAGAAAATCTCGTTTCTTCTGCCCCATCGAGCCATTCGCCACGGGAAACGAACAGGCAGGGGCAGGAAACGAATCGGCAGACGCCGGAAACGACTCGATGGAGGGCGGGAAACGAGCCGTTTGCCGGCGGAATCGAGGTGGCAGAGGCCGGAAACGAGCGGGTAGAGGGGGCTGCCCGTTCGCTTGGGCTGGGGAAATGAGCGGGTAGACCGGACTCGGAAGTCTTGTCATCCTGATGGGAGCTCGAGCTGCTGAAGGAACAGCAGGCCGCTCTCGCGGATATCCGGGCCGAGATCGCCCAGAGGAGGGCACGGTCCATGAGACATCCCGCCGCGAGGTAGGGGCCGGCCACCCTCCGAGAGAGGAGCGTCCAGTCCCGGCGGGTATTCCTGCGTTCGGCCGTTCCCTGTTCAATGAGGCGCATCTGCGATCCGTAGATTGACTTCCCGCAGGAGAAAACGCCGATGAAACCAAAGCTCCTCCATTCTGGAATTCTTACTTTCCTTCTCTGCGTCGTGCTACTCGCCGCGGCTCCCGTCGGGGCGGCCGTCCCGAACCCGATCGACGACGCGGGCACCTTCGTGAGCCAGCACTACCTCGACTTCCTGGGACGCGCGGCCGACTCCGGCGGCCTGGCGTTCTGGAGCGGCCAGATCACGCAGTGCGGCAGCGATGCTCCCTGCGTCGCCCAGAAGCGGGTGGACGTCGCCCGGGCCTTCTTCTTCTCGACCGAGCTCATCGATCTCGAACAGAGCCTCGACCTCTACGGCCGGCGCCGGCTGGACGCCAATGCCCGCAACACGCCCGACTACAACGAAGCTTTCGTGGATGCCGCTTACCGCCGCTACTGGCGGATGAGCCAGCGCCCCGCCTGGGACACCTGGGTGAGCACCCTCAACGGCGGCATCCCGGGCAGTGACTACGACGCCTTGATTCGCGCCTTCCTCAACGACGAGCGCTACCGGGGACGATTCACCGACACCCCCTACAGCCGCTCCCTCGACGCCAACCGCAACCGTCTGTTCGCCAACTGGGCGGCCCTCCACGGCCAGTCCGACCTCTGCCAGGCCTGGCAGAGCCAGACCTGCGGCGCCAAAGGGGTGTTTCTGACTCTCACCCACCGCCTCCAGGTTTCGGTCCTGGAGGACTACAGCACGACTCCCCTCGACCACGTGAGCGGCATGTACGCCATGCTCGGCGACGACTGGGACGGCAACCACTGCGGCGGCGACGACAACCGGATCTTCGTCTCCATGGATCCGTACCTCCGCACCGCCATGATCAATGCCAGCTCGCGCTCCACCACCTGGGACCAGAACGGCAACAAATACTGGACTCCGAGCAACGATCTGGCCGGTCCGCACAGCCCGTTCGACGCCAGCAACATGACCTCGTACGGCCACCCACGGGGCCAGATGCATTTCTGGGGCTCCGGCAGCGGCGCCTGGACGCCCGTCTACAGCACGGGGGTCAATGGCGTGATCGATCCCAACATCATGGAGATCGACCAGGACTACGACTGGAACCACCCTTCGGCCACGGAATGCAGCTACGACACCGCCGGCTGCGACACCTGCCAATCCGGCTACAACCAGGCCGGGTTCTCCAGCGGGCCGGGGCGCATGATCTACGCCCGTCAGCACCCTTACCTCTACGGCTCGTTCGCCGGCCCCGACTACGAGTGGGCACCCACGGGCTGCGAGCGGCAGTGGTGTGGCGGCTGCGGGACCTGCGAGGCGGCGACCTCCTGGGGCTACAAGCTGGGGCGTCCGGCCCAGCGGTGCTCGGACGTTCCTTGTGACGGCACTCAGACCTACGTCTGCAGGCTCGACGGCGTCAAAAAGGTCTGTGCTCCGCCTTATGGCTGGGTGGCGGCGGACCCGCCGCCGACCTGCGATCCCATCGCCGAGCAGAGCTGCTCCGCCAATGGCGGCTCCTGGGACCCTTCGACCTGTAGCTGCACGGATTCCTGCCGGCCGGACGGGTACTGCTCGGAGTACGACTACGTAAACTGCTACTGCCTGCGCAACTGACCTTCAGGGCCGGCAGGCCGGTGGGGAAATGCGTCCTCCCGGTGGCTCGTCGTGAGAGAGGAATGTAAAGCGAAAGATCCAGGCCGGTCCAGGCCGGAGGCCAGCCTTGCCGGGAATACGTACGGCATGGTACCTTCATCCGTATGCAGGGCCCTGGCAACAAAGCCCCTGAACGTCGTCCCTCTCGAGAGGGTAAGGTCCGGAAGGAATTCTGGCTGGATCCTGAGACCCTGCGTCGCGCGCAGACGATTCTGGGAACCGCCACCGAGCGCGAGACCGTCGAAGCAGCGCTCGACATGATCGCCTTCCGGCGCGAGCTTCTCGACGGTATCGAGGTTCTCTCCGGCCTCCAGATCGATTCGGTCCGATAGGCGCCAGCCGGTGCGGAAGTACGCGCTGGACTCCAACTGTTACATCGACGCCATCCGAGAGCCGGTCGCTCGCGCGGCCCTCGAAGCCTTTACCGTCCAGGAAGCCCCACGGCTCTATCTCAGTGCGGTTGTGGCCTCCGTTCCGTTTCGAATTTGTTGCTCCGTTCCCCAACTGAGGCTGGAAGATGCCCGATCGCTTCACCTATGACGTTTTCCTGAGCCACAACTCGCAGGACAAGCCAAGGGTGCGCGGGCTGGCGGAGGAGCTGCGCGCCGCAGGGCTGCGGGTGTGGCTCGACGAATGGGTCATCAAGCCGGGCGACGACATCTACCTGGCCATCGAGCGCGGACTCGAGGCGGCGCGAGTCCAGGTGTTGTGCCTGTCGTCGGCGGCGCTGGGGTCGGAGTGGATGACGCTCGAACGCAGCACCGTGCTGTTCCGCGATCCGACCAACGCCGGCCGCCGCTTCATCCCGTTGTTGCTGGCTGACTGCGAGCTCCCGGACGCACTGCGGCGCTACAAATACGTGGATTACCGCGGGGAAACGAAAGCGGCGTTCGCCGAGCTACTTGCCGCTTGCCGGCCTGAGACGGAACCGCCCCCACCTGAGCCGAAAATCGAACCCGGGAAGAATCCCGCGAAGCCGCCGGAGCAGGCCAAGTCACAGGCCGTGCTGGAACGCTATCTCACAGGGCACGAGGATTGTGTATGGAGCGTAGCCGTTAGCCCGGATGGGACATGGGCGGCGACCGGCTCGCTGGACAAGACGGTCAAGATTTGGGACCTGGAGACCGGTGCATGCCGAGGGACTCTGCGAGGGCATACGAGCTTTGTGTCTTCCGTCGCGATCACACCAGATGGGAAGAGAATTTTGTCGGCGTCGGCCGACTCGTCCATTCGCGTTTGGGACGCAAGCTCGGGGCGGCAGTTAGCACAACTGAATGGCCACACGAACGTGATCTGGTCAGTGGTCGCGTTGAGTGACAATGCTCGCGCGTTTTCCGGAGGAGTCGAAAACACGCTCAGGCTGTGGGATCTCTCTTCGGGCACGTGCTTGAATGTCCTTGAGTGCGGGCTAGAGGATGCCGACCATGTGTTTGGTACCGCCGTCGATCAGGCAGGAGCTCGGGCGCTGTCGGGCCATCGCGATGGACGAATCCGGCTATGGGATCTCAAAACGGGGCATTGCTTGACTGAGCTGAAGAACCATTCGGACACCGTAACCTCCGTCCAGATCACACCCGACGGGCGGCTTGGCGTTTCCGGTTCAAAGGACAAGACAGTCAGAATCTGGGACATGGAGGCTGGGACCTGTGTCGGAACGTTGGAGGGACATCAAGAACACGTGCAGTCAGTCGCCATCTCCCCCAACGGCAACCTGATCGCCTCTGCGGGGTTCACGGATCATACGGTCCGACTGTGGGACTTAAAATCGAGAGCCTGCGTGCAGATTATCACTGATCAAAAAATAAGCTTCACCCCAATTGCAGTTGCCTTTAGTCAATATGGATACCGATTGCTGGCCGGCACTGCAAAGTCCAGTAATCGATACTGGACTCATGTCTTCCGTCTAGCCTAGCCGGCGTCCGCTCTAGGTTTTCTCCCAGGTTGACATGGATGGGATGAAGATCGGCAATGCCAAGATCTCTCGCGAGCAGCACGGACTCGCCGGCTGGCCACCAGCACCAAGGTAATTGGCGGTCATATAGCGGTGTGGAAGCTGCGCGACCAATTCTGCCCGCCCCGGCGCGCGGCGACGCGGTAGAAACTCTCGGTTCTTCTGCTCCAACGAGCCGTTCGCCATCGGAAACGAGCAGGTGGAGGCCGGAAACGAATGGGCAGACGCCGGAAACGAGCCGTTTGCCGGCGGAAATGAGTTGGTGGGGGCCGGAAACGAGCGGGTAGAGGGGGCTACCTGCTCGTTTGGGCTGGGGAAATGAGCGGGTAGACCGGAGCGAGGTGCAGCAGAAGCCTCATCCTCCTGAGGAGACGCCACCACTGGACCCATTGGCCGCCTTGATAGCCGCTACACCCAACCAGGTTGCAGGCGGCCAGGGCCCCGTCAGTCCGGAATCTCGGGCTCGACGAGCTTCGCGAGCTGGGCGAGAGACTCTTGCCAGCCGAGATAGCACATCTCGAGCGGAATGGCTTCAGGCAGCCCTTCCTGCACGATGTTGAGCTCGGTTCCGCACGATACTTGCGACAAGGTCACGGTCGTCTGCATTTCCCCGGGCAGGTTCGGATCGTCGAACTTGTCCGTATAACGAATGGTTGCAGAGGGCACGAGCTCACGATACTCACCGCCAAAGGTGTGACCGTGGCCTGTCGAAAAGTTAGTGAACGACATCTTGTAAGTGCCGCCGACTTTGGCATCCATGTGGTGAACCTTGCAGGTGAAACCGTAGGGCGGGAGCCACTTGGCCATCGCGTCGGCGACCAGAAAGGCACGATAGACGCGTTCCGGTTGCGCACGGAGCACGCGGTGAAGTCGGATGGTGCCTGTAGGCATGATCAAGTCTCCTGTCGATTGGTGGTTCGTGGTGCCGACATCGCCTCTTCACGATACCAGAAATCTCCTGCCTGTCATTCTGCTACCGGGGTGAACCGGGCAAGGAGACCAGCGTCGTGCCTCCCGGCGCGACGGCGACCTGGAACCGGGTGGTCGCCAGGAGCCACAGGCCCGCCGTCGTCACTTCGAGCACGAGCGTGACGTCGGTCGGACCTGGGGGCGCCGCGAGCCGCTGGCCCGGAGAGCCCCAACAGCCGCCGACACCGATCCGCCAGCGCAGCGGTCCGCCCGGGGTGGGCCAGGGCACCAGGACGATGACCGCGCCCGCGCTCATGGCTCCCGGGAGAAGCGGAGCGAGGAGAGCTCGTCGCCGAAGGTCGTGATGCCGTGGAAGAGGAAGCGCGAGCCGGCGGGCGGGAAGGGAACGCCCACGCGTCCGGCCGGATCGCTCGCCGGGCTGGCGCTGTGCAGGCTCGCGACCTGGACGATCAGCTCGGTGCCGACGGTGACATCGATCTGGCCTTGCGAGGTGCCGAGGCTCCGGTCATTGAAGCCCTCGATGCGCCGGTGCGGCGGACCGACCAGGATGAGGGAGCTGAGCTCGTCCTCCGCCTCGGTGTCATTGAAGAAACCGCTTTCGAGATCGATGTCGTTCAGGTTCGCGATCTCGTCGGCCTTGCGGAAGGTCACGTTGCCCTCGCCCAGGAGGTCGGCGACCGTCGCCGCGGCGTCGAGGAAGAGCCCGAGGAAGGAGAACGTCGTCCGCAGAGGGTCCAACGTGTCGTGCAGAGTCTGGACCGCCGCCTGCACCGTGTCCCGGTCGAGCGGAGAGCTGGCCGGCACCACGACCAGCTTGTTGGATCGGAAGTTGGTGTCCTGGCAGAACACGGCGATCGTCGGCACCAGGACGGCGGGCAGCTCGAGGTCGACGGGTGGGAGATCGATAAAGCCGGTCGTCACCCCGGCCGCTTGCAGCCGCACGGAGGCTTCGATCCTGCGCCGGACCAGCGGCAGAGCGCCGCTCGTCAGCTCGGCGAAGACCAGATCGAAAGTGAGCGTCAGGAGGTCCAGGGCGCGCCCGAGTGGCGGCGCGACGTCGCCGCCGGTCCCGGAGACGGGAGGCGCGCCGGAGAGGCTCCAGGAAACCTCCGCGACCGCCCGTCCGTCCGCGTCGCGGACTCGCCAGCGGACGTCCACCGTGACCGGGAACGTCGTCGGCGTGGTGACCTCGATCGGCAGCGGAATCGTGCCGGCGAGAGTACCGATCAGCCCCGGCACGCCCGGCGGCGAAGTCGCCCCGGTGGTCACCGAGCCGACATTCAGCGCCAGCAGCTCGTTGATCGGCAGCCCGCCGAGGATGGCGGCGTCGGTGATGTCGGTGTTCGCGAACCGCACGTCCTTGGTCCGCCAAGCGACGTCGATCGGCGCCGGGGTGATCTGGGTCGAGGTCACCAGATCGGTGACATTGAGACCCTTGCCGTCGGCGCTCCCGGGCGGCGGCAGGAGCGAGACGGCAAACCGCCGGTCGGCGGCGCCGGAAGAATCGAGAGCGATGCGGAACCCTTCCGCCAGTGTGGTGAGCACGGAGTCGAGCGCCATGGGATCCTCCCTGAGGTTGGGCCGCTGCGGTTGCCGGCCGTTTCCTTGGAGTCAGGCGCCCGGGGGAAGAATTTCGTTACAGACAGTCGATACACTTTTCGATCGGTCGCTGCATACAAGCTTGAAGCGAGACACTGACGAGTCTAGAATCTCTGTATGCTCCGAAAGCTCCTTGCCTTTTTCGGCATCGGTCTGGCGGCGGGCACCAGCGCCGCATACGCCGGGTCCTATGCGCCATATACCGAGCAGGCCCCGAATCAAATCTACAACCTTCTCTTCTGTGACGAGCCGGAGGGGTTCAAGCCTCGACCCGGCGAAGCTCCGGCACCGTGGCAGGCGACTCTCTTCGGCGAGCCGCTCGCGGTGAAGGCGGTCGAAGCGCTCGCCAACGATCCAACGGCAGAAGGCCGGGTTCGTGCGCTGGCCTACAACCGGCTGCGGAAAGAGGGGCGCTCTGTCCCGCCCAAGCAGCTTCTCGGGGTAATCGTCGAGGTACCGCTCGAGGACGGGCTTGACGTTCTGGCTGCCTTTTCAAACGGCGGCGTTCGCTACATCAACCAGACCGGGAAGCTCGCCGTCTTCGAAGGCGCGCCGAGCATCCTTCCCGCCGCCGCCGCTCTGCTCAAGGCCTCCGAAGGAGCCGTCGCCCGCCTCGGTCCATGGGACAAGCCCCGGCTCCCGCCGCCTGAGAAAGGCAACATCCGGCTCACGTTTCTCGTGTCGGACGGCCTCTATTTCGGCGAAGGTCCCATGGCGGACATGGCGAACGATCCGCTCGGAGGGCTGGTCGTTCAACGGGCGACCGAGCTGCTGATGCTGGTCGTCAACACGGCCGCCCAGTGAATGCGTGAGCGGGCGCGGCGAACCTCCCGCGGGCGGCACGATGCGCGCTGAGCGGCGTGATGCACGAGCGGACGGCCTGGCCGTCGATGAGCGTCGACGAGCACCGTACGCCTTGCATCCGCCACGGGATGTGTACTAGCTTAGATTCCTCTATCGTCGTCGTACCCGAAAAACCTCGTCGCGTAGAGAGGGACCGGCATGAGCTACCTGGATTTGCCGCGGCTCCATTTCGCAGGTACCTACTTCGCCAACCCGTCGACGGTCAACAATGATCCGTCGAACTTCCCGCGCGACGCCGTCCTGACGCCGGCTTCGGCGGGCTTCGATCCGCACGGCGGCCACTATTTCAAGATCCTCGCGTCCACCGTGCGGGCGGCGACGGACGAGGGCGGACAGCCGGTCGGGGAGGGAGAGGACCCGGCGGTCGGCGGCTCGCTGGTCAGCCTGCCCGAGCCGCAGTGGGCGCGGCTGGTCGATCTCGATCCCGAGCAGCAGTTGGCGACGCAGATCTATGGGCTGCGGCTCCGGCTGACCGCGGGGGAGGCGTCGCTCGAAGGGACTTTCCAGCGGGTGCCATCGCTCACCTATCTCTGGTTCCGCGGCACCGGCGGCGACTTCCTCAGCCGTTTCAGCGGCTCCTTTCAGACCGTCCTCGGGGACCTGGAGTGGCGCCACACGTCCGGCTCGCCGCTGTTGCAGCAGCTCCGCGCGCGCAGCGCGAATCAGTTGGCGATCAAATTCAACGTCGACGGCTACGACGGCGACCGCACGTCGCCGACCTCGGCCACCGGGCGCATCGTGGGCACCATCGGGCCAGCCTCTGCCGGCGAGCTCGACCGCGCCGCCCGCCTGCTCGTGGTCGCGCCGGGCTCGCCGCTGTGGCACGCTCCCTTCCAGGTCGACGAGGAGCGGCGCAAGGCCGTCTTCGACCTGGGCAATTCCGTGCCGGTGGATGGGGCCGTGCCGGGGCCGCCGCCGGATCTGGGCACCATGGAGGTGATCGTCGATCCCGCGGGCACGCCGGTCGTGCTGGGCGCGCTCGACTACTCCCGGGAACGTTACGAGACGAGCGCCGGCATCGTCGAGCTGGACCTGACGAGCCAGACCGCGGCGCTGGTCCGGACCCGGCCGCTGGCGATCCGGATCGCGCCTCCCACCGCGCCTCCGGGAGCCTTGGCGGTGTCCCAGGAGGAGGCGCAGGAGATCAAGGCCGGCAACCTCACCATGACCTCGGACCCCGGGCTGGAGGCGAGAGCCCGGACCGCGCCGGCTGCTGCTGCGGCGGCGTCCCCGGTCATCGCCCTGGCCGAGCATCCCGACGGGCTTTTCGTCTTCCCCAGCCGGGCGTCCTTCCGCCTCGAAAGCGCGGCGGACGAAGACATGGAGACCGGCTACGCCACGGCCCGCCGGGCCGAGGTGACGCTCCATGCCCGCCAGTACGGCCGGCCGGTCGCGGGGCTCACGGTCGGCCTGACCCTGCTCGGCACCAGCGAGGCCGCGCCGGTGGCAGGGCTGGCCGTCCCCGGTCCGCAGCCGACCGACGCCGGCGGCAAGGCCACCTTCGTGCTCACCGCCGGCGTGCCCAAGGGCCGGCCGCACCTCGACGGCGACGTCTACTATCTCGGCCATACCCTGGAGATCCCGATCCTCTCCATGGGCAACGCCACCGTCACCGCTCTGGTCTTCGGCGCCGTGACCGCGGACGAGGACCCGACCTGGTGGAGCGACGTCGAGCCGATCTTCCGGCAGTACGCCCGGCTCTACCCGCAGATGCGCGATTTGATCGATCTGTCGGACTATGCCACGGTGCAGCGGCATCTCCAGCGGATCGCCGAGGTTTTCCAGCGGCCGGTGACCGATCCACGGTACATGCCGGTCACGCGCGACCTGTCAGACGCCAGGAAGCGGCGGATCCTCGAGTGGATCCGCAACGGCGCTCCGGAAGGCGTCAAGCCGCCGGACGTTCCGGCCTAGAAGGCAGTCCCGGACTCTCAACCATGGAGAGCGATCCCATGATTTCCGCCCGTATCCGCGACGGCTTGCGCTTCCGATCCCTGCTCTGGCTGGTGATTCTCCCGGCGCTGCTGGCCGGCCGCCCGGCGGCGGCGCAGGGCGCGAGCGCCGCCGCCACGCCCCTGCCCTTTGCCCTCGAGCTCCACGAGCTCGCCTCCGGCGGCCTGCCGGCCTTGCACTCCTTCGCCTTCGCGCAGAGCGGCGGCAAGTGGCTGCTCGTCGGCGGACGGACCAACGGCCTCCACGCCTTTTCCCGGTCCCACGGCGCACAGCCGCCGCAGAACGCTTTTCCTCCCGATCGCGCCAACCGGCGGGTGTGGGTCATCGACCCGGCCCAAGGCAAGAAGTGGTCTGCGCCGCTGCAGAGCCTGCCGCCCGCCCTGGCCGATGCCCTGGCCGCCAACAACACCGAGTTCTACCAGGATGGCAACGTCCTCTACGTTCTCGGCGGCTACGGCCTGGACAGCGGGAGCGGCAAGATGACCACCTTCGGCACGCTCACCGCCCTCAAGGTCCAGGAGACCATCCAGGCGGTGATCGGCGGCAAGCCCCTGGCACCCCACATCCAGCAGACCGCCACCTACACGGACCAGACCCGCGGCGGCGCCCTCCGCTCGTTCTACTTTCAGGCGGCCGGCGGCGGCCTGGCCAAAGCCGGGAGCTTCTTCTATCTGGTCTTCGGCCAGCTTTTCGACGGCCTGTACTCCGTCGACCCCGGGGATTCCGGGCGCTGGCCGGTGCAGCAGAAGTACACCGAGCGGGTCGTCGTCCTCACCCTCACGCCGGAGCCGCTGGCCGCCGCGGTGGTCAAGGTGATCGAGCAGGACCCCAACGACTTCTCGGCGCCCTACCACCGGCGGGACCTCAACCTGGTGCCGGCGCTGAAGCCGGGCGGCGGCGAGCGGCTCGCGGCCTATGGCGGAGTCTTCTCCCCCGGCCGCGACAGCGCCTACGAGGAGCCGGTCTATCTCGACGGCGGGGAAGCCCCGGAGAGCGTGACCGTCACCGTGGACAAGGGCTACCGGCAGCTCATGAGCCAATACCAGTGCGCCACCCTGCCGCTGTTCAACACCCCGACCGGAGACATGCTCACCACCCTGTTCGGCGGCATCAGCCTGCACTATTTCGATGCCAAGACGGGGAAATTCCGCCGCGACGACGGCCTGCCGTTCATCGACGGCGTCACGGCGCTCGTCCGCCACGCGGACGGCACCTCGGCCGAGTACCTGCTGCCGGTCGCCCTGCCGCGCCTGCTGGGCACCGACATGGTCTTCATCCCGCGTCCGGCGGTGCCCCGGGCGGCCAACGGCGTTCTCCTCCTCGACGCCATCCACGGCAGGACGCTGGTGGGCCATCTCTACGGCGGCATCGTCTCGACCACGGTCCACAGCGGGCCGCAGGCGCAGAACACCTCCGCCTCCAACGCCCTCTTCGAGGTCTGGCTGACCCCGGGGCCCGCGGCCGGAACCCCGGTCACCGTGCCGGAGTAGGGACTGGGCGCCTCCGCCCCCTCTCCGCCGGCGAGCGGAGAGGGGGGCTCGAAAGGGCTTCTACTAGCTAGGGGCAGGTCGCGAAAGCGGAGACGTCCTGCACGGGGGCGTAGGACTTGCCGCGCGGGTTGAAGTACTGGCGGACCTTGCCGGTCTGCGTATCGGTCACCGTGATCACGACCTGGACGTCGGTCAGGCCGCTGGCGAAGAACCAGAAGCGGTTGTTGTAGCTGCACGCGTCGATGACCTTGACGGTCAGCTCCGTGTTGTTGGCGTCAAAGAAGAAGAACTGCCCGGAGGTGCTGTTCTGCGAGACGACCTGAGCCGGTCCGGAGGTGCTGGCGGTGGTCCAGCGCGCCTGGACCTTGAAGCGGCCGTCGCCGATGCAGAGCGTCGTCGCCCCGGCCGTGCAGATGCTGGGCGAAGAGACCGGCGTCAGGGAGTTGAAGAACACCTGCTCGGCGAGAGCGCGTCCGCTCGTCAGCCCCACCTGGTTGTCGAACTGCCAGTTGGTACCGCCGTAGATGCCGCTCTGGCCCGCCTCCGCGGCGGCTTGCGAAAAAGTCGTGAACGAGCGCTGCACGCCGGGCACGCCGTCCGAGGTGGTGGTGAACGCCATGGCGTCCGTGGCGAAGAAGAGCTCGAGAATCTTGGCCTCCGCGGCGCTGAACGTGCTGTGCGCGGAGCTGTAGGCAGGGAACGGTGGCGTCGCGAGGAGCGGCTGCCAGGCCGTGTCGGCCGCGGTCTGCGGATTGCCGTCGAGGTCCGCGTGCTGAATGCCGGTGATCGGGCGCCAGCAGTTGTAGTAGTACTTGTTGTCCCACGAGGTGATCGCCGCGTCGGCGGCGGTGATGCTCAGCAGCGCGAAGAGGCGGGCGTTCTGCTGAAGAGTGAGGTGATTCGTTTGGGAAACCCCCTGGGCGATGAGCAGCCAGTGGCCGGGTGGGGTGGTGGTGCCGGCGCCGTCGGCCCAGAAGAGAGCGATCTGCGTCTGGTCGGCGGTGCGGAACGTGCTGTTGATCCGTCCGAGCCGGTTGACCTCGCGGAAGGCCGCCGTGTACACGGGGCTGACCGGAGACGGCGGCGCCGCCTGGCGGAATTCCGCGCTGCTCTTCATGCTCCACGGCATCACCGTGGGCCAGTTGGGCAGCAGGGCCGGCGCGAAGGCCGGCGCCGTCGGAGCCCACCAGAAACCACCGGTGGGGAAGAAGGCGCTCACCACGTCCGCCGCGTTGTCGTCGGCGCGCAGAGCGAGGATCTGGTTCGCCACCGACTCGCCCCAGGCGATGCCGGACGTCTTGGCGGCGCCATCCGGGATGGCCGCGAGAGAAGTCGCCAGGGTGGTGTCGAAGAAGGCCTGATGGGCCGGGAAGAGCACCACGAGGGCCTTGTGGGCGGCAGCCGCGACGGCGGCTTCGGTCGATGCTCCTGCCGGCGCGCTCGCGGTGACGTGGTAGGGAGCATAACCGCCCATGATGCCGTTGACGGCGTCGTAGATGGAGACATGGACGACGGCCATGGCCCGGGACGCCTTGGGTGGCGGCGTCTTGTCTGTTCGCAAGGCAGTGAGCAGCACGTTGTTCCAGTCGATCACCACGTCGGCATGAGCTTGCACGGCGAAGCCGAGCATCATCGCTACACAGAGTCCGGTCCAGGTCAGTTTGCGCATGGGTCCCCCCTTTTGGGATAAGTAGTACTTAAGAAGAGCGGAGTATACTACAGATAAGGGGGACTGATGCGAGCTCCTCTCCGCCGGGCGGCGGAGAGGGAAGAAGGAGAGAGACTCCTACGGGCAGGTCGCGAAGGCGGAGACGTCCTGCACCGGGGCATAGGACTTGCCCCGCGGGTTGAAGTACTGGCGGACCTGGCCGGTCCGCGTGTCGGTGACGGTGACCACGACCTGGACGTCGGTCAGGCCGCTGGCGAAGAACCAGAAGCGGTCGTTGTAGTGTGTCCCGAGGTGTAGGTGGGGAAGGGAGGCGTCGCGAGGAGCGGCTGCCAGCCCGGATCGGCGGCGGTCTGCGGGTTGCCGTCGGCGTCCGCGTGCTGGATGCCGGTGACCGGGCGCCAGCAGTTGTAATAGTACTTGTGGTCCCACGAGACGATCGCCGCGTCGGCCACGGTGAGGCTCAGCAGCCCAGAATGCCGTTGACGGCGTCGTAAATCGACACGTGGACGAGAGCCATGTCACGGGACGATTTAGGCGGCGGCGTCTTGTCGGTCCGAATGGCATTGAGCAGCACGTTGTCCCAATCGATCACCACATCGGCGTGAGCTTGCACGGCGCAGCCGAGCATCATCGCCATACAGAGTCCGGTCCAGGTCAGTTCACGTAGCAGTTTACGGAGCATTGGGTCCCCCTTTGGGTGATTCTACTCGTTGTGTGCTGTCGCTGCCCGCGCTGATGGCGGCACGGACGGCCGCCATCAGCGCCTCGTCGCCGGGGTGATCGGCCGGCGCGACCGGCGGGTGGAAGCGGAGGTGGATGGTGCCCGGGCGCGGGAAGAGACAGCCTTTGGGCAGGATGGTCCAGGAGCCGGCGAGCGAGACCGGCAGGATCGGCAGGTCGAGCTGGCGGGCCATCGCGAAGCCGCCTTTCTTGAAGGGGCCGAGCCGGCCGTCCGGGCTGCGCGTGCCTTCCGGGAAGAAGAGCACCGAGACGCCGCCGGCGAGGCGCGGCTTGGCGGCTTCGAGGCTGGCGATGGCGCGCCGGGAGTGGCTGCGGTCGATGAAGATGTGCCCGATCTTTTCGCAGGCCCAGCCGAGGACGGGGACCTTGCGCAGCTCCTGCTTGATCACCCAGCGGAACTGCAGGTGCAGGTAGCCGTACAGGGCGACGACGTCATAGTCGCCCTGATGGTTGGTCATGATGACGTAGGACTGGCCGGGCCGGGCGCTCTCGCGCCCCGCGACCCGCACGCGCACGAAGCTCACCCAGGCGAGGCCCTTGGCCCAGACGGTCCCGCAGTGGAAGGCGGTGCGCTGGCTGAAGAGAGACAGAGCGGCGGCGAGGCAGCCCCAGAGCACCGTGGTGACCAGCAGGAATGGAAAGAAGACAAGGACGGTCCACGGCACGAACAGCCAGCGGAGCGGGTCGCGCCACGCGCCGGTGCCCGGCGCCGCCAAAACCTGCCCTGCGCTGTCGCGGTCGAGCTCCATGGGTCCATTTCCCCGTAAGTTCCCCGTAAGTCCTCGATCCGTCAGTCGTTTACGCCTCACAGCCCGGCGCCCTGGAGGGCCGCGGCCAAAATTTCTTCAAGAAAGTTTGGGAATCTTGTCAAAAAAAACGGGGGTGCGGCAACTATATAGATAAGAGGTACCAACCTCTACCCGGACTTTTGGGGGCGACGATCATCCTCCGGTCGCCCCCCTTTTTTTTCCTCCCCTTCGCTCGCCTCCCCTCCAGCCTTCTCGCCGAAGAAGTCCCCAGGGTTCCAGCGCGGCGCCTCGTCCTCCTGCGCCGCCAGGTAGCCGATCAGGAAATTCAGCCGCACGAACTGCGCTCCGGCCTCGAAGTCGAAGGTCTGGCTCATGTCGTCGCCCGGCTTGTGATAGGTCCTCTGCAACCATTGCAGGTCGGCGGAAACACCGCCGGCCGATGCCGGACCGAAGCCGGATCTCAGGAAGAGGGACGGGATACCCTCGCGGATGAAGGAGAGCTGGTCACTGCGGATGAACATCACCTGTCCGGGGAACGGGTCCGGTGTCACCTTGAGGCCCAGCCGGGCCGCCGCCTCTCCGGTGATCTGGCCCAGGCTCGAGTGCTCGGCCCCGAAGGCGACGAAATCGTTCAGGGGGTGGAGCATCATGAACATGTCGACGTTGACGTCCGCGACGATCTTGTCGCGCGGCACGGTGGGGTGGAGGACGAAGTACTCCGAGCCTTGGAGCCCCGCCTCTTCGCCGGTCACGGCGAGGAACAGCACGGAACGCCGCGGCGGCGTCGGCAGGCTCGCGAAGGCGTTCGCCATCTCCAGCAGGGAGGCGACTCCGGAGGCGTTGTCGTAGGCGCCGTTGTAGATGGCGTCGCCGTCGATGGGCTCGCCGATGCCCAGATGGTCGAGATGAGCGGAGAGGACGATCACCTCGTCGCGCAGGAGGGGGTCCGAGCCGCGGAGCAGAGCGGCGACATTGGGGCTGGCGCTCGTCTCGTGCTCGCTCACCGTCCGCAGGCTCGCCTCCACCGGCAGCGCGAAGGCCGGCGGTTTGCCCTTGGCGGCGGCCTGGAAGACCTCTTCCAGCGTATGAGGCGAGGCGGCGAACAGTCTCTCGGCCGCCTGCGGGCTCAACGCGCCGATGCCGCGCGCCTGGGGCCGGTTGCGGTGGGCGGCGCCGCTCTCGTTCACCCATTGGTAGCGCGGTGTCTTGAGGGCGCGCACGACGCTTGCCCAAGGGGGCATCGGCGTATCCGCCGGGAGGAAGACGGCGAAGACGCCGACCGCGCCCCGCGCCAGCGCCGCATCCACTTTGACCTGGCTGCCGGAGTAGTAGGCGCGCTGGTCCGGCGGGAAGGTGGGTGGCGCTCCGGAGAGCATGACGGCGATTTTTCCCCGCAGATCGAGACCCTGATAGTCGTCGTAACCGAGCCCGGGAGCGCTGACGCCGAAGCCGGCGAAGACCAGCGGCGCCGTGACCTGCGAGTCGGTCTGGGTGAGGCTGCCGCCGGTGAGAAGATAGTCCTCGCCGTATTTCAGCTCGGTCCGCCGGCCGTCGCGGATCAGCGCCAGGGAGCACTCCGGCTCGCGGAGGATGATGCGGAGCAGCGGCACGGTCTGGAAGTAACCGCCGCCGGTCCCCGCTGGAGCGAGCCCCAGCGCCTCGAAGCGCGCCGCCACGTATTTCGCGGCGAGCGCGTAGCCACGGGTTCCCGTGCCTCTGCCTTCCAGGAGATCGTCCGCCAGGAACCGCATGTGGGCGCGGATCGCCTCGGGCCGGATCCGCGCCATCGCCCGGTCCACCTCCGCCGCGGGCGGCTCGGCCGCCTCAGCCGCCCGCGCCGGAGCGGCGGTGAGCACGGCGAGAGCACAGACGGCGGCGGACACGAAGCTCCGGACGTGCTTCATGGGGGCGTTTCTCCTCGGCGGCTTGCGTGGAGCCTGCTGCGTTGCGCCTACGGTGTCGGGAGCTGGAAGTGGGGGTTCTCGATGATGCCGAAGGGATTGCCGAACGGGTCCAGCACCGTGGCGACCTTGATGCCGCCGCCGACGTCCTGAACGCCGCGGTGCTCGCGTCCGCCGAGCTCCAGGAGACGGGCGTACGCGGCCTCGGCGTCCGCCACGCCCCAGTAGGCGGCCGACCCGCCGGGGCCGGGAGCGCCGTCCGACGTGTCCGGATCCAGGCCGAGCTCGTAACCGCCGACGTTGAAGCCGACATAGAAGGGCTCATCGAAATAGGGCGCGATTCCGAGCACCGAGCTGTACCAGTCCTTGGCCCGGTCCAGGTCCGAGACACGATAGACCACCGTCCGCAAGCCGAGAATCGAAGTTGTCGTCATGAGACCGAACCATACGCCATGGTCAAGCCGGCGCCAAGAGGGTTTCTTGCCCTGATAGGCAACAGCATATAGAGTTGAAGTCTCCCCATGGAGCCATCTTCATCGCCTGCCGTCCCCGCGCCCTCCTCTCCGCCGTGCGCGGAAGGCATCCTGGCGCCTCCGGCGTGGGTCTGGGAGCTTCTCGGCCGCGATGCCCGGCGCCTCGCCGCCGCGGACATCGCGCTGGAGGTCTTCCATGGCGGCGGTTTCCGGCTCGCCAGCCTCCGGGTTCCCAGCGTCCGTGAGCTCGGCCGGACAGCGCTTCAGGCGGCCGTGACCGATGCCTACCATCGCCTGGAAGCCGCCCTTCACGGCCTGCACCCGGTGCGGTGGTGGAACCACATCCCGGGGATTCACGATCCAATGGGCGACGGCCAGGACCTCTACATGGTCTTCAATGCCGGGCGCTACGAGGCGCTCGCCGCCTGGCTCGGCAAGGAGAGCTTCGACACCCGCGTCGCCTCGGCCTCCGGCGTCGGCCATGAGGGGCGGGACCTGGTCATCCACTGCCTGGCCTCCGACCGGCCCGGGCGCGCCGTCGACAATCCGCGCCAGATCGCGCCCTACCGCTATTCGCGCCGCTATGGCCGGCTCCCCCCGTGCTTCGCCCGCGCGACGGTCATCCACCCATCGGCCCGCAACCCCCTGGTCCTGGTCGGCGGCACCGCCAGCATCGTCGGCGAGGCCTCGGTCCACCTGGGCGACTTGAAACGGCAGGCGGAGGAAACGCTGGTGAACCTCGCCGTCCTCCTGCGCGCCGCCGGCGGCGATCCATCAGCCGAGATCACGGATCGCACGGGAGCGCTCGCCGCTTTCCGCGAGCTGCGCGTCTACGATCCCGTCCCCGCGCGGCGGGACGAGCTCCGCGCGCTGCTGGAGGAGGCCTTTCCGAGCGTCCGCCAGATCGAGTGGGTGCGCGCCGATCTCTGCCGCCGCGAGCTGCTGGTCGAAATCGAAGGCCTGGCCGAGCTTGCTACCATCGGGGCATGAGCGAAGACCTGGATTCCAGACTCTATTTCCGCCAGCTCCTGGCGGGCCGGCAGGTCGCCACCGCGCATCCCATGGCCGGCCGGATGGCCAACTTCATGTACCTCCTCGGCGATCAGGTCAGCCGCGAGGCCTTCGTCGTCGATCCGGCCTGGGACGTCGACAGCCTGCTCGCCGTCGCGGAAGCCGACGGCTACACGGTGCGCGGAGCCCTGGTCACCCACTATCACCCGGATCACGTCGGCGGCGATCTCTTCGGACACTCGGTCGAAGGTCTGGCCCGCCTGCTGGAGATCGCCGCGGTGCCGGTCTACGTCAACAAGCACGAGGCCGACGGTCTCAAGAAAGTGACCGGGCTCGCGGAGAGCGACCTGCGCCGCGTCGACGACAGCGACCATGCGCACATCGGCGCGATCGACGTCCAGTTCCTCCACACCCCCGGCCACACCCCCGGCAGCCAGTGCTTCCTCCTCGGCAACCGCCTCGTCGCGGGAGACACCCACCGGCAAGCTCGCCAAGCTGCCGGCGGACACCGTGCTCTATCCGGGGCACAACTACGGCCCGACGCCCACCTCCACCATGGGGGCCGAGCTGACTCACAACCGCTATCTCCGCATCCGCTCCCTCGACGACTGGCGGCGGCTGATGGGTCGCTCCGGAGACTGAGGCATGCCCTCACCCCCCGGCCCCATAGGCGCTAACTTTGGCCGGGCGGAGGTTTCCTCCCCCCTGGGAGGGGGAGGGTTGGAGCAGGGGGGAGGCCAGGAGGGGGGCGCTGCGAACGGCCACAACCCCTCAGTTCC
>Ga0307506_10000106_pt1 | contig 33117 bp, 35 predicted proteins | sample 25_S_MG_FD_202175 | JGI IMG/M metagenome (GOLD analysis project Ga0307506, IMG submission 202175) | Soil microbial communities from Populus trichocarpa stands in riparian zone in the Pacific Northwest, United States - 25_S | ecosystem: Environmental > Terrestrial > Soil > Riparian zone > Trees... | reverse complement strand
GGGTCAGAGAGCACGGCATACGGCCACCGGGGTTCCCCCAGGAACCTGGGAGATCCTGCGATCTCCGTCTGCCAGCGCCGGTGAGGGTCCCGGCTGACCAAAGATCCAGGCCTGCGGCCGAGGGGCGCCCCCCACGCCGTAGGAGCAAAGTGAGGGGGCGCACAGACGGTACGGCCGGGCAAGGTCCACCGAGCCTGGCCGGAAGGATGGCAGGAAGTCAGAGAGCTTATTAGTACCGTTGAAGCCGGGGAACCGACCCCAGGGACCCGGTGGAGGGAAGGGAGCTCCGGGGCACAGAACCGAATGGAGGGATAGATGTCGGGATCGCCGAATCTCGGGAGCATCTCAACGCGACTTCATCGGATAGCAAGACTGGCAGAGGAAGACCCAGAGCGGTCGTTCTTAAGCCTGGCTCACTACATCGATGAGTTTTGGCTCCAGGAAGCCTATTCCCGGACCCGCAAGGACGGTGCGGCAGGTGTAGACGGCACGACAGCCGAGCAGTATGCGGAGCATCTGGGGGATAATCTCCGGTCGCTCCTCGACCGCTTCAAGTCGGGCCAATACCAGGCCCCGCCGGTCAAGCGGGTTTACATTTCGAAAGGCAGCGGGCCACAGACGCGTCCGATCGGAATGCCTACCTTTGAGGACAAGGTGCTTCAGCGCGCCGTAGCGATGGTGTTGGAAGCCATCTACGAAGAGGACTTTTTAGCCTGTTCGTATGGTTTCCGGCCGGGTCGCTCGGCTCATGACGCACTGCGCGATCTCTGGCGGGAGCTGATGGGATTGGGTGGCGGGTGGGTGCTGGAGGTGGATATCCGGAGCTTCTTTGACGAGCTGGACCACGATCATCTGAGGACTTTTCTCGACCGTAGGGTGCGCGACGGTGTGATCCGTCGGGCGATCGGCAAATGGCTGCAGGCGGGAGTGCTGGAAGAGGGGCGTCTGAAGCATCCAGTGACGGGGACCCCGCAAGGCGGTGTCATCTCACCCGTGCTGTCTAATATTTACTTGCATGAAGTGGTGGACCGCTGGTTCGAGGAAGAGGTCAAGCCGCTCCTTGGTGGGCGTGCCGTCCTGATCCGCTACGCAGACGATTTTGTGATCGCCTTCGCTGAGGAAAAGGACGCCCGTCGAGTGGAAGAAGTGCTGCCGAAACGGCTGGCCCGTTTTGGTCTGCAACTTCATCCCGAAAAGACTCGGCTGGTTCGCTTCCAAGCGCCGCGAGGCAAGGAAAAGCCGTCGCCGTCCGATGGACCAGGCTCCTTTACCTTCCTCGGGTTTACTCACTTCTGGGGCAAGAGCCGCAAGGGTAACTGGGTGGTCAAGCGTAAGACAGCCGCGAGCCGCTTCACCCGGTCGTTGTCCAGAGTCCGAGAGTGGTGCCGCCGGTGGCGGCATAAGCCCGTACCTTGGCAACAGCGTCAGCTGTCGCGAGGCCTGCGTGGGCATTACGCCTACTACGGAATCACGGGCAACTATAAGGCACTGAGCAACTTCCATCGTCAGGTCACACGGGAATGGCGCAAATGGCTGCACCGGCGGTCGCAAAAGGGGAAGATGACCTGGGAGCGATTCAATCGCCTCCTCGACAACTATCCGCTGCTGCGACCTCGGATCGTCCATGCCATCTGAGTCGCGTAGCGAAACTGTGTCTCGAAGAGCCGGATGCGTTATGTTGTGAAGTCAATTATGTGGTGAAGCCGGCCTAACCGACTGAGATCGCGGTATCGTAGGCGAGGACTTCACAACATAATCGCGCCTTCCAGGCTGCCTTACAGCGCCATCAGGAATTCCATCAGATCCGTGTCTCCACGCCAGTGGGGCACCTGATGGTTCGGCTCCTCAGCTTCATGGACCGCACACGTCTCCAGTGCAGCAGCCTTCATTTCGAGGTCGACTTCGGCGTAGCGGTTCGTGGTCTCCAGAGAGACGTGGCCCAGCCACGCGCGGATGGTGTTGATGTCGACGCCGGCGCGGAGGAGATGCACGGCCGTGGTGTGCCGAATGGTATGCGGGCTGACGCGTTTGCACTTCAGAGAAGGCGTTGTCGCCGCGGCCTTCTCCACGGTCCGAGCAAGCATTGTGTGGATGCCGAAGCGGGTGATTGGCTTGCCACGGACGTTGAGGAAGACCGGGGCATCCTGCGGCCCTTGTGCATGCGTGCCAAGGAGACCGCGCAGCACATCGGCGATGTGCGTCCAGAGCGGGCACACGCGCTTCTTGCGGCCTTTGCCAAGCAGATGCGCCGCGGGCGCAGCACCCAGGACGAGGTCGCCGACGGTGACACCAGCGGCCTCGGAGGCTCTTGCTCCGGTGTTGTAGAGGAAAAGAAGAAGTGCGTAGTCGCGGCGACCCTGGGCTCGTTGGCGATTTGGTATGGCCAGCAGCGTATCGATCTCGTTCTTATCGAGGTAAGGCATGACAGCCGTCGGCGCGCGGCGTGGAGGGATGGCCTGGATGTGCGTGGCCTGCTCAACGAGCTCGGGCACCTGTCGGCCGATGAAACGAAAAAGCGAGTGGATGGCGGCCAAGCGCTGGTTGCGCGTGGTCACGGAGTTGCCCCGCTCTTGCTCGATGTAGACGAGGAACGCGCGGACGACCGTGGCGGTGACCTGCTCGACGGTCACGCGCGTGGGATCCGTGGCGTGACGCTCGGCCATGAAACCGAAGAGCAGCCTGATGGCGTCGCGGTAGCTGTGCTGGGTATTGCGGGTGAGGTTGCGATCCGCCACCACCTCCTCAAGAAGGAAACGGCGAACGAAGAGACCGAACAGGTGGTGATCAGACATGGCCTTGCTTCTCCTTGCCAACGGCGGTGTAACGCTCGAAGCGCGCCGATGCCTCTGCGAGCAGCTCTGGTGTCATGGTCAGGTAGGACTGGGTGCCGGAGATGTTGACGTGGCCGAGGTAGGTCGCGAGCAGGGGTAGACAGGCTTGGACATCAGCGCCCTCGCGGTACCAGGCGATGAGCCGATGGACAGCGAAAGCGTGACGCAGGTCGTGCAGCCGAGGCTGCCAGCGGTCCTCGGAGGGGCGCTCGATACCGGCGCGGACGCGCAAGCGGGCGAACACGCTCTCCAGTTTGCCCAGCGAAATGGCCTTGCCCTCCCGGGTCGCGAAGAAAACGGAACGTGTGCCTGCCAGCATCGGCAAACGCTGGCGTTCCTTCCCGTAGGACGCGAGCGCCATGGTCAGGTCGGTGCCGACCGGCACCAGGCGGGACTTGAAGAATTTGGTGTCCCAGATGGCGAGGAGTCGCTCATCGAAATCCACGTCGCAGAACCTCAAGCGCAGGCCTTCGCTCGGGCGAAGCCCAGCGGCATACAGAACCAGAAGCAGCATGCGAAAGGTGATGTGCTGCAGCGGCGAGCGCTCGTCTTTCAAAAGGTCGGTCGCGTCGAGGAGGCGTTGAATCTCGTCACGCGAGTAGACGTACGGCTCGAAGGAGCGGGGAAGCTTCGGTCCTGCCTCTGGCAGGGGCGCCACCACCAGGTGGCCACGGGAGACCAGAAATGTGAAGAAGTCCCGGAGTGTGTAGTGCTTGCGCTCCCACCAGCGGGTGGGCGGCCCGGTACCGCGACAGAAGGCGCGGCACGCCGAGACATCGATGGTGTCGATTGGAATGTCGCCGACGGCCCGTCCGAAGGATCGCAGGATTCGTGTTTCCGCCAAGAAGACGGCTCCAAGACCGCGCTTGAGGGAGAGGTACGAGTCGATCGCTGCTTGTAGGTTCATGCGAGACCTCCAAGATTGTCGAAGGCCACGCGGCGCAAAGCAGGGAGATCGACCTTGGCGTAAATGCGAGTAGCGTCAGGGCTGCGGTGTCCGAGGTGATCGCCGACCTCCTTGAAGGTACGGCCGGCGCTGAGGAGATGCCGAGCGCAGGCATGGCGCAGGGCATGAGGTCCGCGGCCCTTTGTGGGTGGCGAGACCTTCGAGAGGTGATGCCTGACGATGTTGTAAAGGCCGCCCGCAGACAGTGGACGGTGAGGCGCGCGGAGAGTCAGGAAGAGTGTCCTGCTTTCGGCTTTCGGCCGGGCTTGGCGGAGGTAGCGCACCATGGCGTTGCCCACCCGGGGCTCGATGGGCAGCGTCTCTATTCGTCCACTCTTCGAACGGACGATTCGGATCTGGTCACGCGACCAGTCGAGATCCTCGATCTGCAGCCGCCGAACCTCGCCCGAGCGCAACCCGTATACCGAGAGAAGTAGGATCACGGCGTGGTCGCGCACCGACGCCGAGTCATCGCCGGCCGTGCTGCTCAGCATGCGGCCAATCTCGTCCCAGGTCGGGCCGATCGGCAAGCCCTCCTGCCGGTAGATCCGCGGGAGCAAGATTGCGTCGGCGAGACCTGCCCGCAGAGAACCCTGCTTCTCGCAGTAGATGAACCAGGCACGCAGCATCTTCGCTGAGGTGCGCAAGGAATTCCGGCTCCACCGCTGGGCCATGTGCAGGAAGTAGCTGTCGATGTCGGCCGGTATGAGGGCGGTGAGCGCGACACCACGCTGCTCGAGGTATTCGAGGAACTTCGTGACTTGCCATCTTGCCGATCGACAAGTAGCGGCCGATGGCCACCGTCCCTCTTGCTGCGCCGCGATGAAGTCGTTGACCTCGCGGTCGTAGCGGCCCTCCGGCCCGGGCGGTAAACGCAGCCGGGCGAGGCTTCGCAGGAAATCAGCCGCTGCGAACCGAAACTGCGCCTCGGGCCACTTCGCAGCAGACGCACGGCCGGTCGCCACTCGCTTCGCGGCCCATGCGGCCGCGAGCACACGGACCTCTTCCTCCTCGAAGCAGTGGTCCGGAGACCACTGCTGCAACTCCACAGCGACGCACAAACAGTAGGAAGCACGGTGCAGGAGAGTTCCCCGCGCCATGCTCTGCGCGGCCAACTCCTCCAAATAGGCGGCTCGCTCGGCGGAGAACGGGCCCTCACGGTGACGGCGAAGTACGGCCCTGGAACAGAAGAGCGTCTCGAACATGGGGTACACCTCCTTCATTGGAGGGCACCACAGTCGCTCGTCCTGATTATGTTGTGAAGTCCTCGCCTACGATACCGCGATCTCAGTCGGTTAGGCCGGCTTCACCACATAATTGACTTCACAACATAACGCATCTTATGTTGTCGACAACATAAGATGCGGGAAATCTGCACGTCCGGATCCGTGGGGGGCCCGGCTGGGCAACTGGCCGGGCCTACCCGATTCTGAGCCCTGGCGATTCAGAGAGCGCTCAGGAGCCGGAAGAGCTCTTCTCGGGGGGAGCGGGCGGAAGGACCGACCCGGTCGTGCTAGCATCTCCCTTGGAAGCCGGACACCCGGTCAGGCAGGAGATCGAGATGCAAGCTCACAGAATGCACGTGACCGTCCCTGAGGATCGCCGGGCGATCATCGAGCTCCCTGATACTGTCCCAACGGGCCAGATCGAGCTGATCGTCCTCATTCCTGCAATGCGAGAAGAGGCACTGGAAAGAGCGAGCCCGGACGCCCTGAGGCGGTGGGACGCGGTCGCGGCGGAAGTTGCCCTCGATCGGCGCCCCCTCCGCGAGCTGTCACCCGAGGAGCGCCAAGCCCGCCTCCGCAGGCTGCGTGGGATTGGCAAGGGCCTGCTCCCATCGAGCGAAGAGTTTCTGAGGCAGAAGCGTGAGGAGATCAATCTCGAGGAACGGAAGCTTGCCCGCTGGCAAGCCCAACTCTTCCCTGTCGTCAGATAAAAACTGCCGGCGAGACTCGAAAGCGCTCGGCCAGTGCCCGGATTTCGCTGACGCGCAGCTCCCTCGCGCGCGCCAGGACGGCACGCACGGCTCGCGCTCCGCCGAGCTCCGGGAGATCCTCGGGCTGGAGGCCGTGCTCCTCCATGAGGTATTCCAGCACCTCTGGTCCGCTGGCTTCGGGAATCGGTACGTGCTCCTCCTCATACGAGTGGATGAGGGTACCCAGGGTGTCGAGAAGCCCATACAGCGGATGCTGTTCGTCGTCGCCGATCTCTTCGAGCAGAGAGAGCAGACGCCCTACGGCGGCAGCATAGTCGAGCTCACTGTGAATCGTCAGCAGAGGTCCGATGGCTCGCCAGTGTTCTCGGGTTTCTTGGAGCAGCGCGTTCATGGTTTCCAGGCTCCTTGGTCGTAGTCTTCGTGGGTCAGGACATTCCGGATGTAGACTCGCCCGCGGTTGAAGTGGATGGCCGCAATCAGCCTGTACTTGTTTCCACCAAGATTGAAGACGATCAGGCCCTCCACCCAGTCAGCGCTCGGGAACGTTGTCCTCAGCTCATTGAAGTCCTTGAAGTCGGTCTTCCGCACAATGGTGTACCAACGGGATAGCGGACCTTGGCTCTCGGGATAGCGGTCCCAAAATTCGCGCAGGGTCTTGCGGGAAATGATATGCATCGGCCTCGGAGGAGTCTAGATCTCTTCTCTCTTGGGGCAAGAAATTCTATCGATTGCCGTGAGCACACCTTGACTCCTTTGAGCGTCCTTCGCCTTGCGCTCCTCTCTCAGGGACGCGAGGCCTCAAGCATACCAGGAAGCGAGAGAGTCTCCCCGCCCCCTCTGCTACACTCTCCCGCGGTATCGGGTCTGCCTGGGCCTGCCGCTTCGCTGTAGTCCACACATCTCGCCGGTATGGGGTGGCTGCCCCCCGGGGTAGGTGACGGAGGATCCGGCGGAGGCCGCGCGGATCTGTACGGAGCTCGGGGGCGTTGCGCGGTCATTGCCTTCTTGGACATGAGCCGAGCGCCGAGGTCGTGATGGCCAACGGACTGAGTTGGTATTGCTGAAGGGTGCGCAAGACGCTCATCGGCCGTGTGACGAAACGCGGAGCCGGCACGTCGGCGTAGCCGCCGGTCGGCGCCAGCTCCTTGCGGACCGCTCGGACGGCGGCCAGGATCTCCCGTGCCGCGCTTTCCGGGATGGATGCGGGATGTTGCACGGTGTCCGATCGGGGATCGCCGAAGATCGTGGAGGCGATGGCGGCCGCGGCGAGATAGGAACCGTACAGTGAGGGGTGCAGGCCGTCCTCGTCATAGAGGTTGAGGTGCTTGGCGCCGTCCACGCGGTGCCAGATTCTCGCGACGGGGGCCACCGGCGTCCCGGTCTTCCGGCCGAGCGTCATGTAGGCGTAGTCCAGGTAGGGCAGGTCCTCGCTTCGCGACCTTCCTTCGTAGGTCTGGTAGAGAATGGGCTTGGCCTTGACGGATACCGCGGCGTCGATGAAGCGCTCCCCGTAGTCGAAAAACTCGTTGGGGAGCTCGTGCTGGATGGCACCGTCGAGCAGGAAAGCCCCGGTGGGCAGGGAGGTCTTCTCCTGCAGGACGACGTAATCCCATCGCGATCCCTTCAATCTCCGCAGTGCGTCGCCACCCAACCAATGGCCTTTCAAGGATTCGCCCGGCGCCGCCACGGATTCCACGACGACGCTGAGGCGCGGATAGGTTGTTTTCGCGAAATCCGCGAAGAGCTGTGGAAGATCATTGGTGTAGGTCAGGCTGTTGCCGATGAAGAGCACGCGCACCGTCTTGACCGGAGCCGGCGGGCCCGTCTTGTCGAGAGCGCAGGACGGTCTCGACAGGAGGAGCGCGAAGAGGATGACGGCTTTATAGGTGAGGCGCATCGAGGGACCCTCCGGCTGCGCATTCTATGCCAGCGGGAGTCTGCTAACCTGAGGAAAGAGCGAGCCCGGAAGCCCTGAGGCGGTGGGACGCGGTCGCGGCGGAAGTTGCCCTCGATCGGCGCCCCCTCCGCGACTGTCCCCCCGAGGAGCGCCAAGCCCGCCTCCGCAGGCTGCGCGGGATCGGCAAGGGCCTGCTCCCATAAAGCTCCGCGCCCCCTCTGCTACACTCTCCCCCCGGCCCCCGCCCTCTCGGGCGCGGCCCCTCTCCCACCCGGGGGAGCCCCAACATCTACCGTCTCGAGGAGACTCAGGCTTCGCTAGCAGTACCAGTCCACACCATCTCGAAGGAGATCGCTTTGAAGATCCATGAATACCAAGCCAAGGAGATCCTGCGCCGGTATGGGGTGGCTACGCCCCGGGGGCAGGTGACGGAGGATCCGGCGGAGGCCGCGCGGATCTGTACGGAGCTCGGGGGTCGGTGCGTCGTCAAGGCGCAGATCCATGCGGGCGGACGGGGGAAGGGGGGTGGGGTGAAGCTCGCCAAGTCTCCGGAGGAGGCTCGCGAGGTGGCGGGCAAGATCCTGGGGATGCAGCTCGTGACGCACCAGACGGGGGCGGAGGGGCAGCTCGTGCGCAAGGTGCTGATCGAGGAGACGGCGGATATCGCGCAGGAGCTGTATGTGTCCATCACTCTCGACCGGGCGCAGGGGAAGCCGGTGATCATGGCTTCGGCGGCGGGGGGGATGGATATCGAGGAGGTGGCGGAGACGCATCCGGAGAAGATCTTCAGGCTGGCGTTCGATCCTCATCTCGGGCTTCTGCCGTTCCAGGGTCGGGCGGTGGCGGGAGGATTGGGGCTCAAGGGGGCGACGGCGGGGAAGGCGGCGAAGCTGATCGCGGGGCTGGTGAAGGCTTACTCGGAGACGGATGCCTCGCTGGTGGAGATCAACCCTCTGATGGTGACGGGGAGCGGGGACGTGATGGCTCTCGATGCCAAGATGACATTCGACGACAACGCTCTCTTCCGGCACAAGGACATCGCGGAGATGCGCGACCTGGCGGAGGAGAATCCGATGGAGGTCGAGGCGTCGAAGCACAACCTGAACTACATCAAGCTCGACGGCAATATCGCCTGCATGGTCAACGGGGCTGGGCTGGCGATGGCGACGATGGATATCATCAAGCTCTACGGCGGCGAGCCGGCGAACTTCCTGGACGTCGGGGGCGGCGCGACGCAGGAGGCGGTGAAGAACGCGTTCCAGCTCCTGGTCTCCGATCCGAATTGCCGGGCGGTGCTGATCAACATCTTCGGCGGCATCGCGCGCACGGACCGCATCGCCCGCGGGGTGGTCGGGGCGATCGAGGAACTGGGGACTGTGAAGCTGCCGGTGGTGGTGCGCCTCGAGGGGACGAATGTGGAGGAGGGACGGCGGATTCTGCGCGAGGCGTCGTTCAAGTTTATCGTGGCGGAGCACATGGCCGACGCGGCGGAGAAGGTTGTCGCCGCAGCCGATGGTTCCAAGAAAACGGGAGGAGCGTAGTCATGGCGATCTGGGTGGATGACGACACGCGCCTGCTGGTGCAGGGCATCACGGGCAAGGAGGGGACGTTCCACGCCCTCGGCTGCCGTGACTACGGGACGAAGGTGGTGGCGGGGGTGACGCCGGGCAAGGGCGGCGAGTCGGTCGAAGGGATTCCGGTGTTCGACTCGGTGGCGGCGGCGCGCGCGGCGACGGGAGCCAATGCGTCGATGATCTTCGTGCCGCCGCCGTTCGCGGCGGACGCGATCATGGAAGCGGCCGCGGCGGGGATCGAGCTCGTGGTGTGCATCACGGAGGGCATCCCGGCGAACGACATGTTGAAGGTGAAGGCGTTCATGGCCGGCCTGCCGGCGGGATGGCCGACGCGCCTGGTCGGTCCGAACTGCCCGGGGGTGATCTCGCCGGGGATGGCGAAGATCGGGATCATGCCGGGTCACATCCATAAGAAAGGCTCGGTCGGGGTGGTCAGCCGCTCGGGCACGCTGACCTACGAGGTGGTCTGGCAGCTCTCGAATCTCGGGCTCGGGCAGTCGACGTGCGTGGGGATCGGCGGCGATCCGATCAACGGCACGAATTTCATCGACGTGCTGGAGCAGTTTGCGGCTGATCCGGACACCGAGGGCGTGGTGATGATCGGCGAGATCGGCGGCAACGCCGAGGAGCTGGCGGCGGAGTGGATCAAGGCGAACATGAAGAAGAAGCCGGTGGCGGGCTTCATCGCCGGGCGCACGGCGCCGCCGGGACGCCGCATGGGCCACGCCGGCGCGATCATCTCGGGCGGCAAGGGGACGGCGGCGGAGAAGTTCGGGGCGCTGCGCGCGGCGGGGATTCATGTGGTGGAGTCGCCGGCGGAGATGGGCGTGACGATGGCTCGGGCGCTCGGGAAGTAGCCTTCCTCAATGGACAATCTCCGGATTCCCGGCCAGGGCTGGCTCGCGCTCCTCGGAGGCGGAGAGTTCAGCTTCGGGCAGACGGTGGACGCGGATTTCGCCTGGCTGGACCGTACGGCTCCGGGACCGGTCGGGTTCATCCCGGCGGCCAGCGGGTCGGACGACTATCCGCGGCATTTCGCGACGTACATGCGGGAGCAGTTCGAGCGCGAGCTCGAGACGATCCCCATCTACCGCTCGCGCGATGGGCGGCGGGTGCGGAACGCGGAGCGGATCACGGCGGTGCCGGCGGTATATCTCGGCGGCGGGGTGACCGATCATCTGCTGGAGGCACTGGTGGAGACGCCTTGCGCCGACACTCTGTCGCGCAAGATCCGCGAGGGTGGAATGGTGGTGGCGATCGCGGCGGCGGCTCAGGTGGCGGGACATGCGGCGCGGAGCATCGCACCGGGCCGCATGATCCCCGGGCTCGGCTGGTTGCCGGAGGGTGTGGTGGAGCCCAATTTCGATCCCGGGCACGACCGCCGGCTGCGCAAGATGCTGGCGGCGCCGGGGGTGCGGTGGGGGCTGGGGATTCCGGCCGAGTCCGCGGTGCTGTTCGGGCCGGACGGCGTGATGGAAGTGGTGGGGACGGCGTTCCGCGTCGTCGGCCCGGACGGCGACCTTGAAGTTTTGGGTGAGCCGTTCGAGGAGTAGTTTTACCTTTGAAGAGAGGAGAGTTTCATATGGAAAGAACTCTGGCGATTCTCAAGCCGGACAGCGTCGAGGCCGGAAAGGCTGGCGCGATTATTGCTAAGCTCCAGGGCGACGGTTTCGTCGTCCGAGGAATTAAAATGCTGCGTCTCTCTCAGGCTCAAGCCCAGGCGTTCTACGAGGTTCACAAGGAGCGGCCGTTTTACGGCAGCCTGGTGGAGCTCATGACCAGCGGTCCGGTGATTCCGCTGGCTCTGGAGCGCGAGAACGCGGTGGCCCACCTCCGCGAGGTGATGGGCGCGACGGACGTGGCGAAGGCGGCGGTGGGGACGGTGCGCAATCTGTTCGGCACGTCCATCGAGCGCAATGCGATTCATGGCAGCGATTCGGCGGAGAACGCGGCGATCGAGCTGTCGTTCTTCTTCTCTCGCACCGAGCTGCTCGCGGCTCAGTAGTTTCATCGGGAAGAACGGCAACCGGCCATGGTCTATCGTCACTCCGAAGCGGCTCCGCTCAGCCAGATCCCCGAAGCGCGGCGCGGCACGGTCACGGGCCGGTTCTGCCTCTCCTGCGCATCCATCTTCCCGCTGCATCGCGGCCGGCACTCCGGCAAGCCGATGTACGGCAAAGATCACATCGCCGCCCCTTGCGCCCACGAGGGGGAGGTGTTCGAGCCCGGCGCTCCCTGGTGGGAGCCGGCGGTGGAGGTTCTGCCTCCGCCCCCGGCGCCTCCAGTCGAGGCCGTGGCTTCAGCTCCTCCTCCCAAGTAGCGCGCGAGGGAAACACGCACGCCCGGATGAGCATCCTCACTCAAGAGACCCAGGCCGCATCGGTTCCCACCGGCCTTGCGCTGGTGGGACGGCGGGTGAGAGATTTTCTCCGACTGGAGGCGCGAGCCCTCCGGTTCTCCATGGGGCTCGGGGCCGGCCTCCTCGGCGGGCTCCTCGGGGGATGGGGCTCGGCGGCCCTGTCCCTCTGCTCCGGCCTGCTGCTGGGCTGGCTCGGATTGGCGGGGGCGGTGATCGGCCAGCTCACCATGGCGGGGGCGCTCGGGCTCGGCCCCCTCGGCGCTTCGGTCACGGCCTTCGCGGCTCTCGCCCTGGGCGTCTCGGCGTTCCGGATTTTCCGGGTGGTGCCGGAGCTGGGGCGCGGCCTTCCCAATCTCCCTTCGTATCTATGGCTGCTGGGCAGCGGGCTCCTCGGCGGTCTGGTGGGCGGTCTGGTGATCGCCCTCACCTGGCAGGGACCGGGTCCGGCGCTCCACGAGCTCTGGCGCTGGACGGCGAACGGCCTCATGGGGTCTCTGCTCGTGGCGGCGCCGCTGCTGCTGGCCACCGACAGGTTCCTCCGCGGGCGGATGGTGAGGATTCCCCGCGAGCTGCCGGCGCGGCGCTCGCGGCGGCTCAGTCTGACGCCTCCGGTGGTCGAGTCGCTGGGCGACGAGACGGTGCGGGTGGCGCCGTCGCGCCCGCGGCTGGATCTCGGGCAGACGCTCCTGCTGGGAGCGGGGATGGTGCTCGGGGCGACGGCGATCGCGGTGCCGGTGTCGAGCTTCGTGCCGGCGGGGGCGCCGTGGGTGCTGCTGATCTACATGGTGCCGATCCTCTGGGCGGCGATGGGATTCGGGTTGCGCGGCGGCGTGTTGGCGGCGGCGGGATGCGGCCTGGCCTACCTGCTGGGCATCGCCTGGGTCGACGCTCTGACCGGCGTCGGCGGGGAGCTCGGCCGCCGGCTGCCGCCGGCGCATCTGCTGATCCTGGCGCTGGCCGGCGCCTTCATCGGCGAGTCCCGGGAGCACGAGGCGCGGCTGCGCGATGAGCTGATGAATGCCAACCGGCTGCTGCGGCGCGATCTGCTGCACGTCGCGCAGGCGCTGACGCAGGCGGTCGAGGCTAAGGACTCCTATACCGAAGGGCACCTCCACCGGGTGAGCCAGTTCGCGGTGATGGTGGGCAACCGCCTGGGGCTGCACGGCCAGGAGCTCGAGATGCTCCATTACGCGAGCATGCTGCACGACATCGGCAAGATCGGAATCCCCGAGGAGGTGCTGCGGAAGAAGGCGGCGCTGAATCCGATCGAAGCCGAGATCATGCGCCGGCATCCGGCGATCGGCGCCCGCATCCTGGAGAAGCTCGATCTGCTGAAGGGCGCCGCGCCCATCGTGCTGCACCATCAGGAGAGGTTCGACGGGGTGCAGTATGGCAAGTATCCCGGCTACCCCTCCGGGCTGAGAGGCGAGGAGATCCCGCTCGGCGCCCGGATCATCGCGGTGGTGGACGCGTTCGACGCGATGACCACGGATCGTCCCTACCGCGCGGCGCTCCCGAAAGAGGAGGCGGTCGGGGTGCTGCGGCAGGAGCGCTGCCGGCAGTTCGATCCGGCGGTGGTGGACGCGTTTCTGCGGATCCTGGCCGAGCGTCCGTGGTAGGCCCTCAACCCCAGCCCCCGGATTGGGAAGCTTTGGATGCGCATCTGCGCGCCGTCCGCGGCTGCCGGATCTGCCCGCGGGTGGAGCCGCCTCCGATCGGGGCGATGCCGGAGGGCTGGCCGCGGATGATTCTGGTGGGGCAGGCGCCCGGGCCGAAGGAGCGGGATGTTGGAAAGCCTTTCGCGTTTACGGCGGGGACGCGGATGTTCTCGTGGTTCGCGCGGCTGGGGGCGCCGGAGGAGGAGTTTCGGCGGCGGGTGTGGATCGGCGCGGTCATCCGCTGCTTTCCCGGGCGCCAGCCGCAGGGGGGCGATCGGCCTCCGGCTCCCGACGAGGTCGCGAATTGCGCGCCCTGGCTGGAGGAGGAGATCCGGATCATCCGCCCTCTGACAGTGATCGCGGTGGGGCAGCCGGCCATCGCCAAATTCCTGCCGGAGCCGGCCCCTCTCCACGAGCGGGTGGGCCGGTCGTTCCGGGCGGCGCGCGGAGAGATCGAATTCGACGTGATCCCGCTGCCCCATCCTTCCGGCAGGAGCACGTGGCTGGTGCGGCCGGAAAATCAGGAGCGGTTGGAACGCGCGCTGGAGCTGCTGGCGGCGAGCGCGGGATGGCGGGCCACGTTTGGAGATAAACCTGGAGATCGACTTGGCGATTGAATGCGTTACAATCCCTCACGATTTTCTTCGAGGAGAGTCGATGATGGAACTTTCGAAGGCTGAGCAAGTCGTCCTCGCCCGGTTCCGGGAGCGGTGTCTCCGCGCCGGCGGCGTCCAGGCCGGATATGGGATGCGCGCCAAGGCGATCCGTCTGGTGCCGGGCGCCCCGAGCACGGAGATCGATTCCGCTCTCCAGGGCATGGTGGAGAAGGGGTGGCTCAAGCCCAACGCAGCGGGGACGTGGTTTTTCCTCAGCGCGGATGGGGCGGAGCAGGTGAAGGCGGCCTGATCTTCAGCCGAGCCCTGCCGGCCGCAGCGCCTTTTCGATCCAGCCCAACGCTCCATCCACGAGCAGGGCCAGCGCGGCGGCGGGGATGGCTCCGGAAAGGATCATCCTCGCGTTGGCGAGCTGCAGGCCGGTGATGATGGGCTCCCCGAGCCCTCCGGCTCCAATGAAGGCCGCCAGGGTCGCGGTGCCGACGGTGATGACGGCGGCGGTGCGGATGCCGGCCAGGATGATGGGAGCGGCGAGCGGCAGGCGCACCTGGGTGAGGATCTGGCCGGGCGTCATGCCCAGAGCGGTGGCGGCGTCGACTGCCCGCGGATCCGCGTCACGGACTCCCGAGTAGGTGTTCCGCACGATGGGATAGAGCGAGTAGAGCCAGAGCGCCACGATCGCCGGCGCGATCCCCACGCCGAGCACGGGGATCATGAACGCCAGCAGCGCCAGCGAGGGGACAGTCTGGAGGAGGCCGAGGACGCGGATGGCCGATTCGGCTCCCCTCCGCTTCCGCTCCAGATAAAGGCCGAGCGGCACCGCGACCAGCACGCCGAGGAGCAGAGCCGCGGCGGAGAGGCCGAGGTGCTCCAGGGTTCGCCTGGCGAGGGTCTGGCGCTCGCTCCAGAGATAGGCGGCGAAGCCTGTGGTGCGGCGCCCGGTCTCGGGCGGCCGGGCTCCTCCTCCGGTCAGACCCAGTGCGCGCAGGGCGTCCCGGGCGACGACTGCCTCGCTCTCGCCTTTCTCCTGGAGACGGAAATTGAGAGCCCGCATCGAGTCCTCGTCGAACGCTCCGGCGAGAAGGCCGAGGACGGCGCCCACCTCGGGATGCCGCTTCAGCGTTTCGCCGCGGACCAGGGCGGCGGCCTCGTAGGGCGGAAAGAAATTCTTGTCGTCGCGCAAGATCACCAGGTTGTAGCGCAGCAGGCGGGCGTCGGTGGTATAGGCGTCCATGGCGTCGATGCGCCGGTCGCCGGCGGCCTGGTACTGGATCGCCTGTTGGAGATGCTCGACGGAGGCGAATTTGAGGCCGTAGGTCTTCTCCAGACCGGGCAGGCCGTCCTCCCGTCCGACGAACTCGTGCCCGAAGCCGCCGCGCAGGCGGCCGGAGATGCGGGCGAGATCGGAGATCGTCGTCAAATGCTCGCGCTCGGCGAGCTCCTGCGGCACCGCGATCTCGAAGGAGCTCTCGAAGCCGAGCGGGGAAATCCACCAGAGATTCCAGCGGCTCAGGAACTCGCTGCGCACCCGGCTCATCGCCGCCGACCGGCCCAGATTCGCCGGCTCGCCCAGCAGGGAGACCAGGCCGGTGCCCGTGTATTCGGGGTAGACGTCGATCGCCCCGCTCTTCAGGGCCTCGAAGCAGACCTGCGTCCCCGCCAGCCCGAGCCGGCGTTCGACCGTGAGCTTCGTGCGGCTCTCCAGGAGCTGCGCGAAGATCTCGCCGAGCAGGCGGCTCTCCTCGAAATTTTTCGAGCCGACGACGACGCGGTCGGCGGCGTGGGCGATCCCAGGAAGGAACAGAAGAAGGAAGAGGAGAACCGAGCGCCTACCCATGCCGCAGCTCCAGAAGCTCGCGCACATATCCATCCGCCGGCCGCGCCGTCAGCTCGTCCGGCGTGGCGAGCTGGAGGAGGCGGCCTTTTTTCATCACACCAATGCGGCCGGCGAGGCGGAAGGCTTCGTTGAGGTCGTGGGTGACCAGGACCATGGTCTTGTGGAGCGTCTCCTGGAGCGTCTGGAACTGGCGGTGGAGCTCGAGACGGGTGAGGGCGTCGAGGGCTCCGAAGGGCTCGTCGAGGAGGATGATGGGCGGATCGGCGGCGAGGGCGCGCGCGAAGGCGACTCTCTGGCGCTGACCTCCCGAGAGCTCGGCGGGGTAGCGGCGGGCGTGGGTGTCGGGCGCGAGGCCGACGAGGTCGAGCATCTCGCGGGCGCGGGTCCTGGCGTGGTCGCGGTCCCAGCCGAGGAGGCGCGGTACGAGCTCGACGTTGCGCTCGATGCGCCAGTGGGGGAGCAGGCCGCCGTCCTGCGGCACGTAGCCGATGCGACGGCGCAGGCCGATGGGGTCGGTCTCGGCGACCGGCCGGCCTTCGACGCGGACAATACCGGCACTGGGATCGACGAGGCGGTTGAAGGTGCGCAGGAGGGTCGTCTTGCCGCAGCCGCTCTCGCCGACGAGGGCGACGGTCTCCCCCGGCGCGACGGCGAGCGAGACGCCGGCGAGAGCGGAGGTGCCACCCGGATAGGTTTTCGAGACGTTGATGGCTTCGAGGGCTGGAGCAGTGGCGGGGGACACGGGGGCTAGCATAGCGGAGGTGCTACGATGGCGCGGACTCGCTCCTGGAGATCCTGATGAAACGCGAGCACCTGCGGATTCCGATCGGCAATGTTGAGATGGGCGAGATCGAGGGCCGGCTGGAGAGCCCCGAGCCTCTCGCGACGGCATGGGCGCTTTTCGCCCAGGAACCTGCCCAGGAAGATCCCAAGGCCGCTTCCTGGATCTCCCTGGCCCTCGTCGAGCGGGGGATCGCGGTCCTGCGCATCACCCCGCGCCCAGGGGCGGACGGCATCTGCGATCTCCTGGCGGCGGCGGACTGGCTGCGCCGGGAGAGGGAAGCGCCGCGTCTCCTCCTCGGACAGGGCACCGGCGGCACGGACGTCCTTGCGATGGCCGAACAGATCCCCGAGGCGGTGGCGGTGGCGACGTTCGGCGCGCCCAGTCAGGCTGATTCCATTGATCTGCCGAGCCTCCCGCGGCTGCGCCGGTCTCTCCTGATCTTCCACTCTCCCGTGGACAATGTCGTCGGGATCGAGCATGCGCAGCGGATCTACGAGGCGGCGCGGCATCCCAAGAGCTTCGTCTCCCTGGGAATGGCCGACCATGCATTGTCCCAGGAGCGCGACGCGCGCTATGCCGGCGAGGTCCTCGCCGCCTGGGCGCTGCGCTGGCTGGAAGAGCCGCGTCCTCAAGGAGAGACGGTCCCGGAGCTCGGCGCGGTGGGCGAGGTGCTGGTCACCGAGATCGCCGGCTTCGCCCAGGAGATCACCGTCCGCCGGCACCGCCTCCGGGCCGACGAGCCGCTGGCGGTGGGCGGCACGGACACCGGGCCGAATCCCTACGAGCTTCTCCTCGCCGGCCTGGGCGCCTGCACCTCGATGACTCTGCGCCTCTATGCGCAGCGCAAGAAGATCCCCCTGGAGGGTGTCCGGGTGCGCCTGCGCCACTCCAAGATCCACGCCGCCGACTGCGCGGAGTGCGTCGCCACGGAGGGACGGCAGGGCAAGCTCGACCGCGTTGATCGCATCGACCACATCGACCGGATCATCGAGCTGCTCGGCGAGCTCACCCCCGAGCAGCGCGACCGCCTCCTCCAGATCGCCAACATGTGCCCGGTCCACCGCACGCTCGAATCCGAGATCGACGTCACCACCCGCCTCGCCTGAACAGGACTCCTGTCCTCGAAAGTGGGCGAGATGGTGGCCTCTCCCGTCCACCCTGGTGGACACACTCCGCCTGTCCGGCCGGCGCTTTCATCCCAAGCCCTTGAAAAGAAAGCGCAGAGGGTCTGCCAGGAAGGGTGGCACGGATTGTGGAAATCATCCCTGGTGCGACGTGGGAAGCCGAGAGAGATGACAGCCATGACACAGAATCGACAGCTCTCGCACCCGCGAAACCAGCTTCTCTCCCTCCGGTGCCAGGGCGGGTATTAAGCCCTCCGCCCGCCCTGGCCCTCTTTTTTCCGCCCGTCCCCTTATAATCGGCTGCGTGAGCGATGCCAACGAGGTGGAGCCGCGAATCGTTTCGCGGTCCGAGCACCCCATTTCCCGTAAAGATATCAACGCCAACGCCCTGAAGGTCCTGTACCGCCTCCACAACGCCGGCTACAAGGCCTACATGGTGGGCGGCAGCGTGCGCGACCTGATGCTGGGGCGCAAGCCCAAGGACTTCGACGTCGGCACCGACGCCAAGCCCAACGAGATCCGCCGGCTGTTCAGCAACTCGCGGATCATCGGCCGGCGCTTCCGGCTGGTGCACGTCTATTTCCATGACGGCAGCACGGTCGAGGTCTCGACCCTCCGCCGCGAGCCCGATCCCGAGGAGCAGCGCAGCGCGCCCGGGGATCTGCTGATCACCAGCGACAACACCTACGGCACCCCGCGGCAGGACGCCTTCCGCCGCGACTTCACCATCAACGCCCTGTTCTACAGCGTCGCCGACTATTCGGTGATCGACTACACCGGCGGGATCGAGGACCTCGAACGCCGCCTGGTGCGGACGATCGGCGACCCCGAGGTGCGCTTCCGCGAGGACCCGGTCCGCATGCTCCGCGCCTGCGAGTTCGCCGGCCGCCTGGGGTTCGGGATCGAGGGGCGGACACAGGAGGCCATCGAGCGCCATCGGAAAGAGCTCGACAAGGCCTCGCCGGCCCGCGTCACCGAGGAGATCGCCCAGCTCCTGCGCTGCGGCCACGCCGGCGCCGCCATGCAGTGGATGCTGGAGCTCGGCCTCCTCGAAGTGATGATGCCCGAGGCCTACGCCATGCTCACGGCCGGACAGCGCGGCATGGGCGATTTCGGGCAGATCCTGCCGGTGATCGACCGCATGGTGGCGCTGGGGGACACGCTGCCGGACACCGGCCTTCTCGCCGCCCTCCTGCTACCCAAGGTGATGGTGCGGCGCGACGATGTCGAGACCCTCCGGCGAAGACCCATGAGCCGGTCGGAGATCGAGGTCATGGTGCAGGAAGAGATCCAGCCCTTCCTCTCCCGCCTGACGGTGTCCAATCTCAAATCACAGCAGATCACCCAGGCCCTGATCGGCTTCCAGCGCCTCTGCGAGCCCGGCTGGAAGCTCCCCGACCGCGTGCGCTTCGCCCGCAAGCCCTACTTCGACAACGCGCTCCTCCTCTTCGAGATCCTCGTCGAAGCGACCGGGGAGGGGGGCGAGGCGCTGCGCGAATGGCAGGCGGCGGCGCGCCGCCGGGCGCCTCTCAAGGCCCCGGCCGGCGAGCCGGAAACACGCCCGCGGCCCCGCCGCCGTCGTCGTCGCCGCCCCGGCAGTGCCGGCGGTGACGGCGCCGCCTGAGCCTTGTGACGAGTTTCACAATCCCGGTCCGCTTGGCATAGGATAGGAAAGGTCCGAGGCTTCCTTCTGATAGGAACGGAGTGAAGCCCGAGAGGAAAAGGAATGTCCTGGTTCTCCGATTTCAATCGCTCCGCGGTCGGCAAGAAGACCGTGATGGCCGTCACGGGCATCATGCTTTTTGGCTTCGTGCTGGTCCATATGATCGGCAATCTCCACCTGTACGAGGGGCGGCAGTATCTCAACGACTACGGGCGCTTCCTGCGCCAGGTCGGCGCGCCCGCCATCCCGCCGCACGCCGCCCTGTGGATCGCGCGCCTGGTGCTGCTCACCGCGGTGGTCCTCCACATGTGGGCCGCCTGGCAGGTGACGCTGCTGAACCGCGCCGCGCGCCCGCAGCGCTACGTCCAGCAGCGGTCGGTGCAGACCTCTTACGCCGCGCGGACGATGCGCTGGGGCGGCGTGATCATCGCCCTCTTCGTCGTCTTCCACATCCTCAACCTGACCACGGGCACGGTGCACCCCGGCGGCCCGTTCATCGAGGGCGACGTCTACAACAACATGGTGACGGGATTCCGGGTCTGGTGGGTGTCGCTCTTCTACATCGTGGCCCAGGTGGCGCTCGGCTTCCACCTCTATCATGGGCTGTGGAGCATGTTCCAGTCGCTGGGTTGGAGCCACAAGCGATTCAACCTCTGGCGCAACACCTTCGCCCACGCCTTCGCCTGGCTCATCACCCTCGCCAACATCTCTTTCCCGCTGGCCGTGCTGACCGGCCTCGTCCGCTAGGAGCCGACCTGCCATGGAGCTCGACAGCAAAGTCCCTTCCGGCCCGCTGGGATCCAAGTGGACCGAGCACAAGAACCACCTGCGGCTGGTCAACCCCAACAACAAGCGGAAGTTCACCATCCTCGTGGTGGGCTCGGGGCTGGCCGGCGCCTCCGCCGCCGCCTCGCTCGGCGAGCTGGGCTACAACGTTGAGTGCTTCTGCTTCCAGGACAGCCCGCGCCGCGCGCATTCGATCGCCGCCCAGGGCGGCATCAACGCGGCGAAGAACTACCACAACGACGGCGACAGTATCTTCCGGCTGTTCTACGACACCATCAAGGGCGGCGACTTCCGCGCCCGCGAGGCCAACGTCCACCGCCTCGCCGAGGCGTCGGTGAGCATCATCGACCAGTGCGTCGCGCAGGGCGTCCCCTTCGCCCGCGAGTACGGCGGCCTGCTCGACAACCGGAGCTTCGGCGGCGCCCAGGTGGCGCGCACCTTCTACGCCCGCGGCCAAACCGGCCAGCAACTCCTCCTCGGCGCCTATCAGGCCCTCTGCCGGCAGATCGACGCGAAAACGGTCGCGATGTTCCCGCGCACCGAGATGCTGGATCTGGTGATGGAGAACGGCCGGGCGGTGGGCATCATCACCCGCAACCTGGAGACCGGCGCCATCGAGCGCCACGCCGGCCACGCCGTCCTCCTCACCACCGGCGGCTACAGCAACGTCTACTACCTGTCGACCAACGCCAAGGGCTCGAACGTCACCGCGGCCTGGCGGGCGCACAAGCGGGGCGCCCTGTTCGCCAACCCGTGCTTCACGCAGATCCATCCTACCTGCATCCCGGCCTCGGGCGACTACCAGTCCAAGCTGACCCTGATGTCCGAGTCGCTGCGCAACGACGGCCGCATCTGGGTGCCCAAGGATCCCAAGGACAGCCGCCTGGCGAGCCAGATCCCGGAGGCCGACCGCGACTACTTCCTGGAGCGCAAGTACCCGAGCTTCGGCAACCTGGTGCCGCGCGACGTCGCGGCGCGCAACTGCAAGTCGGTCGTCGACGAAGGGCGGGGCGTCGGCCCGCAGAAGAACGGCGTCTATCTCGACTTCGCGGACTCCATCAAAAGGCGCGGCAAGAAGGCCATCGAGGAGAGCTACGGCAACCTCTTCGAGATGTACGAGAAGATCACCGGCGAGAATCCGTACGAAGCGCCGATGCGCATCTACCCGGCGCCGCACTACACCATGGGCGGCCTGTGGGTGGACTACAACCTGATGAGCAACCTCGAAGGGCTGTTCGTCCTCGGCGAGGCGAACTTCTCGGACCACGGCGCCAACCGCCTGGGCGCCAGCGCCCTCATGCAGGGTCTGGCCGACGGCTACTTCGTGATCCCCTACACCCTGGCGGACTACCTGGCGGGCTTCCTCAACAAGCCGGTGTCCACCGAAACGGACGCCTTTCGGGCCGCTCAGACAGAGGTCGAGGCGGGCATCCGGAAGTTCCTCTCGATCAAGGGCAAGCGCACCGCCGACTCCTTCCATCGCGAGCTCGGCCGGATCGTCTGGGAGTATTGCGGCATCGCCCGCACGTCCGAAGGGTTGCAGAAGGCGTTGCAGCTCATCCCTGCCCTCCGGGAGGAATTCTGGCGCGACCTCCTGATCCCCGGCGGTCCTGCCCAGGTCAACCAGGAGCTCGAGAAGGCGGCGCGGATTGCCGACTACTTCGAGCTCGCCGAGCTGATGTGCCGCGACGCCCTCGATCGCAACGAGTCGGCCGGCAGCCACCTGCGCGAGGAGTTTCAGACGCCGGACGGCGAAGCGCAGCGCAATGACGAAGAGTACGCCTACGTCGCGGCCTGGGAGCACAACGCCGCTGGCGGCGTTCCCACGCTGCACAAGGAGCCGCTCCAGTTCGAGACTGTGAAGCCGTCCCAGAGGAGCTACAAGTAATGGATCTCACGCTCTATGTCTGGCGCCAGGCCGGCCCCGGCAAGCCGGGGCAGATGGTCAAGTACGAGGTCAAGGGTGTCACCGAGCACGCCTCGTTCCTGGAGATGCTGGACGTCCTGAACCAGGATCTCATCACGAAGGGCGAAGAGCCCATCGCGTTCGACCACGACTGCCGCGAAGGCATCTGCGGCTCCTGCGGCTTCATGATCAACGGCGAGGCGCACGGCCCGCAGCCGCGCACCACCGTCTGCCAGCTCCACATGCGCCACTTCAAGAGCGGCGACACGCTCTACCTGGAGCCCTGGCGCTCGAAGGCGTTCCCGGTCGTCAAGGACCTGATGGTCAACCGCAGCGCCTTCGACCGCATCGTCGAGTCGCACGGCTACATCACGGTCTCCACCGGCAGCGCCCCCGAGGCGAACATCATCCCCATCCCCAAGCCGCTGGCCGACCGCGCCTTCGAAGCCGCCGAGTGCATCGGCTGCGGCGCCTGCGTGGCCCAGTGCCCGAACGGCGCCGCGCAGCTCTTCACCTCGGCCAAAGTCTCCCACCTCGGCCTCCTCCCCCAAGGACAGCCCGAGCGCGACCAGCGCGCGGTCTCCATGGTGGAAGCCATGGAGGCGCAAGGCTTCGGAGCCTGCTCGAACTACGCCGAATGCGAAGCCGTCTGCCCGAAGGGCATCTCGATCGACTTCATCGCCCGCATGAACTTGGACTACATCAAGGCCAAAGCCCGTGGGACGATGAAGGTGCCGATGGGGGAGTAGGGGGGGCGATTTCAGACTTCCTCGCCCGCAAGCTTGAGAACCGCGGAACGGGCTTGCGGCGAGAGGCGGAATCTCAGGGTTTGAAGCCGATCAAGAAGCGGCCGGAGAGCGGGGACCAGGTTTAGCTTCTTGGCGTCCAACAGGACTCCCAGCGTCCCGGTGAAAGGGATTCTGAGAGATTCCGCGATCCGCCGGGCCAGGCCGTCGTCCAGAATCACGATGCTCCCAGGAATCTCCAGGGCGAGCATCAGGACCTCCGTCTCACCGGGTCCGAGATCGCGGACAAGGGGCAAAGCTGATTCGCTGGCTGGTCGCCGAATCGTCACCCATCCGAGCTGGCTCAAGTCGGGTAGCTCGACTCCGAGACCGCGGCCGACGGACAGCTCGGCGGCGACTGAAGGGGGGACGATGATCCGTTGGACCAGGGCAGGGAGGAGATCGAGAAGGCCGAGTTGGTGAAGGTACTGGATGGAGGAGGTATCGCAGATCACCTCAGGCAAGGCGAGTTTCCTTCCGGAGATCCTCGGCGGTGAGAGAGAAGGTGTCGACACCGTAGTCAGCGAGACGCGACAAGAAGACGACCCTCGGAACTCCGGCGAGCCCGGCTGCGGCTCCTGAAGAGAGCTGCCCGAGCTCGAAGAGCTTCATGGCGGCTGCCATCCGCAGGGCGCCTCCAGCTTCCTTGTCGGATACCTTGAGGGCCAGGAGGGCCTCATCCGGGATGTCTAGGGTGATCTGGCTCATGCTTCTGAGTTTAGGCCAAAATCGCTCCCTCGGGGATGTTTCTCGACGGAGTCGAGGCGCCGCGTCTCACCTCCGGCTCCCATGAGCACCTAAGCTTATGGATGCATCCGAAATACTCTCATGATGTGACGAGCTTGCTCGCCCGGTGGGGCGAGGGGGACCGCGGCGCCCTGGCATCGCTGACGCCGCTGGTCTATGCCGAGCTGCACCGGCTGGCCTCCCGGGCTCTGGCGCGGGAGCGGCCGGACCATACGTTGCAACCGACGGCGCTGATCCATGAGGCGTTCCTGCGCCTGCACGGAGGGAGGCCGGCGCCCTGCCGCGACCGGCTCCACTTCTTTGCTCTGGCGGCCCGCTTGATGCGGCGCATCCTGGTCGACCACGCACGGTCTCTCCATGCCGCCCGGCGCGGCGCCGGCGCGGTGAAGCTCTCGCTCGACCGGATCGGCGAGATCGCGGCGGGGGAGCCGCCGGCCGATCTCGTGGCGCTCGACGCGGCTCTCGACGAGCTGGAGGCGGCCGATGCCCGCAAGGCGCGGGTGGTCGAGCTGCGCTACTTCAGCGGCCTGTCGGTCGAGGAGACCGCCGCCGCCCTCGGGGTTTCGGGGCCGACGGTGATTCTGGACACGCGGCTGGCGCGGGCGTTCCTGTTCGATCGGATGACGGCGAGCGGACATGCATCCTGAGCGTTTCCAGCAGATCGAGCGGCTGTTCGGCGCCGTCGTCGACCGCCCGGGCGACAAGCGGCAGGCCATGCTCGCCGTGCTGGCCGAGGGGGACCAGGATCTCGCCGCCGAGGTCGAACGCCTCCTGAGCGCGGACGCCGGGGCGGGCCGTTTCCTGGAAGAGGCCGTGGAGTCCGGGGCGGCGGTGATGCTCCGGGAGACGAGTGAGATCGGCCGCCGACTGGGGCCTTACCGGCTGGTCCATGAGCTGGGCCGCGGTGGCATGGGTGCGGTCTATCTGGCGGAACGCGACGACGGAGAGCTGCGCCGGCAAGTCGCGGTCAAGCTGCTCCATCGCGGCACGGAGAGCGCCGAGATCGTGGCCCGCTTCCAGACGGAACGCCAGATCCTCGCTCACCTGGACCATCCGTCGATCGCCCGCCTCTTCGACGCCGGCACGACGGCCGACGGCCTGCCGTATCTGGTCATGGAGCTGATCGAAGGACGGCCGATCGATGAGTATTGCGATGCCGAGGGGTTGACGGTCCGCGCCCGTCTGGAGCTCTTCGTCGAGGTGCTCGCGGCGGTCCGCGAGGCGCACTGGAATCTGGTCGTACACCGCGACCTGAAGCCCTCCAACGTGCTGGTGACCGCGGACGGCCGGCCCAAGCTGCTCGATTTCGGGGTGGCCAAGATCCTCGATCAGGGGGTGGATACTCCTCTGGGTTCTCCTCTAAGGGCGGACCGGAACGTGACGAGCCTCGGGGCTTCCCGGCCCATGACCCTCGCCTGGGCCAGCCCGGAGCAGGTGCTGGGATTGCCGGTGACCACCGCGACCGACGTCTACGCTCTCGGCGTCCTGCTCTACCGGCTGCTCACCGGCCGCCACCCCTATCCAGTGGCGGGCAAGACGGCGCGCGAGGTGGAGCAGATGATCCTCGAACGCTCTCCGGAGAGGCTGAGCGCCGGAGCCCGCCGGCTCCGCGGCGATTTCGACGGCGATCTCGATACGGTCGTCCTCGCCTGCCTGGCGAAGGAGCCGGCCGAGCGCTACGGCTCGGTCGACCGGCTCGCCGAGGACCTGCGCCTGCACCTGGCCGGCCGGCCCATCACTTTCCGCCCCACGCCGCTGCGCACCCGCGCTCTCAAGCTCCTCCGGCGGCATCCCTGGGGCACGGCGGCGGTGGCGGTGATCGTGGCTCTCGGCTTCAGCCTTGCCGGCAGCCTGGCGGTGAGCGCGGCGCGTACGACCCGCGAGCGCGACCGCGCCGCGCAGACCGCCTCGCTGCTCGTCGACCTCTTCGAGATCGCCGATCCCGGGGAGCGGCGGGGCAGCTCGATCACCGCCCGCGAGCTGCTCGATCAGGGGACCGAGCGCGTGCTGCAACGCCTGGACAAGCAGCCCGACACCCAGGGGGTGCTGCTGACCACTCTCGGCCGGCTCTACTCTCAGCTCGGGCTCTACGACAAGGCGGTCGAGGTGCTGGAAAAGAGCGTCGCCGTCGAGCGCCGCCGCGGCGGTGATCATCCCGACCTCGTCAATGCGCTGCGCGATCTCGGCAGGGCGCTCGCCGAAGGCGGCCATTTCGCCGCCGCCGAGCCGGTTTTCCGGGAGGTGCTCGCCATCGCGGACCGGCTCTATCCCGAGGGCGACCCCGAGATCGCCATCAGCGTCAACAACTATGCCCTGATCGAGCACGATCTCGGCCACTTCGCGGCGGCCGAGCCACTCTATCGCCGTGCGGTGGAGCTGGAGAGCCGCGATGGCGGACGCGATGCGCAATTCGGGATCGCGCGAGTGAACCGGGCTCTCCTGCTGATCGATCTCGGCCGCTACGGCGAGGCGGTGAACGAAGACCAGGCGGTCCTGTCCGCCCGGGAGGAGTTGTCGCCGCCGCAGCCGGAGGCGGTCGCCGACGTCCTGGAGTATCTGGCCCTGGCTCTCGCCGGCGCGGGCCGGCTCGAAGAAGCCGAGGCGGCCGCGCGCCGGAGCCTGGCGTTGCGCGAGCGATCCCTGGGACCGGACGATCGTGATCTTCCGCGCAGCCGCAACGTCCTCGGCGCCGTCCTCCGCGACCGCGGAGACCTGGACGCCGCCGAGCCGTTGCTGCGCCGCGCCTTGGCGGAGCGCCGGAGGCTCCTCGGTCCCGATCATGCCGAGGTCGCGGTCAGCCTGGAGGACCTGGGAGATCTGCTCGTCGCCCGCCACCGGCCCGCCGCGGCCGCGGACGCCTTCACGGAAGCGGTCCGCATCGCCACCGTCTCGTTTCCGGCCGATCACCCGGCGATCGCCCGTCTCGAAATGGGGCGCGCCGTGGCCGCCGCCCGCGCCTCCTCGTGCGCGAGCGGGCTCCCCGATCTGGCGCGCGCGCTCGAAAAGGTGCCGCCGCTCGATCGCCGGGCGGTCCGCGGCAGGCGGGTGCTGGAGGAGTGCGGGCAGGCTGGGGTGGCCACCGCCGGCGGACACAGATAGGCACGGACGAGCAGGGACTGACACGGGCAGCGCTTCTTCGATTTTCTGTCCTTGCAGTCCTTGCGGTCCTTTATGTCCTTGCGAGTCCGGCGAAAGGGCGGCCAATGAATTGCAGATAGCCCACGAGTCCTGCCGGTTTCGTTTCACCGCGCACCAGTGTCTAATCTCGTTATGAGCTCCAAACGTACTCTCACCATCGCGGCCTCGACCGTGCTCCTTCTTGCCCTGGTGGCGGGAGTCAGCCTTTCTCTCGCCGCTTCGTCGCGGCAGGATCTGCCGCTCTCCGATGTCGCCGGCACCTACTACCGTGGCGCCGGGCTTGGTTTCAGCTACTCCCTGGGGATCAGTCCGGCCGGGACCTTCCACGCCCGCTGGACAGGTTGCCTCGGCACCTACAGTGAGACGACGGGAACGGTCACCCGGAAGGGAGACGAGATCGATCTGGAGGCGGTCTCGCGCGGCCGGCGCACGGTGAGCCGCTACGTGCCCATCCACTGGGGCGGCCGAATGTATCTGGTGGCGACGGAGGATCTGAAAGGCTTCACCCGGGAGGTCGAGCAGGGCAGGGAGCCCCGCCGGGGGCCTCACGGATCGCACTACCTGCGGAAGAATGACTGGCAGGTTGCCGTGAGTGGCTCTCCTGAGATCCCTCTTGCCGCACCGCGTTAATCTCTATGCCGCAGTTTGACGTAGCGGCTCTCTTGTGGCACGCTAGCCTCTGGGCGCCGCCCCTTCGCTCGGCGTTCCAGGGAGCTTCTCCAGGATGGCCAACCTCACCGCAGAGATCGACGCAGCGTCCGATGTCCTGAGCATCCCGAGCCCCCGGATCAGCGCCGACCGGCTCGTCCATCTGGCGCGCCGTGTCACCCTCGCCGCGCCGCGGCAGAGCGGGGAGATGGTCGCCGTCCATGCGCCGGCGGCGGGCCGGCTCCTCGGTTCCGTTCCAAAGGGGACGCCGGACGACGTCCGCGAGGCCGTGCGGCGGGCGCGCAAGGCGCAGGAGGATTGGTTCCATCGCACCGTGGCGGAGCGGGGGGCGCCGATCCTGCGTTTCCATGACCTGATCATCGAGCGCCAGGACGAGGTTCTCGATCTCATCCAGCTCGAGAGCGGCAAGGCGAGGAAGCACGCCTTCGAGGAGGTCGCCGATACCGCCATCGTAGCCCGCTATTACGCCCATCACGCGGCGGACCTCCTGGAGCCGCAGCGCCGGCGCGGGGCGTTGCCGGGCATCACGGTCGCCTGGGAGCACCACCAGCCGGTGGGCGTCGTCGGCATCATCGCGCCCTGGAATTACCCGCTGTCGCTGGCCGTCACCGATGCCATCCCCGCTCTCCTCGCCGGCAACGGCGTGGTGTTGAAGCCGGACCGCCGGACGCCGTTCACTGCGCTCTGGGCCGTGGACCTCCTCGAAGAGGCGGGCCTGCCCGCCGGGCTGTTCCAGGTGGTGACGGGAGAGGGCGCCGCGCTGGGCACGCCGCTCATCAAGGAGTGCGATTTCCTCGCCTTCACCGGCAGCACCGCCACCGGCCGCAAGGTCGCCCGGCAGGCGGCGGAGCGGCTGATCGGCTGCGCTCTGGAGCTCGGTGGCAAGAATCCGATGATCGTCCTCGCCGACGCCGATCTGGAAGCGGCGGTGGCGGGCGCGGTGCGCGGCTGTTTCAGCAGCGCCGGCCAGCTCTGCATCTCGATCGAGCGGCTCTATGTTCACGAGTCGCTCTACCACCGCTTTCTCGACCGCTTCATCGCCGAGGGCCAGGCCCTGAAGCTCGGCGCCGGTCTCGATTACGACGCCGAGATGGGATGCCTGATCTCCGCCGACCAGCTCGCCAAGGTGGACGCCCATGTGCGGGACGCGGTGGCGAAGGGCGCGCACGTCCGCGCTGGCGGCCGGCCGCGCCCGGATCTCGGGCCGACGTTCTACGAGCCGACGATCCTGACCGGCGTCACCTCCGAGATGGACCTCTTCACGGAGGAGACCTTCGGACCCGTGGTGGCGGTCTACCGTTTCGAATCCGTCAATGATGCCGTCGAGCAGGCCAACGCCAGCCGCTACGGCCTGAACGCCAGCGTGTGGACCGCCGACACCGATCTCGGCCACCGCGTCGCGACGCGCCTCCGGGTGGGAACGGTGAACGTCAACGAGGCCTATGCCGCGGCCTGGGCATCGGTGGATGCCCCGATGGGCGGCTTCAAGGACTCGGGGCTGGGCCGCCGCCACGGCGCCGAGGGCATTCTCAAATATACCGAGCCGCAGACGATCGCCATCCAGCGCGGCCTGCCGCTCGCGGCGCCCGCCGGAGTCGCCGACGAGGTCTTCAGCCGCGCGATGAGCGCGACGCTGAAAGCCCTGCGGCGGATTCCCGGCCTGCGCTGAGAAGCTGCCGGGAGGCAGCCAAGGAGAATCGAAATGGCCAAGATCTTCTTCACCGGGTTTCCCGGTTTCCTGGGCTCCGAGCTCGTCCCGCGCATCCTTCTGCGCTCGCCGGGGGACGAGGCGGTCTGCCTGGTCCAACCCAAATTCGTGCCCCTCGCCCAGCAGCGCGTCCGCGAGATCGAGGCCCGGGAGCCGCTCTGCGCCGGCCGCCTCCATCTCGTCGAAGGGGACATCACCCGTCCCGGCCTCGGCCTCCGTCTTACACGAGAAGCCGCCGCCGCGCTCCAGAGCGAAACCGTCGAGGTCTACCATCTGGCCGCGGTCTACGACCTCAGCGTCAGCCGTAGCGTCGGCATGAAGGTCAATGTCGAAGGCACCCGCCACATGCTCGACTTCGCCCAGGGCTGCGCCGGCCTGCGCCGCTTCCAGTACGTCAGCACCTGCTACGTCAGCGGACGCTATGCCGGCATCTTCCGCGAGACCGACCTTTCCAAGGGGCAGAAGTTCAACAATTTTTATGAGGAGACGAAGTACCTGGCGGAGGTCGAGGTCCAGGAGCGGATGAAGCAGGGGCTGCCGGCGACCATCTACCGCCCGGCCATCGTAGTCGGTGACAGCCGCACGGGCGACACCCAGAAGTACGACGGACCCTACTTCGCCATCCGCTGGCTGCTCCGGCAGCCGGGCATCGCCGTCATGCCCGTCGTGGGCGACTCGACCCGCTGCCGCCTGAACCTCGTGCCGCGCGACTTCGTGATCGGCGCCATCACCTACCTGAGCGGAGAAGAGAAAGCCATCGGCAAGGTCTACCAGCTCGCCGATCCCGATCCGTTGACCATCGACGAGGTGCTGACCGCCATCGCCCGCGCCACCGGGCGCCTGATGATCCGCGTGCCGCTGCCGGTGGGCCTCGCGAAGGCGGCCATCGACTGGGTGCCGGGCGTCTACCGCCTGATGAAGATCCCGTCGAGCACCATCGACTACTTCGTGCATCCCACCTTCTACGACTCCTCCAACACCCTGGCCGACCTCACCGGCACCGACCTCCAGGCGCCGCCGCTGCGGTCCTACCTGCCGACTCTGGTCTCCTTCATGCGCGTCCATCCCGAGCTGAGCTCGGAGGCGATGGCCTGAGGGCGGGGCGGTCAGCCTCTGTAGCCTCGACCCCAGATGCGCAGGAGCTCGCGGCAGCCGTCGGCAAAGTCGTGCTGGAAGTCGATCCACTGGAAGCTGCGCAAGGTCCAGGAGAGCTTTCTGGATTCCGCGGGTTGATAGTCGAGGACGATGATGTGTCCGATGTAGCGCTTCTGATCAAGGGCATCCAGGAGCTCGCGCTTCACCCACTCCGATTCGACAGAGGCGGGCGAAAGAACCAAGAGAAACCAGTCGCACCGAGCGAGCGCCTCGCCGATCTCATCGTGCCACAGAGCGGCGCCCGGGATGTCTCGTTTGCTGTACCAATAGGCCAGCCCGTGTGCCTTGAGGACCTCTCCGATCCTGGTGGCGAATTCCTGATCCTGGGATTGATGCGAAAGGAAGATCTCAGTGGGATCCGGCATGGGTCCTCTGGCTGCCGACCTCTTCCAGGATCTTGAGGATCCTCTGTCCTGCTTCCGCAGGGCTTCCCTCCGCCCAGCGCATACCGCGCAGAACCCAGGGAAAATCTTCGGTGGGCTTGACCCGGACAGGGATCAGGCGATCCTGGAACCTCTGCGATCCGAGAGCGTATTGGATCTCACTGCGGAGCCAATCCGATTTGACCGCCTCGGGCGAGATGAGGACGATCATCGCTTCCGATTCGTCCAATGCCTTGCCGATCTTGAGCGACCAGTTGTCTCCGGGAAAGAGTTCACTGAAGGGATCGACGACCCGGATACCGGCAGCGGTCAACTGATGGGAAAGCTCTTGAGCCCAGTCACTGTCGCTCTTGACGTGACTGAGGAACACCTGAATCTCCGATACGCCCATGACGACGACTTTAACCCTTGGTCCCGAAGGATTCAAGGTCAAGCAGCGGAGAGAAGGAAGAAACCGACCCCCTGGATCACCGCGGGCACGGCAGCCGGCTCGGGCGAGGAAAGCACCCGGGCTGGATCGGGGGTCGGCAGGGCCGCGCGAAGGGGCTGCGCGGCAAACACGAGGTCAGGCAGCGGGGTCTGCACCGGGGAGTGCGGTGCCCGCTTGCCGGTAGGCTGGCAGCAACAGTCCGCCTCCAGCTTCTTGCACGCCCCCTGGGCGGCCTTTGTCATGTTTCGGACTTCGTCTGCGCGGAGCCGCAGGCTGAGCGACGAGACGAGGCAGGCTGTCAGGGGGTTTGCTGCAAGAGCGCTGAAGGAGGACCGTCGCGCCATGTCCCGGATGCTACTCCTCTCGGCGCGAGAGCGCAAATGCTGGGCAGTCCGTGGTCACCAGAATGGCAGGACGAACCGCGGGAGAAGCTTCTGACCGAGGGCCAAGCCGGCAGGCCCGTGTCTGGCGTGCCGGCCATAAAAAAAGGTGGCCCGAACGTCAGGCCACCTCCATACCTCCATCCATCTGCTGCTCTGTGCTCTACTCGCCGGCCCCAACCTGCGGGCCCGCCGGAACCTCCGGGCTCGGTTCCGGAGCCTGCCTGGCCTTCCGGCCGCGGAACGGCTTCAGGCCGAACTCGGCGAGCTTCTCCGACGTGGGGCCGTAGTGCTGCTTGAGGGCGTTGCGCAGCAGCGTCGCCAACCGCGTGCCCTCGGCGAGCACCGCCTGGAGCTGCTGCGTCTTCTCTTGCTTGCTGGCCCGGAAGACCGCCTGTTCCTTGGTGAGGTCCAACCCCTGAGCCAGCAGCGTCTCGAGCCGCGTCACGGGTCTCTCCAGGTGAGAGAGCTCGGCGCTGTTCGCCCGCACCGTCACTCCGAGCCGATTCCATCCCCCAAGCTTCGCGGATTGCGTTCTTTCATTTGCCACGGTCTTGTTCCTTTCCGAGGTCCGGTGCCGTCAAGGCTCCCGGAAGCTGGACGACGGCTTCGTGCCGTCATCTATGTACATAGACTATCAGGAAGAGAATAGATGTCAAGGGGGAATAGAGGAGGAAAATTTTAGATGCAGTGTCGTGTGCTACTATGCGTCTGAAAAGGAGCAGCCCTCATGCCCATCAGCCCAGAGCCTCGCAATGACCGCCGGAGAGAGATCCTGTCCATCCTGAGAGAGCACGTGGCGTCCATTGGAAGCCAGCAGGAGATCGTGGAGCTCCTGCGCCAGAGAGGGATCCAGGCCACGCAGTCGAACGTCAGCCGCGACCTGGCGGCGCTCGGCGTCCTGCGGGTGAACGGCAAGTACGAGGTCGACACCATCGGGGGCCTGGGCAATATGAAGCTCATGAATGCCATGCGTCTGGTGCGCTCTGCCCAGTCCTCGGGCCCGTACATCACCGTGATCTCCACCGAGCCGGCCTCCGCCAAAGCCGTCGCCATTGCGATCCAGGAAGCCGGCTGGTTGGAGATCAAGGGCATCCTCGCCGAGGACGCCACGATTTTCCTCGCCACCGCCAGCCCAAGTGACCAGAAAGTCCTCCTGCACCGCATCGCCCAAATGCAGGACGACGTCCGGTACTGACCGCCCGGGGCGGCGGACAAGCCCTCCGGAGAAGCCGGCCATGTATCACCGCCGGCTAACACAACCTCACAACAGCCGCCCTCCAAGCGAAGCCGGCTTGCAGCGCTTGGCGGCAACTGGCGCGGAACGGATGTCGACCGACAACGGCTCCCGGCAACTGGCAGCGGCGCAATGTCAACTGACATCGGCTCATTGCCACTCTGCGAGCGGTCGCATCCACCGGACAGCCGGTCGCCGTCGCCTGGCAGCGAGTGGATGTCAACAGGCAAGGACACGCCGCCGGCTGACCTTGGCACGATGTCTCCGCGCCACGGAGCGCTGCCAACCGACATCGCTACGCTGTCAGTTGACATCGGATCGCTGTCAGTTGACCGCGAACCGCGGCCAGCTTGCAGCGAGCCAATGTCAATGGACCGCGAGACGATGTCAGCTTGCAGCGGTGCTCTGTCAACTTGCCGCGGAGCAACGTCGCTCGACATCAGAGCAATGTCGCTTGACCGCGGCGCAACGTCGGCTTGCATCCAAACGATGTCGACGGGCAGCGAGCCGTTGCCGGCTTACATCGCAGCATTGCCAACCCGCAGGGAGGCATTGCAAGGTGATCCGGGT